>Ga0187849_1001911_pt1 | contig 21044 bp, 21 predicted proteins | sample June2016WEW_4_10_2_FD_132412 | JGI IMG/M metagenome (GOLD analysis project Ga0187849, IMG submission 132412) | Peatland microbial communities from SPRUCE experiment site at the Marcell Experimental Forest, Minnesota, USA - June2016WEW_4_100 | ecosystem: Environmental > Terrestrial > Soil >...
CGATCCGCGCCCTTCGTCGACGACTTAGCGACGAGGTGTTCCGCCGACTGCAGGTCGATGAGGCTGCTCGAGTCAGCATCGAAGACGTTGCGCGAGCCGCTGCTTGACACAGGAGCAAGACATCGTGTGGCGTTCAGGGGTCGAGTCGGCTCCGGCACCTGGGGGACTCCTGCGCGACCCCACGCCGCACAGGTTGCGCTAATACTGTTTGGTGTAACCGAGCGCATCCGAAGTAGCGCGAGGACACGTGGGTAGCTCCTGGTGGCCCGAGACGCGGTTGACTGGCCTAACGATAAGAGTGTTTATCGTGATGGCGCGGTGACGCGCCCCGGCGGCCCCGTCACGAGGTCCTCAGCGAGCCTGTTCCCTGCCATGCCGAGCGGCCCGCCTGAAGGCCACTCCCTACGATCGCCTAACCCCGCCGTACCGCGGCAAAGGTGCAACGTTCGGGTCAGAGGTGGTATTCGTAGGATCCGGCCGCTCCGCCACCGTGTGGGGCTTCCTGAGCCACAGCAACAGCGGGCACTTTGCCATCTCGCGCTCGTCACCCGCCTCCCGACCGCCCGTTTCTGTGCCAGCCTCTGGGTCTGGTCGTCCGACCACAGACGCTGGAGGCGCTTGCCATGCCCGGTCTGGCCATTCGCTGGCCGCGCAGGACATAGGCCGGATCGTGGTTCCAGAGTCCGTTGACCATCCGACGGGCGGTCGCGACGTTGCCGCGGCGGATCGCCTTCTGCCAGGCGCTGGTGGCTCGCCACGAATGCGAGGTGCCGCCGACCGGTCGGATCGTCCTGTCGTTCGGGAGCGTCGTGTTCGAAGTTGTGATCAGGGAGTCGTAGTCCGGCGAGTGGCCGGATGTCGCCGCTTGTCAGGCGCTGGCCTGGTTGGCTACGCCGCGGTGAGCTCGTCGGCGAAGAGCTCGGCCTGCTCGATGACGAGATCAACCGCGGCAGCCTGCTTGTCGGGCGGGTAGCCGTACTTGCGTAGTAGCCGCTTGATCTTGACGCGCATCGATGCCCGAACCGTCTCGCGGTAGCGCCAGTCGACCGTCGCCTCCTTCTGCATGAGTTCGACGAGCTCGCGCACGATCGTCCGAAGGATGTCGTCTCCGAGCTGCAGCACCGCGGCGTCGTTCTGGGACACCGCATCGTAGAAAGCGAGTTCCTCCTCAGTGAGACCGCTCGCGGCCAAGCGTTCGTGCTCGTCGCGAAGCGTCCGGGCGAGTTCAACCAACTCGACGATGACCTCGGCGTCGGTCAGCGTCTTGTTCTGGTATCGCAGGATTGTTCCCGTCAGTAGGTCGGAGAAGAGCCGGTGCTGGACCACGTTCGTCCGGCCAAGGGAGCGGATCTCGTCGTTGAGTAGTCGTCGAAGAAGCTCGATAGCGAGGTTGCGCTGCTTCTCCCTCGAGAGCTTGTCGAGGAACGCCTCGGACAGCAGCGACACCTCCGGTTGGGCCATGCCAGCGACTGTGAAGATGTCCAAGACCTCGTCGGCGACGATGGCTGACGATACGAGCTGCCCAATGGCCGTTTCGAGCGCCTCGTGTCGACCGACCGTGCCGTCGCCATCACTGTCGTCTCCATCGAGTTTCATGATGACGCTGCGGACGGCGGAGAAGAAGACGATGTCTGCGTGAAGACCTCGGACTTCGTCACGGGCGCTCACTATTGCATGAGCCTTCACAAGAGCCAGAGTCTGGTCGACGAACCGCCGCTTGCGGTCCTCGTTAGCCAGCACGAAGTTGGCAGTCCTCGTGATTTCGCCAAAGCGATCAGCCTTTTCTATCGTGGGATCCGAGCGCCAGGTGCGGCCATGGAGGATCGAGGCGACGACTTCGCGCTTCTCGATGACCATCCGAACCACCTCTGAGGTGTCGATGGCGATCGCTGGCTGATCCCCTTCGCCGTAGCGGGCGACAGAGCGAGCGAGTTCGTCAGTGATCCCGAAGTAGTCGACGATGAGTCCGCCCGGCTTGTTGAGGAACGGCCGGTTGACGCGCGTGATCGCCTGGAACAGGCCGTGGCCCTTTAGAGGCTTGTCGACATACATCGTGTGCAACGGTGGGCAGTTGAACCCGGTCAACAGCAGATCGCAGACGATGACGACCTCGAGCGGATCGGCCGGACTCGTGAACCGGCCCTTGACGGCATCGAGGTCCTCTTTGGTGCGGACATGCCGCCGGATCCTGGGAAGGTCGGCGGCCGAGCCCGTATAGACGACCTTGATCCGGCCCTGGGCGTCATCCTCGCTGTGCCAGTCCGGGCGCATCTCGACGATCTTGTCGTAGAGGGTGGACGCGATGGATCGACTGGATACGACCAGCAGCGCCTTGCCGAAGAGCTGTGACCGGAGCGGTTCCCAATGGGCGAGGAAGTCTTCCGCGACCTTCGTGATCCGCTCGTCGGTGCCGAGGATCTTCTCCATTCGGGTCCAACGGGTGCCGAGTTTCGCCTGCTCCTCTTCTGAGAGGTCGTCGGTCAGGGCCGCGAACGTCTCATCGATCGCCTTGGTGTCGTCGTCAGTCAGCTTGACCTTCACGAGCCGGCGCTCGTAGAAGACGGGCACGGTGGCGCCGTCCTCGATCGACTGGGCCGGAGTGTAGCGGCTTATGTAGTCGCCAAAGACCTGAGACGTGGAGCGGTCGGCAAGCTCGATCGGTGTCCCGGAGAACCCGATGAACGTCGCGTTCGGCAGCGCCGCGCGCATGTTTGCGGCGAAACCCTCCAGGAGACCGTATTGCGTCCGATGTGCTTCGTCAGCGATGACCACGACGTTCCGACGATCGGAGAGCACGGGGTCGCCATCAACTTCGCCGAACTTCTGGATTGTGGTGAACACGATCCCGCCGGCGCCAACGTTGAGGAGCTCACGGAGGTTGGTCCGGCTCTCGGCTTGGCGAGGCGCTTCGGGCAGCAGAAGCGAAGGCGCGAACTCCTCGTCGAAGAGCTGGTTGTCGAGATCGTTGCGATCGGTGAGCAGGACCACGGTTGGGTTCGACATCGCCGGCTCGCGCATCAGCTTGTTGACCGCGAGGAGCATCTCGAAGCTCTTGCCCGAGCCCTGGGTATGCCAGACCACGCCGCCCCGTCGGTCACCGCCCGGAGCCGAGGCGGTCACGATCGCCCGGACCGCCGCGTTCACAGCCCAGAACTGGTTGTATTTGGCCAGCCGCTTGGACAGACCAGTCTTGAGGTTCGACCAGTCGATGAAGTTCTGAAGCAGGTCGAGGAACCGACGCTTCTGAAGAGCGCCACGAACCATAACCTCTATGGCCGGGATGTCCTTGTCAGCGGGCTTGGCCTCGTCGATGGACCGCCAGGGCGCGAAATACTCGAAGCCGCCGGTGATCGTGCCCGCCCTTGCGAGCGGCCCGTCGGAGATGACGCAGAAGGCGTTGGCCAAGAACAGGGATGGCACCTCAGCCTTGTAGGTTTGGATCTGGTTGTATGCCTTCTTGATGGTCGCCTTCTCGTCGGTCGCGCTCTTGAGCTCGAACACGACAACGGGCATTCCGTTCAGGAAGACAACGACGTCGGCACGACGCGTGCGCCGCTCCTCGACGACTACAAACTGGTTGACAGCCAGCCAGTCGTTCGCGCCTGGGTCGATGAAGTCGACGAGGTTTGCTCGGCGCGTCCGGTGGCTACCATCGGGCATGACGACCTCGATCGGAACGCCTTGGCGCATGAGCTGGTGGATGCGAAGGTTCTCGTGGGTGAGGCTCTGGCTCTCGGCGCGCCGCACCGTCGCGATCACCTGGCCGATCTGGTCGTCGTTCAGATCTGGATTGATGCGAGCGAGACTCCGCCGCATCCGCTCGAGCAGGAAGACGTCACCGAGCGTCGCCCGCTCCTGGCGGCTTCCGCCTGGGGCGATCTCGGGTCCGTGGACAACCTCGTAGTCGAGCGCCTCGAAGTAGTCGAGGACTACATCCTCGAGGTCGGCTTCGACGAATGTTGGGGCGGTCAGGACGCGACGTCCGTCATCGCGAGGGGTGTTGTCGCTTGCCATGAGAGTTTCCCTGAAAGTAGGCCGGGCAGTAGGCGATCTCGCAGCCCAGACAGAGCCACGGTTTGTTCGGACAGGGATCGGACAAGAGCGAAGACGGGGCGTGCTGACTCGCCGAAGGCATCGAGGTTCGTCTGATCGAGTTCTGGGAGCTCGAAGCGCCCCAGTGCTTCGCCCGAGACCCGTTGCCGCCCAGATGTTCCGTTCATGTTGGCCACGGCGTGGTCCCGAAACGGCCCATAACGAGTGAGGCAGTAGGCGAACTCGGGGGGAACGCCTGCTCGCGAGCGCAAGACGATGAACTCTGTCGATCCGTAAGCAACCTCCCCGTCGGCAAGGAAGTCGACGAACGCGGTCTTTCCGTTCTCGAGGCATGGAGTGATTCGAGCCATGAGCGCATCGCCGTTGGTGAAGCGAGCACCGGAACCAACGGGCCGACGAACCCAGAAGTCCGGGCGACTCCAGCGGGTCGAAAGTCCAGCCATGTCCAGATAGGTCGCGTCCGCCGCTCCCCGGAGAGTGCGCTTCGGCCCCATCTCAACCAGGGTCGATACCTCGGCGACTGCAGCACCTGAGACTACCCCGTGAGCCACGAGTCGAGAGAACAGGAGCTCCGAGAGGCGTTCCAGTTCGTCCAGCATCTCGGTGGCGTAGTCGATCCGATCATCGAGTGCGCCGAGAACCGCGGCAATGCCGCGCTGCTCATCGAGGTCCGGCAGTGGAACCATGACATTGCGGAGTTGTGATTGGCGGATTCCCTGTGCCGTGGTGCCCGTTGCGCGGGCGTGCAGCCGATGCTGCATCTCCGGAGATCGAAGCGCGTAGTAGAGAAAGCGCGGAACAACCTTGCTGGGGTCTGGCCTCAATGCGAATAATCGCTGGCCGAGGCAGAGCCGGGGCGTCTCCTTGAAGAAAGCGATCTCGCCGAGCGGGGCCTCGGACGTGACCAGTACGTCGCCGGCCTCGAGCTTGGTGGGCATCCACGCTTCGAACATCGGCTCGCTGATGAATCGCACGTCTTCGGTGGAGTTTACCCTTCCATCCTTGATGTTCTTGGCTGAGATCACCCGCACGCCGGTCTCGACAAAGTCTCCGCCGAGCTTCTTGGGCGTGCGGCCGCGGTGGTCTAGTAGGTCCGTCAACAGGGTTCCGAGTTCAAACTCAGCCCGATCACCTGTCATCAAGGAGCCCCTGGATGACAGCCCGGACCTCATCCTCATGCGCTCGGCCTTGGGCGAGCTTCTCGAGCACGATCGCTGCGAGCCCGCGGATCTCATCATGAAGGCCGTCTCCGTCCCGTTCGTCAGCCTCGGGAGCACCGACATACCGGCCAGGGTTGAGCACGAAGTCGTGCTCTGCCAGATCGGCAATCTGCCGCGAACTGCAGAATCCAGGAGCATCCGAGTAGGCGGCGAAGCCTGTTTCAGAACGCCACTGGTGATAGGTGCTAACGATCCGGTCGATGTCGGTCTCGTCAAACGCGCGCACCGTCCGACTGACCATGTGGCCAATCGACCGAACGTCAATGAACAGAATCTGGCTCCTCCGCTCTCGAAGGCCTCGGCCGCCTCCCCTGTTCTTCGCCAGGAACCACAGCGAAACGGGGATCTGGGTCCCGTAGAAGAGCTGCGCCGGAAGTGCCACTACGCAGTCGACCAGTCCCGACTCAACGATCTTGCGTCGCATTTCACCTTCGCCGTTCTGCCAACTCGAGAGAGCTCCATTGGCAAGAACGAAGCCCGCTACGCCGTCCGGGGCGAGGTGATGAATGAAGTGCTGGATCCATGCGTAGTTGGCGTTGGAGGCAGGCGGAACGCCATAGGTCCAACGGGGGTCCTCCTTGAGCAGCTCGCCGTGCCACTGGGAGTCATTGAACGGCGGGTTTGCCAAGATGAAGTCGGCACGCAGATCCGGGTGGAGATCCTCGTGGAAGGTATCCGCGCTTCGATCGCCGAGCTTGGCATCGACCATCCCGCGGATGGCGAGGTTCATCTTCGCCAGTCGCCACGTGTCGAGGACGGCCTCTTGGCCATAGATCGAGAGGTCGGCCGTGCGTCCGCCGTGCTCATCAACGAATCGACGCGATTGGACGAACATGCCACCCGAGCCGCAGCAGGGATCGTAGACGCGGCCCTTGAAGGGCTCGATCATGGCCACCAGAAGCTGGACGACGCAACGGGGCGTGTAGTGCTCGCCGCCGTAGTTCACACCGAACCGATTGAGAAAGTATTCGTAGACGCGGCCGAGGACGTCGTGTGCCCGCGCTTCCGCGTTGAACTCGACGCTGGAAAACTTGTCGATGAGCCCCGCAAGAGATCGTGCCGGGATACCTGCAGCCCCATATATCTTCGGCAGGACGCCCTTCAGCGACGGGTTCTCGCGCTCGATCGCGTCCATCGCTGCGTCGACAAGCTCACCGATGTTCGGCTGTTTCGCGTTCTCCTTGAGTCGGTCCCAGCGCGCCTCCGCCGGCACCCAGTAAACGTTGGCCGCGGTGTATTCGTCCCGATCTTCCAGGATCGACTCGCGGATCGCGGGATCGGTCGTGAAGTCCTCGTTGCCAGGATCAGAGAGTGCCCGCTCAATCGCTGACCGCTTCTCGGCAAAGGCGTCGGAAACGTATTTCAGGAACACCAGGCCGAGCACAACGTCCTGATAGCGCGCTGGCGGGATCTTGCCGCGCAACTCGTCTGCTGCGGCCCACAACTTGTCCTCGATCGATACCGGCTCGGCTATGGCCCTCGGCTTTCGGGCGGGCTTGGCCGCGGCCGGGACGCCTGCATGGGCGACGGTTGGCGCCGGCAATGCCGCGCGAGCGTGCCTGATCTCTTCGGTCATGATGTCGTGTCGTCTCTCATCTTGAAGAATGGGGCGATGGGATCACATCAACTGTGGTCGGCATTGAGAGACGGTCAAGATCGGATCCCCCACAGAGTTGCGACGGCAAGACGACCGTCGTGCCCCCCGCCACACTTCAGTCTAACGAGCGCCGGTCGCCCAAGTCGAACCAGATCGCGGATGGCGATCGTGAGGATGAAGGGGCCGGGCCGCTCGCATTCATCCCTCACGGGCTCAGTCGCGGCCGTCCCGCTGTGGCGTCGATTCGCGACGCGGAGCCCAGCCGACGAGACCGTAGTCGTCGCCGCTTATCTGCGCCTTATCGCACCGCGAAGACCGGATGACGCGACACGGACGAGAACGTGGACATCGGCGAGGACGTGGACGAGGACGAGGACAAGGACAAGGACAAGGACAAGGACAAGGACAAGGACAAGGATGTTGTCGACGTTGTGGAGGTTCGGACGAGGGAGGAGAAGATGACGAAGATGACGAAGAAGAAGATCAAGAAGATGAAGCCGGAGCCTCAGACGCAGCGCCACGATCGTGGCGTGTCATTCATGGCCAGGGGCGGCTCTTTGTCGGTGACCGGGGCCACACAGGTCGCGGCTGCTCGGATCTCTATCGACTAGACCGAGGACCCCGACCGGCCGCGAACATCGGCGCTGCGGCAACATCGGGCCTGCACCAGCTCGGTGCCTGCCGCTTCGCGCGAGCCGGTAGCGCGTCCGCGCGCACGTCATTAGGCAACGAGAACTCGACCCCGAGGGCCTTGCCGAGCGCGATGAGAGTCCTTGAGTCGGGCAGATGCTCGCCGCTCTCGATCCGGGAGATCTGGGAGTTGCTCGTCCCCACGATGACCGCGAGTTGCCTCTGCGTGAGGTCCTTCATGGTGCGTCCGATGATGACCTTCCGCGCGATCGCCTCGCACGGCGCGATCCGCTCGGCGGCCTTCGCGAGCTCAGGGTCACGCTGCGCGGCCTCGCGAGCCTCCTCTTCGACGCTTGGCCCGATCGGATCAATCCAATCGATACTGCGTGTGTTTGTCGTCATCACGATGTCCTCTTACAAGGACAGGAGTTTATCACCTGTGATAATTCTGTCAACATTGATCCTACGGTGCGCGCTCACCTAAGGGATCGGGCTTGGTGCCCTGACGGTTGAGAAAGTCGTTCCAGTTGTTCAGTGCGATCACCTTCTCCGGCTCGGGGACATCCCATCCTGGCTTCTGGAAAGCGTGCAACAGAATGAAGAGATCGCCGAACGGCGCGTAGATGATCCGGTGCTGCGCATTGGTGTTCACTCGGAGTTCGTAGAACCCATCGGCAGTCCCGGCCAATGCGGCCCCGTGGGGGCGTCCAAGAAACGGGTGTTCGCGAGTCAAGTCATTGAGGAACCCGATCCTCGACCTCAAACGCGCTGCCGTGTCTGGATCTCGAAGCTCGTCCATGTAGTCGACGACAGGCGCGCGTCCTCGAGCGTCGCGGTAGTAGTGAGACCGGAAGGGCGCCTCAGGCGCGCCGCTCGCGAGCCGGCTCTCCCTGGCCTCCAGCCCGGCGATCGGCTCCTGGGTCAGTGCATCGAGGAATGCCACCTGTCCACCTGGATCCGACAGGTCCGATCCGCAGCGAGCGAACCAATCCCACGCGCTCGGAAACTCCCGAAACGGATGGGGCAGGCCAAGCACGAGACGGGTTTCGTGCAGCTCCCGCCATCGGTCGCGGTGGACCTCCTCGATGGCGGCGACGGCTTGCTGATCTCCGTGCGACTCGAGAAGGTCAATCTTGATCTGGCGAGTCAGTTCGATCGCACGCCGGCAGGCGGTCAGCTCGTCCATGTGTCTCGCTTGCGTCCGGTGTTCGACGGTGACTCGGCTGACCCACGGCTTCTCGCCTCACGTAATCGGCCCTCGGAGGTCCGAAGTCAAGGTGCCGAGAGCTTCACGTCCAGGCCAGATACCCTCGCGACGGAGCAGTGTGCCGTCCGGCCCTGGACGCCCTCAATCATAGGGCTGAGCACTGACGCCAACGCACCGCAAACTACCTCCTCGAGCGCCCCACTCGGCCCGCACCTGCGGTTGCGCGCACCGTATTTCCGCACCGCATTCTACCCACCCGGTCGGATCGCCAGAGGGGTGGTTGTGTACGAGCAGGATGCTGGACGCCTGCCGTCGCACGGCTTCGCAGAACAACTCTCCGACTCGAACGAGGCTCGGGGACACGTTTCCTTGATAGATCGTCGGGATGGCGAGGACCGCGTTCCTCGTGTTCAGGTCGTGGCCGCCCTCGCGCTGCCGCCGATTGGCCTCATCGAGGCTGGATTGGACACACCGAGTGCCGCTAGGTGATCACGATAATGGGGATTGTCGTGATGACCGTATGCCCACACGGCTGCACGCCGGCACGTCTGCGTCAGGCGGGCATGTAAAGCTCGGCCCCCATCACGCCAGCCGCTGCATCGGGGGGAAAATGTATCCTCAGCGGACGACGCGGGCGCCCTTCCCTGCCATGAGGCCCTCTACGTCAGCGAGCGTCGCCATCGAGGTATCTCCGGGAGTGGTCATGGCCAGCGCCCCGTGGGCGGCGCCGAACTCTACGGCGCGCTGCGCGTCGTCGCCAGTGAGAAACCCGTAGATGAGCCCCGACGCGAACGAGTCGCCGCCCCCGACGCGATCGAGGATCTCGAGATCCGGGCGGTCGATGGCGCTTCGGACCTGCCCGTCGGCCCAGCACAGCGCGCCCCAGTGGTTGCGGGTGGCCGTACGCGCCACCCGGAGCGTCGCCGCGACGACTTGGAGATTGGGGTACTCGCACACGACCTTTTCGAACATGCGCGCGTAGCTCAAGGGATCCAACGCCGAGAGCGTGTCGTCGACGCCTTCGACTCCGAACCCGAGCGCGGCCGAGTAGTCCTCTTCGTTGCCGAGCATAACGTCGACAAGCGGCGCGAGCGCTCGGTTGACTTCCTGCGCTTTAGCCGGGCCGCCGATGCCCTTCCAAAGCGAGGGCCGGTAGTTCAAATCGTAGCTGATCACCGCGCCGTGCCTGCGCGCGGCCGTCATCGCCTCCTCGGCAACCGCGGCCGTGGTAGTAGAGAGCGCGGCGAAGATGCCGCCGGTGTGGAACCAGCGCACGCCTCCCCTAAACACGCCCTCCCAGTCGATGTCGCCCGGCCGTAGTTGCGAAGCCGCCGTGTTGCCACGATCGGAGCAGCCGAGCGCGCTGCGGACTCCGAATCCGCGCTCGGTAAAGTTGAGGCCGTTGCGGACTGTTCGGCCTGTTCCGTCGTAGGGAACCCAGCGGACGAAGGAGGTGTCGACACCGCCCTGAAGCATGAGGTCCTCGATCAGACGCCCGACCGCGTTGTCGGCCAGCGCGGTTACAACAGCCGTGCGCATGCCGAAGCAGCGGCGCAGCCCGCGCGCGACGTTGTACTCACCACCGCCCTCCCATACTCGGAAGTGGCGCGTCGTTGCGATGCGCTCCTCGCCGGGATCAAGCCGCAGCATTACCTCGCCGAGGGAGACCAGGTCCCAGCGGCAATCGGCGAGATCGCGATTCGTCAAGTGGGGGCTCACCCGGATCGCCCTCCTCGAGCATCTCTGGACGCCGTCGGAGACGCGACCCCCTCCGCCAGCCTGACTGCTTCCCGCACGGCCGCTTCGATCTCGCCGAAACGTCCGTCGGCGATCAGCTCCCTCTTGGCCATCCAGCTCCCGCCGCATGCGGCGACCGTCGGCAGCGCCAAGTAGTCGGACAGGTTGTCGGGGCCGATGCCGCCGGTGGGAATGAACCGCACGGATCGGTAGACGCCGGCGACCGCCTTGAGGAAAGGGACGCCTCCCGCGACTTCGGCGGGAAAGAACTTGAGCGTCGAGAGCCCGAGGGCCATGGCCGTCTCGATCTCGCTCGGCGTGCACACCCCCGGGATCATCGTGGTACCCCGCCTTAGGGCGTGCTCGACGATGCGTGGGTTCAGACCTGGCGCGACGAGGAATTCGGCACCGGCGTCGATGGCCGCGTCGACCTGCTTCACCGATATCACTGTCCCGGCGCCGACGAGCAGCGCGGGGCACTCGGAGCGTAGCCGAGCGATGGATTCGGCCGCCTTCTCGGTACGAAACGTGATCTCAGCGCACGGCAACCCGCCCGCAGTGAGGGCAGCGCCGAGTCGCGGCGCGGACGCCGGGTCGGCAATCTCGATGACCGGGACGATCCGCAGGCGCGAGATCTGATCGATTGCGTCGCTCATGAGATCGATCGCATAGCAGCAACTCGTACGGTCGAGGTCATGTGACATGCCCTGAGGTCATTTCCCGGGGTTCACCGAGTCGGTTGCGAGGGGTAGAGTCGGCCCACTCAGCTGCAGCTTCGAAGCCGGCAGCACAGCGAAGCAGAAAGTCGTCCTGCCCGAATCGCGCCGCCAGCTGCAAGCCCACCGGAAGGCCCCCTGCAGAACCCGCTGGCAGCGATATCGCAGGCACGTGGGCGAGATTGAAGATGCTCATAAAGGTGGCCTCGGGTGGGTCACCGATGGCATGCGAACCCTTCCATTGCCGAGCCAACAGCGGTGCTATCGATGGAGTCGTCGGGGTCGCAATGAGATCAACCCGATCAAAAGCAGACTCGATCTCGGCCGCAATGCCAGCTTGATCACGACGAGCACGAGCATACGTGCGGCCATCGATCAGGCTGCCGAGTTGGAGTAGACCCCGAAGGTCCGAACCCACGTCGGCGACTCGAACTCCAAGACGCCGACGCAGTAGTTGGGCCGCATCTCGAAGCAAGATTATCCATGTAACTACGCCGATCTGATCCGCAGGAGGCGTCTCGACTTCCTGCAATCTCGCCCCTAACCGGGCGAGCAGACGAGTGGCATCCTCGAAGAGACGGGCCACGGAGGTTTCGACAAACGGAGAGAACAGTGAAGAGGGCACGCCAACGCGCACACCCTGGAGCCCTTGTCGCCCTTCGACCTTGGCGGTCGAGTCCGCGTTTCCGGAAAACGCAGCGAGCAAAGCCCGCACGTCGTCCACCCGCCGCGCGATCAGGCCTCCATGATCGAGAGCGGGCGAGAGCGGTGATGCGCCGCGAAGCGGGATGCGACCCCAGCTGGGCTTGATCCCCACGACTCCGCAGTAGGCAGCGGGACCGCGCGTTGAGCCCGCGCTGTCAGTTGCCAGACTCCCATACACCAGGCCTCCGGCGACGGCGGCCGCCGCGCCACTGCTTGATCCGCCGGGATCGCGTCGGAGGTCCCACGGGTTCCGCGCTCGAGGCGGCCAACGCCGAGGTTGCGGCTCTCCAAGCGAATACTCCCATGGGGTCGTCTTGCCGATCACGACGGCGCCGGCCCGACGGAGGGCCGCGACCGCACTCGCGGATCTTGCTGGTAGGTTCTGCCGACGACCCGCGGAACCATATGAAGTCAAGCCGTATGAGAACACGTCCTTGACCGCGACTGGCACTCCATCCAACACGCTGCGGGGGTGGCCCGCTGCGACACGGCGACGCGACGATTCCGCTTGAGCCTTGGCCTCCGTCTCACACAGTGTGGTAAAAGCACGGAGGGTCGCCTGTGACCGCATTACCTGCTCGATAACACGCTCGGCACATTCCTCGGGATCCGCCAGCCCCGCCATGTATTCACTGTGGAGTTCGGCTATGGAGCTGGCCAGAACACCCATCGGAAAGCTAGCTCCCTCGTCGATCGGACATAGTTGCCAGCCAGGCCTCAAGCTTCTGGAGTCTGGCCACCCAAAGCGCCACTAATGCAACGTAAGCGCGTGTGCGCTCGGCACCGCGACTCTGCGGCAAACGACGGCTTGCTCCCCTAGGCATTGGCCGGCGTGTCGTCCGGTGCTCCAACCCGCACGCCTGTCATGGGGAGACGGTCCGGTTGGCGTGGGTCTGAGATCCTGCTCACCACTTCCGACGTGTTCTCCTCCACTGCGCTCGACGAGGTCCGGTCGATCACATTCCAGCTCCGCCGAGGTCCAAGCGCCGAGCCAGCACGCTCAGATCCTCAACGAGCATTCGGGCATAAGCCTCCGTGACTCGCGTCTTCAGCATCGTCGCGCTAACGGCGCATATTTCGCCGGTGAGCCGTTGGGCAGGAACAGCCACTGCAAAACACATGACGCCTTCCGTTGTCTCCTCGTCGTCGATCGCAAATCCCCTTCGGCGGACTTGATCAAGGTCGGCGACCAAGCCCGCAACAGTCCGCAGGGAGTGGCTCGTCATGCTCGGCAGTGTTGTCATGCCAGCAATGCGCGCCTCGAGTTCCTCGCTCGTCAATGTGGCAAGGCTTGCCTTGCCGAGGGCAGTGCATGTGGCAGGCAGCCGACGCCCGATGTCCGACGCCATGAAACGGACCATCTGCCGTCCATCATGGCGCGCCATATAGATAACCTCCAGGCCATCAAGGACAGCTAGCTGAAGAGTCTCTGTCGCAGCAGTCGGCAGCTCGTTACACGCGGACCGGAATTCTTGAACTATGTCCAAGGTCGCTAAGTAAGCGCCGCCGAGTTCCGCAACGCCTCGTCCGAGCGCGAACTCCGAGCCGAGACGTCGGGCCAAGCCAGCCTCGACCAGCTCCGTCATGATGTTCGCCAGCGATGACTTGGGATACCCCAATCGCCGTGCGAGCTCGCTCAGCCCGACGGGAGCCCTTGGGTCCGCCGCCAGCAAGCTCAGGGCAGCCGCTGCGCGGGCTACAGCTGGGGCAGGAGACCTCCGCCGACCGCGACGTGACTCTGCCACGCTAGGAGAGAGAAGCTCTTCGCCCACGGACACCACAGTGTTGACTCATCTCTTGCAGACCCATTCCTGTCAACCCATTCCCTGCGTCGTTCGAAATTGGCGCTCCCGCCGAGGCGGTCGCGCTGCCCATACTAACGTATGCGTCATCCGGCCGCGATCACTGCGCGCCTACCGCCGGCCTGAACGAGTCCAGTACAAGGCGCCGTCGCTACGCTTTGAGGATATCAGCAAAGAATGCTCGCGTCCGAGCCTGTACAGGGTTCTTCAGAATCATCTCTGTGGCCCCCTCTTCAATGACAAGCCCCTTGTCGAAGACAACGATCCGGTCGGACACATCTCGTGCGAAACCCATCTCATGAGTTACAACGATCATGGACATTCCGTCCTCCGCAAGGTTGCGCATCACAGCGAGCACGCCCCCGACAGTCTCGGGATCAAGAGCCGACGTAGGCTCATCGAACAACATCACCTTTGGGTTCATCGCAAGCGCTCGAGCGATAGCCACGCGTTGCTGTTCGCCGCCGGATAATTCCCGAGGATACGATCCAGCCTTCTCTGCCAATCCAACTCTCGAGAGCAATTCACGACACATCGATTCCGCTTCGGCCCGAGGCAATCCCTTGACCTTCATTGGCGCAAGCGTCATGTTCTGCAGTGCCGTGTAGTGAGGAAACAGATTGAAGCTCTGGAAAATGATCCCCACCTGCTGACGGAGCAGGAAAATCTGCCGGGAATGAGGATCGACCCTAACGCCCCCAACGTGGATCTCTCCGGAGGTGATCGGCTGGAGCCCATTGATACACCTCAGAAGTGTGCTCTTCCCAGACCCGCTCGGGCCGACGACGACCAGCACTTCGCCAAGAGACAATGAAAGACTCACGCCATGGAGGACCTCGGTACGCCCGTACGTCTGGTGCACATCGCGGACCGCGACTATGGGCTCTGGGTTCCTAACCTCGTCCAAACCTGACAGCTGAATTGGCTGAGTCATCAGACCTGGAGCCGCCTCTCGACCTGCTGACCTACGAACGCGACAGTGTAGCAGAGAACGAAGTAGAGCGCCGCCATGACCAAGAAGATCCCAAGAGTATTCCGGCCATGGATCGTACCCCGGATATTCATTGACACCGCTGTGAGTTCGACTACACCTACCAGGAGCACCAATGAGCAGTCCTTGATCAGCGCGACGTAAAGACTGACCGCAGGCGGCAACGCGACACGGAGCGCCTGCGGCAAGACGACGTATCGCACTACGGCGGGGTAACGCATTCCGAGCGAGTACGCAGCCTCCCACTGAGTGGGCACAATGGATTCCACCCCGCCACGCACGATCTCCGCCATATACGCACTACCTGCCACCCCGAGCGCGAGGACGGCGGCTGGGAAGCTAGGGATATCGAAACCGAGCATGATCGGGATCGAGAAGTAGACCAGGAAGAGCATCACCAGAGTTGGGATCGATCTGAAGAACTCAACATACACACCTAGCAAGAGATACAGCCATCGCCTCTTTGCGGCCCTAAGCAAACCCACGGCGAGACCTAGGATCGAGGCGAGCAGTATCGAACCGGCTGCTACTTCGATCGTAGTCAGAGTGCCTGCGAGAAGCTGGGGCACGTAGATGATGACGACAGAGACGTCCATGCATCACCCTGAAACTCGACGCGGCTGGTCAGTGAGCAATCGGCGTCCCAGTAGAACCCACCCGCGGTTGATCGTCTGTGCGACCACGAAGTAGAGCACTGCGATTACCACGAACACTTCGAAGTATCTGAACGTCGTGGACCCCACCTGGTTGGCCACAGACGTCAGTTCACTCACGCCAATGAAGTAGCATTGTGACGACGCTAAAGTGGTTCCCACGACTTGGTTGCCCAATGCTGGGAACGAGATCCGTATCAGTTGAGGAAACACGACGTATAGAAACACCTGATGCGGACGGAGTCCGAGTGAGTTAGCCGCCTCATACTGGCCTGGGGGAATGCCGGCGAGCCCGCCACGGAAGATCTCAATGACATAGGCAATTGTGTTTAGGGATAGGCCTGTGACGCCAGCGGTGAATGGATCGAGCTTGATGCCCAGTTCGGGGAGCTCGAAGTAGACGATGAACAAGATAACGAGCAATGGCACATTCCGGATGATTTGGACGTAACCGGCAGCTATCGACCTTGGGACAGGATGTTGGGAGGTGCGAAGCAGGGCACCTCCCAAACCCACGGGCACGGCAATCGCCAAGGTAGCGGCGCTGACTTCAGCGGTCTGTACCAGCCCGGCGGCAAGCAGGTCCGTATAGGGAGCGAGGGAACCGAAATTGATCGCGTACACCGGACCGCAGGCCTCGGGTTCGCCTAGCGATTAGCTATGAGGGAAAGCACGTAACCATAGGACCCGGGCTGCTTCCGGGGAAGTACTTCCGATACATCGCGCAACTCGAGCCATCATTGTTGATGGTGGTCACGAAGGAGTTGAGGTAATGCCACCAGGCGAAGTCGCCCTGGGCGAGCCCGATCCCGTTGTATATGGGTGGACCAAGGGTACCTTGAACCTCCTTTAGCTTGCCGGGATTAGCCGCCATGTATGGCCCAATGCTCGTGCCGCCAGTGGCCGCAGCATCGACCTGCCCCGAGATCGCGGCCTGAATGGCATCGTCCGGCGACGGGAATGGAACTTCTGTCGCGAGCGGAAGATACGTCTTCACCGCCTGAACCTGGGTGCCGCCTGTGGCAACCGCGATCTTGGTCCCGGCCTTGTTGAAGTCGGCCAGACTTGTGCGTGGGTCGCTCGCCTGTGCCATTAGCACTTGCACGGCGACCTCATATGGGTCCGTGAAGTCAATGACCTGCATTCGAGTAAGATTGGACGTGAACGTGGCGATCGCGACGTCCGCCTTGCCAGTCTGGACTGTCGTAACACGCCCTGGATTGTCCGTCTCAATGAACTGCGTCTTGACGCCTAGGTCCTTTGCAAGGAGGTTCGCAACATCTACTTCGTAGCCCGTGTAGTTGCCTTGAGCATCCTTCTCGGCGTAGCCCGGGCTGGGGACGATAACCGCCACCCGTAGGACGCCAGCCTGCAGAACTTTGGTCAGTACGCTTGCCTGCGCATTCGACCCGCTGGAGCCGCAGGCCGTAACTGCGACGAGTGCGGTCAGCAGAAATACTCCAAGACGCACGCTCGCTCTATGACTTCGGTTCATTCCTCCCTACTTCCGGAGCGCACTCCTGCGCCCGCCGTGTGTTAGGCCGATCGTCTGCCTTCAATGTGGACTGCTCACCCATCGGCCTATCCCGTCGAGCAGCCCCAACAATACCCAGTGGCCTCCCATCGATAGGCGTTCCTCCACAAGAAACCAGATGGATCACGTGGCCAACTCCTCGGTATCGCAGCCGCCCAACGCCGCTGCTATCCCAGTCGCGACCCGCTGTTTCATCTCGATGATGGCCTCGCGACTGTAGAAGGCCGCGTGCGGTGTGAGGGTGACATCCGCGAAGCCGAGGAGTTCATCACGACCGTCGATCGGCTCCAGTTCAAGCACGTCTAGGGCGGCACCGCCTAGCCGTCCTGACACGAGTTCAGACGTGAGAGCCTTCTGATCGATGAGTCCGCCTCGGGCGGTGTTGACGAGAAACGCGCCGCGTTTCATCTTGGCGAAAGCCGAGGCGTTGAGCAGATGGTGCGTAGATGCGTTGAGTGGCGCGTGCAAAGTGACAATGTCGCTGGATGCGAGGAGTCTGTCGAATGCCACAAACGAGACGCCCGCCATTTCGTGGGGATTCGGGTCATAGGCGACGACTTGGAACTTGCTTGCGAGGGCGCGGCGGGCGACCGCGCTGCCGATGCGACCTAGCCCGATTATCCCTAGGCGCATCTCTGAGGCCCGACGAATCTCCCCCGCGGCGCGGAAATCCCATACGCCTCGGCGCACCGCTCGGTCGAGAGCCGGATAACCCCGGGTATGGGAGAGGATGAGTCCGAACGCGTGGTCGGCGACTTCGTCGGTGCAGTAGTCAGGTACGCTGACAATGTGCAAACCGCGTCGTTCAGCCGCGGCCACGTCAATGTTGTCCAAGCCGACGCCGTAGCGCCCAATGACCCGGACTGTCGGGAGTGCTGCCATCACCTCCTCTGTGATAGGTGCGTATTGCGAAAGAAGGCCAACTGCGTCTGCCCCGGCTTCGATGACGTCCTGTGCCGTCCGACATGCGGCTCTACGCACCGTGATGCCAGCTCGAGCGAAGACTGCCTCCTCGATCTCGGTGGATGGGTGATCGCAGTCGGTAATCAGAACAGTGTTCAAGTTGGACTAGCCCCCCCAACGTTCGGATCGAGCACCGCCTTCAGGACTGTCCGTTCTGCCACGGCGTCGAAAGCCGCGCGCCAATCGGTGAGGGGCATGACGGTCGGAAGTGCGATGGCATCCTTCGCGACCTTGTTCAGGATGGCAAGGGCGGGATCCCATGCCTCGTAGTTCGAACTCATCGAAAAGGCCACGTCGAGGGCTCGTGATACGGCGAGATCCCACGGAACAGCTATCTCTTCTCGCCCCGAGAGACCTATCGCTACCATCCGGCCGTGCCGGCGAGATGCGTCGAAGCCTGCCTTCACGCCTGCAGCAGAGCCCGTGGTCTCGATGACTACGTCAGCGCCGCGTCCCTCTGTCTCCATGCGCACTCGGTCGGCTGCCTCGTCTGTTGTCGTCACGCCGAGCCCGATCTGTGACGCCGTCTCCAGCCGTCCGCCGGCCCTTCGACCGGCGACGACAATGTCTGCGGCCCCAGACGCCCTCGCTGCTAGCGCTGCGAGAAGGCCGACGGGGCCTGGACCGATAACGAGAACATGATCGCCGGCGGCGAGATGCGCACGCCGGAGAGCAGTCAGTGCGACTGCCATCGGCTCAGCCAGCACGGCCGCGAGGTCCGGGAGCCCGTCGGGGACCCGGTGGAGGAGCCAGGTTGGCAGAACAAGATGCGATGCGAACGCGCCGTCGATCCCCCATCCCGGAGACCGTTTCGATGCGCAAACCTCCGCAAAGCCGCGCCGGCAGAGATAGCAGGTGTGGCAAGCGAAGGCGTGAGGCTCTGAGACAACTCGGGTCCCCATCAGCTGGGGGTCCACGCCGTCCCCGACTCCCTCGACGATCCCGACAAACTCGTGACCAAGAATGACCGGTGGCCACGACGGGAACTCATCCGCCATGATGTGGAGGTCAGTGCCGCAGATCCCTGCGTAGCGCACACCGATCAGCGCTTCACCCGTTCCGGGTGCCCGCAGGACAACGTCGCGGAGCTCAAGCTCGCGCATCCCACGCGCGACCTTCACAAGACCTTTCACTCGGGGTACTCCACGACGTACTTCATGCTCTCGCCCGCTCGAAGGGCCTCGATCGCCGTCTGGACCGCATCTGGCTCGATCACGCCGGACAGGAGCGGGCGCAATTCATCTTGGTCCGACAACATGACGTCGAGCGCGGTGTCGAGGTCGGGGGGAAGGTATGTTCGGCTCCCATGAATACGGAGCTCCTTGAACATGACCGCCTGAAGGTCAATCGCGGTGGGCGCCCCGTACGCTCCAACGATCCCCACCCAGCCCCGCGCCGCAGCCAGTCCGCAAATGAGCGATGCTACCCGAGGCACTCCAGCGGCATCGAAGACGGCATCGGCGAGCTGTCCCCGATTCCTCGCCTTGAGATCGCCGACCGGGTCGTTGGCATCGAGGAGATCGTAGCCCAGTCGCCCAGCAAGGCCGCGCCGCCACGGCGCCGATTCGGCAAGCAGGACCTTGGCGCCTGACCGGCGAGCGACATGTGCTAGAAGCAGCCCAACCGGCCCCCCTCCCACGACGACCGTGAGTCGACCGATCAGGGAAGGAGCGCGGCGAACCGCGTGCACGGCGACGCCGAGCGGCTCAGCCAGTGGTGCCAACTCAGCCGAAACGCCATCGGGAAGCGGGTGAATACGGTCGCGCGCCACGGCTATACGACCGGCAAGCCCGCCATCGCGATCAATTCCGATCAAGCGAAGCTCTGCACACGCATTCGACGCGCCCGCACAGCACGCGGCACATGTCTGGCATGGGAGCAACGGGTCAACGAGAACTAGGCGCCCGGCGTACGACCCTGACTCCGGCACCCCCACGATCTCATGGCCAAGCGCGATCGGGAAACGCGCCCGCGGATGGCTCCCTTCCACGATGTGCAGATCGGTTCCGCAAAGACCCGTGTAACGCACCCGCACGATGATCTCCTCAGGGCCAGGAGCGGGGTCCGGCACCTCGGCCCATTGGAGGACGTGCGCCTGCGTCACCACCAACGCGCGGCTCATCGCTGCCCTCGGGTCCCTACGCCAACCACCCAGTGTGTCCCCATCGTTCTCCAAGCCCCGGGATAAGTCGCCGCTTTGACGAAGGGACTGTACCATGGCCGGTCAATATGTGGTACGGCGTTCAGCATATGGTCCGGACGTTCCGCATGTCGCCACGTCGCAGCTGGCCTCTTGCCATTCGCATTCCCGGCGGCGATCGCGCCTTGACCCTTCTGCTGTCGACGAGCACGGCGTAGTCGGCCTCGGCACTCAGGGGAGACTCCGCTCCCACTCGCGCTCGACGCCCGCGATGTCCCGGCTCGCCACAGCGCCGCGGATTCGCGCGTTGCGACGGAGGGCGGCCCGCCGCTCGGAACAACATGTGATGGCCGCCAGGCAGCGGAAATGCCAAAGGCAATAAGCCCTGTCAAGCCGAAAGCCCAATCGTGGGGTCGAACGGAGCGAACGGAGGTGCCAACGGAGCAAGCTCGCGTCCGTCAGCAGCTCGTGCGCCTATCGGCCTCGGCTTTCCGGAACTCGGCGAGGACCCGGTCGTGCCGCCCGGAGTTCGCGCCGAAGTGAGCTTCGAGGCCGGCGTCGTGGCTCGATCAATACGACTGCGTCGATCGGTAGATGGGCGAGGTCGGCTGGGCACGTCGCCGCGCTCTGGACGGCAAAGCCGCGACGCTCCTGCAGAGGATCCCAGGCACCCCCATGACCTTGTGGCACGCTCATTGCGGAGACCGCGACATCGGCGCGGGTTCGTGGGCGTCGGCGGTGTCTAGCCGCCCGCCTGCTCTGCCTCCAAAGGAACACGACCGCGTGGGTGCGTGTCTGATGACTGTGGTCGATCCCGAGGGAAAGGTCGTCCAAACATTCCGTTCGCCCCTCCGCTTGGGACATTCTCGTCGGCACGAGCGCGAGCGGCCGGAGCAGGGCTTGAAGTTTCCTGCGGGTTCCAGGAAATCCTAAAGCGAGGTCGTGAAGACCGCGCGCAACGAGGCTAAGGGACCCTCTAGTGTCTCGTTGCGCAAGTAGCTAGCGTCTTAGTGCGATGGCAGCTACGATTCTCACCATGCCATTCCGTCCTGCTCCTCCTCTGACTGTCAGCGATGCCGATCGAGCGACTCTGCAA
>Ga0187849_1001912_pt1 | contig 21044 bp, 19 predicted proteins | sample June2016WEW_4_10_2_FD_132412 | JGI IMG/M metagenome (GOLD analysis project Ga0187849, IMG submission 132412) | Peatland microbial communities from SPRUCE experiment site at the Marcell Experimental Forest, Minnesota, USA - June2016WEW_4_100 | ecosystem: Environmental > Terrestrial > Soil >...
ATTCAAATCATCGGGCAGCCCGGGTTACCCGTTCATCAATTCAACGTGGATTTCTCCCGGGGGGAGTTACCATCCCGGGTAGAAAAAATCCACCGGGAACCGAAAGGGGTCTCAGCGCTCCCGGAAGGAAGAGAAGAGAAAGTGACCCCGGAAGAGGCTGACCGTCTGGCCATCGAGGAATGGAAGAAGGAGACCAAGGAAGGCTTTCTCAAGAAGTTTCTCTGGCCCCCTTCCCTTTGGAGGGGAATCCGTAAACCCTCCTCGCCCCCCCATCCTTCCCACTCGCCCAAAGAGAAAGGGACGGCAGAAACCCAGGAATCCTCTGAGCCATCCAAAAAGTGGGATGAATTTTTATAAATCCCAGGCTGTGTTAGTGTCAGGGTAAGTGTAGGTTATCCTCTGCTCCGAACCACAATCTAAACAACTCTGAACTTTTATTCCGCCTTCCGCAACCCCCATTCCGCAATTTCAGAACCCTCCGGTCACTTCAATACACTGCCCCGACACGTAATCGGACAGGGGAGATGCCAGAAAGAGGACCGGGCCCGCCGCTTCTTCAGGTGTTCCCGCTCTTCCCATGGGGATGATCATTCTCATCATATTCCGCATACCCGCCGGGATGCCGACGGCCACGGGCTGTCCTTCACGCTCGAGCGTCACCCCCGACTCTTTTTCTCTGGTCAGACGGGTATCAATCCACCCGTAAGCCACCGCATTGACCTGCACATTCAGGGCACCCCACTCTTTGGAAAGGGCCCGGGCCATGCCAACGATTCCTGCTTTGGCCGAGGCATAATTCGCCTGTCCCGAATTTCCTCTTGTCCCGGCTAAGGAGGAAACATTGATGATCTTTCGGTTTATGATCTTGCCGGCCGCTTTTTCCTCCTTGGCTGCATCCCGGAAAAAAGGCGCCGCAGCTCGAATCAAACGAAAGGGAGCCGTGAGATGCACCGCCAGCATGGCTTCCCACTGCTGATCCGTCATTTTGTGGACCACCGCATCCCACGTAAATCCCGCGTTGTTCACCAGGATGTGCAGCCCACCCCACGCTTTGACCGTCTGGGTTACTATGCCCTCCGCGAATTCGGGTTGGGTAACATCCCCCGGGAAGACTATGCATTCTCCTCCAGCAGTTTTAATCTCCTGGGCAGCCTCCTGGGCTGGCTGAGGATCAATGTCGCTGATAACCACCCTAGCTCCCTCCCGGGCAAGGAGGAGCGCCACCGCTCGCCCGATCCCACGGCCGGAGCCGGTTATGATTGCCACTCGACCCTTGAGCATCTTTTCCATCCTTATTTTCCTTTTCTCACCAAACCTAAAAAATGCATTCACCGCAGAGAACGCCGAGATGGTTGAAAATTTTAAAGCCAAAGAATTCAGGTTTTCAAATCCAACGGAATACAATTTTCTAATTTGGGAAAATTGGATTTTGATTCTTCTCTGGTTCTCCGCGTTCTCAGCGGTCTCTGCGGTGAACTGTCTTTCACTCCGAACTACTTCCCCCGTCCGATGATGGCCACGCTGCAAACGTTGGTGGAGGGGATTCCGCCCAGGTTATGGGTCAGACCCAGGCGGGCATTCTTTACCCTTCTCTCTTCCGGCCACCTCTCCAGAAGTTGGCTGTACATCTCATAGAGCATCCGCAATCCCGAGGCTCCGATGGGATGGCCGAAACATTTGAGCCCTCCGTCGGGTTGGCAGGGAACCCTGCCTTGGAGGTCGAAGAACCCGTTCATGATATCCTCGATGGCTCCACCCCGGTGGGAAATCTGCAAATCTTCGTACACGGTCAGCTCGGTAATGGAGAAGCAGTCGTGAACTTCCATCATACTGATCTCTTCCCGCGGTTTCTTGATTCCCGCCTCCTGAAAGGCCATTTGGCCGGCTCGGTACGTCGTCTCCAGATGCGCTCCATCCCAGTTATTGAACATGGATTCTTCGCCCGAGGAGACGGAGATGGCCAGGGCTTTCACCAAGACGGGGTCTTGTTTCTTCAAGGACCGGGCAATCTCGGGTGTGGTCACGATGGCCGCTGCTGCCCCATCGCTTACGCCGCAGCAGTCAAAGAGGCCAAGGGGGTAGGCAATCATGGGGGCGTTGATGATCTGTTCTTCGGAGACGGCCCGCCGCAGGTGGGCCTTGGGATTCAGGGCTCCGTTGGCATGGCTTTTCGCCGAAATGTGGGCAATGGCCTTCTTCCCCACCTTTGGATCGATTTTATATTTGGCAAAATAGCTCGTGGCCAGCTGGGCAAAGAGTCCGGGAGCGGTGGCATTGGGGCCAACCATGGCCTGCATCTGGCCGAAGGCCGTGGTGGCGGGCAATCCCCCGTACCCCGTGTCTTTCAGTTTCTCCACTCCCAGGGCCAGACAGATGTCGTAGACCCCTGCGGCCACGGCATAACAGGCTCCCCGGAATGCCTCGGTTCCCGTGGCACAATAGTTCTCCGTTCGCGTGACGGGAATAAAGGGCAACTTCAGGGTCGTGGCCAAGGGAACCCCACTCTTCCCTACATTCACTTCATCGATGTGAGTGCCAAACCAGGCGGCCTGAATCTCCTTCTTCTCGATTCCTGCATCCTTCAGAGCCTCCTGATAAGCCTCGATGATCAGGTCCTCGCCGGAGGATTCCCATCGTTCTCCAAAACGGCTACATCCCATACCCAAAATGGCTACCTTGTCTCGAATTCCGCTTGCCATTTATGCCACCTCCTTTTGGGGAACTGCTTTCCAGAAATACCCGTGAATGTCCCTTTTCTCATCATAATATTTTTTGCGGAAACTGAAAGCGACCGGCATCCCAACCTTGAGATCCTCGAGGCTGCAATCCGTGAAATTGCACATAATCCTTCCCCCTCCGTCGAACTCTACATAGCCGTACAGCTCTGGAGGATCATAGGAGGCAGCCAGCATGTCTCCCGTGTAGCTGAGAATCTTACCCCTCTTATCCGCAAAGGAATAATCTTCCATCTCGTCCGTGGCCCCGCAAGAGGGGTTGACACAGATCCTTTGAGGAGGAAACTGGGGAGTCCCGCATTTCTTACACTGGGACCCTATGAGTCCCAGCACCGCTTTCCTCTTTCTCCAGAGGAAACTCCAGCGGGTGATAAAATCCGCTTCGCCCCGGAGGCCGATGTCCACCGGAACCATTCCCCGGAATACTGCATACTTCTGGTAGCTGGAAAGTTCCGCCCGGTTGGCCAAATGGCCTTTTACTCCCTTCCCCCCGTTCAACTTGGAGATTTGGTCCGTGACCTCCAAATAGAGCGCATCACAACCGCTGCCGAAGCTGACCACCAGGAGTTTGTCTCCCGGCTTGGCCTCTTCCAGGGCCTTGGCCACCATGAGAAAGGACTGGGCCGTCCCGGTTTCGCCGATGGTATTATGCTGGGGGTCCTGAATCTTCGCCGCATCCAGCTTAAGGATCTTGGCTAAGTTCTTGCGCTCCGAATCATAGACGCACTGGAAAATAACTTTGGAAAAATCGCCGAGCTTTACATTGTATTTTTGCAGAAGACCACTGATGGCCTTAGGAACAAACTCATCAAATCCCAGGTCCCGGATCCAGCGGTCTTCCCATTGGCGGTCAAAGGTGGCTTTCGAGCCCCGATAGTGGTCGACGAAATCGTAGGTTAAAGAGTGGGATCCTTTAAACTCTGCTATGGCCCCCTCATTTCCCACCAGGAACGCGGCGGCTCCATCCCCAAAGATCATCTCCTGGGGGCTGCCCATCTTTCCCAGTCGGCAATCGGCGCCACTGACCAGCACCTGTCTCATGTTCTTGGACCCCACCCCCTCGAGGGCGGAAATGAGGGCCGACGTTCCTGACTTTAGGGCCCCCGAAAAATCAGCGGAACGAACGTCTTCGCGCAAGTTCAGGGCCATAGCAATGATTCCGGAATTCTGCCTCTCCAGGTAGGGCATGGTCGTAGAAGCGAAGAAGAGGCCATCGATCTTGGAGCGGTCGAAACCTTTCAAACAATCGATAGACGCCTCGGCGGCCATGGTGAGGCTGTCTTCATCCTGATTGGCGACTGCTTTCTCCCCCTGGGCTAGCATAATATTGGCGGGGTTAATCCAGCCCATGGCCCCGAAAATCGTCATCCGCTTGAGCCGATACCTGGGCACATAGGCTCCGAAGGAAACAATTCCAGCCATAACCACCTCCTCAAAGAATTGAAAATCAATCTACAGGAATTCAATCTGGGAAAAACCAGGATGGTTTTCCCTTAAAATTTCCTGGATCTCCTTCTGCTGGTCTAGGGCTTCAATGCTTTCAATTTCGGAGATAGGCTGACCCATCTCGTTTAGCGCCTTCTTCCAGGAACGGATGTAACCGGGCACTTTGATGAAGCCGCATCCTCCAGTCCCGCAACACGAGGCTTCAATGCGGGCGATTCCCTTTAGATAGAGCACCTCTTCCCCCCGAAAATCGAACTTTCCCTCCTCTACGAAGAGATATCCCCCGCCAAGGAATTCTACTCTCTCATTCAATGCTGGATGGATAAATTGTCCCATAGGCCCGGGTTTTGGAGAAATTATTTAGGCTTAAATAGATGGTAGGTTTGATAAATCTCGATGACCGGAGGTCGGCTACCCCTCCAGTTCAGTTCTCCGGTAAATGACTACCCCATAGCCATGAACATCTACTTCATAAAGGACGTTTCCGAACCGAATATCGTAAAATTTCCCTCCCTCAAACTCACCGCCCTCTTCAGAAAAAGCCTCTATTTTCAGGAGATAGTCTAGAATCCCCCGAATTTCCTTAAAAGTCAGGTCGTAATCGGTAATGATGTTGAAGAGCAGATTCGCGTGGTGGAACGGGTATACTTCCATATCTTATCCCGGACCGAAATTTGCTTCATGCTAACAAAAATCGGAACCTACATCAAGTTTTTTCGCGGGCGAATGATGCGTTTTCAAACCATTCCGCCGATTAACCGCAAAAGAATCCATTGCCGGTAAGGTGAGTCAATTGCCAAGTATTCCTCGTCCGTTGTTAGTAGAAATTCGCGGAAAAATCAGTGGGCAGCAGGAGCGGATGGCGAAAAACGAGATTCTAGAGCCAGGAGCCAGAATCAGAAAGCCTTTTTTTTCCTTCTGATTTCTGACTCCTGTTTTCTGGATTCTCTTTTCATTTCTCAGGAAATTATAAAAATCCTTTTGGGGTTTATGTGGTCTCTGCGCTCTCTGGGGTTAAATATTTTTTATTTCCCGTAAATCTCCGGGTTGAGGATATTGGGCGGAACTTCCCCTCTGATGACGGCCAGGAGGTTATTGACTGCAACCAGAGCCATCTTTTCCCGGGTTTCATCCGTAGCACTTCCAACGTGGGGAACTAGGAGAGTATTTTCCATCTTCAGCAGTTCGGGGGTAACCTTGGGCTCAGCCTCAAAGACGTCGAGCCCGGCCCCGGCAATGGATCCAGAGCGTAGAGCCTCAACGAGCGCCTTTTCATCCACCACCGGACCACGGGAAGCATTAATCAGGAAGGCGCTCTTCTTCATTAGCTGTAACTCCTTCTGGCCGATTAGATGCTTCGTGTCCGGCGCCAGCGGAACGTGAAGGGTGACGAAATCGGCGGTCTTAAGAAGCTCCCTCAGGGGAAAGAATTGTAGTTGATGTTGCTGCTCTATGGCTGGGTCCAAGCGACGAATGTCATTATAAACGATTTTCATGTTGAATCCCTGCCCCCGCCTGGCCACTGCGGACCCGATCCGTCCCAGCCCGACGATCCCGAGGGTTTTCCCGTGGACATCGCTTCCAATCATCAAACCCGGGGTCCAGCCCACCCATTTGCCGGCCCGGACGAATCGATCGGCTTCCGCAATCCGCCGGGCCACCCCCAGGATCAAAGAGAAGGCCAGGTCTGCGGTCGTATCGGTCAGGACATCCGGGGTATTGGTGGCGGCGATTTTGAGCCGGGTGGCCGCGGCCAAATCGATATTGTTGAACCCCACGGCGTTATTCGCCACTATTTTCAGGTCCTTCCCTGCCTCCAGTACCGTGCAGGTCATAGGATCCCCTCCCATGACCAGTAAACCCATTTTCCCGGGCAACGCGGCGATGATCTCCCCTGAGGTCATGGCGCGTTCTTCCAGGTTAAGGGTTACCTCCGCCTTCTCACGGAGAAGTTGTAAGGGTCTTTCATAAATTTTCCGAGTCACCAATACTTGGGGTTTCATGATCATCCTTTCCTTTTCAGATTTTTTGAAACCGGGCCGATTCCCGGGGAAATTCCAGCTCCCGCTGCAGATCGTCTCATCCCCATTCTTGTCGCTTCAGGGCAATTCTTTTTTCATCTCAATTCCATAGCTCTTGATCTTCCGATGGAGGTTGCTCCGTTCAATCCCGATGACCTCAGCAGTTTTGGAAATATTTTCATCATTCTCCATGAGTTTTTTCATGATGAACCGTTTCTCGAACTCCCGACGGGCATCTTTTAGTAAACCAAACTCGAAGAAAGAGAATTCCATCGGAGCCTTGTGCTGCTCCTGGATGGGGTCGGGAACATCTTTGGCCTCGATGACCGCCCCCCGGGTCATGATGACCATTCGTTCGACGATATTCTTCAGCTCTCGAACATTGCCCGGCCAGGAGTAGGCCACCAGAAGGCTCATAGCCTCCGGGGAGATCTTTTTCAGTTCTTTGTTGTTGTCCAGGCAAAACTCGGCAATGAAGTGTTCCACCAAGAGGGGAATATCCGTCTTCCGGTCTCGTAAGGGGGGAACCACAATGGGGATCACGTTCAGACGGTAGTAGAGGTCTTCCCGGAATTTTGTTTTCTGAATCTCCTCTTTGAGGTCTCGGTTGGTGGCGGCAATGACTCGTACATCCACGTAGATCATCTCCGTTCCCCCCACCCGTTCAAACTTCTGCTCCTGGAGAATGCGCAGGATTTTGGCCTGAGTCTTCAAGCTCATGTCGGCAATCTCATCCAGGAAGATCGTCCCCCCGTTAGACAGGTCGAACTTTCCTCGTTTCTTGGTCAGGGCGCCGGTGAAAGAACCCTTTTCATGGCCGAAGAGTTCGCTTTCGATCAACTCTTCAGGGATGGCTGCACAGTTGACCTCTACGAAAGGTCTGTCCGCCCTGAGGCTAAGGGCATGGATCCCCCTGGCGACCAACTCTTTCCCCGTTCCGTTCTCTCCGTTGATCAACACCCATCCATTGGTCGGAGCTACAATCTTGATCTGCTCCTTCAACTGTTGGATCTCCGGGGAGTTGCCCACGATCTCATACTTTCTCTGGATCTCCTGGCGAAGCGCCCGGTTCTCCTGCTCTAGCTTAGAAAATAGGAGGGCATTGTTGACGGTGAGGAGAACCTTCTCCAGAGAGAGGGGCTTTTCGATGAAATCGTAGGCCCCAAGTTTTACCGCCTTCACCGCCAGCTCGATGTTACCGTGGCCGGAGATCATGATGACCGGGAGGTTAGGAATCTGTCCTTTCATTCTTTCTAAAACCTCCATCCCGTCCATCCCGGGCATCCAGATATCCAGGAGCACCAGTTCTGGCGGATCCGCTTCGATCTGTTTCAAGGCCTGGAGCCCATCCTTGGCTTCCAGAACCTCATATCCTTCGTCCTTGAGAATCCCATTCAAGGACTGGCGAATGCGCTCTTCGTCATCGACGACTAAAATTTGCTTGGCCATAGGACTCACTTTTTGAGTTAGTTAGAAAATAGCCATCCAGTTCCGCCACCCGCTCTTTAAAAAGGGGACATTCCCCCGGCTCTTGGGTGACGGCCCGTCATGAAAGATTCCTTGGAAAATGACTTTCTAATCCTCTCAACCTCTTCTTAGGAAAAGAGGCGAAAGAAAATTTTCTCTCGGGACGGGATTCGCCGATGAAGGCGACCTTACCCAGAATCCGAACTTACCTATTTCTTACTGTTTAATCGGGATCTCGATAATAAACCGGGTTCCCCGGGGATCATTATCCTTCACCCGAATGTAGCCATGATGGTCTGCGATGATAGTATTCACAATGGCCAAACCGAGACCGGTTCCCGAGGATTTGGTGGAAAAATAGGGTTCAAAGAGCAGGGGCTTGTCCTCCGGAGAAACGCCGCATCCGTTGTCAGCCACATCGACCCGGGCCAGGTTCATGAGGGGATCGAGCCGAGTTTCCACCATAATCTGTCCGTCTTTGTTGTCCGCGGCTACGGCGGCCACGGCGTTGTCCAGCAAATTGACCATCACCCGCTTCATCTGTTCTTTATCCAAGCTGAGCATGGGAATCTGCTCATCCGGTTTGAAGGCAAAGCGAATTTGTTTATGGCCTTCTTCATAGAGAACCATGGCCTCCCGAATGATCTCATTGAGATTGTTGGGGGTCGGGTTGGCTGCGGGCATCCGGGCAAAGCTGGAGAATTCGTTGACCAGGTTCTTCAACTCTTCCACCTGGGTGATGATGGTTTTGGTGCATTCGTCAAAGATGGCCCCATCCTGGGCAAATTGATTCAAGTATCGTTTGCGCAGCCGCTGCGCCGAAAGCTGGATGGGGGTTAGGGGATTCTTAATTTCGTGGGCGATCCGTCGGGCTACCTCCCGCCAGGCCTCGGCGCGCTGCGCTTTCTGCAGCTGGGTCAAGTCGTCCAGAACCACAACCATTCCCAGATAGCGGTCCTCCTCGTCCCGTAGCATGGCCACTTTTACCAGTAGCGTGAGAACATCATTCCGGACCTTCAGTTTAATCTGCCGGGTAATGGAATGATTTTCGGCCCGATTGACGGCCCGAACCAGCTCATCCGCCAGCCGGAGGTACTCCCCGTGAAGGACCTCGGTGTAGGATTTCCCCAGAACCGTTTCGGTCTGAACCCCGAGGATTTTCTCCGCTGATCGATTGATGGTCCGGATCCTCCCCGTGGCGTCGAGAGAGATCACCCCCGTCCCCACATCCCGGAGAACCACCTCCATATACCGCCGCCTTTGTTCGAGCGCGATGTTGCTTTTGCTCAGCTCGGCGTGAGCCTTCTCCACCTGACCCTTGCTGCTTTTCAGATCCTGGGTCATTTGGTTGAACGAATCAACCAGCGTGCCGAATTCATCCTCGGAAGTCTTGCCGATCTGGAAATCCAGATTCCCCTTGATGATCCTCTGGGTTCCTTCGGCAAGTTTTTGAATCGGATCGGTAATTCCTTTGGCCAGGAAAAGGCCGAACCAGATGGCCGCAAAAATAATCAACAAGGTAACTAGGGAGAGCGTGGCCAGATAACTGGATCGGATGGGGTGCTTCACCATCCGGAGTTGTTTATAGTCTTCGAAGGCCCCGGAAATTTCCGAGACCCGGGAGACCAGGCTCCGGGGAACAAAATAAACCGTCGCCAGAATCCCTATGACCTCTCGCGGGTTCTGGGGGGAAAAAATGGGCACCAAACCCCGGATCAGATCCCCCTGTCCTACCGATTGGATTTTGGTGACTTCTTTCCCCCGGAGGGCCTCTTGGATAACCTTGGACTCAAGGGGAGGAAAGTTCACTGCCGAGATGGTTGGCCCCGGGAATAAAAACTGGCTGGCCAGCTGAGGGGAGATAATTTCTACCGCCCCCAGGTTATACTCTTCCCGTTTGGTTTTCAAAAGAACGCCCAGCAGGTCTTGATTCCCTTTTTCCAATAAACGCTGTTGAGTGACCATCTGGCTGATGTTGCGTGCATAATGGAGGGCGCTGCTGGCCTGGTCCTGGTAATATACCTGGGCCACGACGAGTGACTCCTGGAGCGACGCTTCCACCTGGACGCTGAACCAACTCTCGATGCTACTGGTAATAAATTGAGTCGCGATGAAAAAGAGAAGAATGGTGGGCACCAGGGACAAAGCAATAAAAGCTACTACTAATTTGGTTTTGAGCTTGCCCCCGAGGACTTTCTTCTTCTTCTCAAAAATCAGTTTAACCACATTGCGGAGGATGAGGTAAACTAGAAGAAGAAGAAGAAGGATATTGAGACCGATGAGGGAGATAACCAGAAGGTTGCTCGGGAAGGGAGCCTGGACCCTCCAGGTGGAGATATGGGTTTGAAAGAAGAAAAGGATCCCCACCACCCCCAGGAGTAGGAAAATGATGATGATCTCCCGTCGTCGCCGATTGGCGCCCTTGCTTCTCCCTTGCTCTTCCGCCATATTCGGGTTTGGATTTACCCCCAAATCCCTTTCCTCCTAAGCTGGCTCTAGTTCGTTCTCTTCCAGGTTCTTCTCGAAGAGTTTCGATATCTTACCCGAGTATTCCGAAAAAAGCAATGTCTCCCTCAAGCACGATCCCTACAAACCCGGACGCCAACACATCCCCAGGGAGAGAGCCTCCTCGTGGAAATTCACCCTTTCATGCAAGAAACTGAACTTCTGCGCTTTCCGAATTTAGGCTTAGATACTGTGGGCGGGAGGGGTGATCTGCAATTTTCGAACCTCGTCCTCGCTCGAAAATTCTCTAAGATCCCACCATTCTTCATGGGCAAGAAGCTTGTGGATTAACTTGTGGTTCAGTGTGTGGCCGGATTTATACCCGATGAAATGACCGATGACCTGCGCACCGAGGAGCCAGAGATCGCCGATGGAATCCAGGATCTTATGACGAACAAATTCATCACCGAAACGAAGCCCTCCATCGTTGATGACCCGCTCATCATCCACCACTACTGCATTCTCCAGGGAGCCTCCACGAGCTAATCCCTTGGCTTTCAACATTTCGTATTCTCTTAGAAAACCAAAAGTTCGGGCCCGGCAGATCTCCCGCTCGAAGTTCCCGTTAGAGATCTGAATCAGATAGAACTGATTGGAAATGAGGGGATGGCGGAAATCAATGGTATAGGACAATTTGAAGTCGTTACTGGGCAGAAGAGTCGCCTGCCGGTCTTCATCTGTGACCGTTACCGGATGCTTGATGATGACAAATTTTTTGGGCTTATCTTGTGACCGCACGCCGGCCCTTTTCAAAAGGGCATTGAAAGGTTCGGAACTGCCATCCATGATCGGTATCTCAGGGGCATCTAAATCCACTTCGGCGTTATCAATTCCCAATCCCGCGAAGGCGGCCATGAGGTGCTCTACGGTTGAAATTTTTACTCCCTCTCGACCAATAGTCGTGGCTAAAGTGGCGTCTATTACATTATCTATGTGGGCTCGAATCCTTACTTTTTTCTCGCAGTCTTGGCGAACAAAAACAATCCCCGTATCGGGGGCGGCAGGGCGGATTTTTAGATTACAGGCTAGGCCGGTATGTAAACCAATTCCTGAACAGTTAACTGTATTTATAACCGTGGTCTGAGAAATCATCAAGAAAACTCCTTGTCCAATTGTAAAATTTATATACTCCTTAGCAATTTTAGTGCCATAAAACTAAAAAATAGGGGTTTTTTTGACAATCCTCATGAGGACCTAAGACGTCCGAATAATGGGGATTTTAACCCCTAAAACATTTATCTACCTCGAAGGCCCCTTTTGGTCTATTTTAGACCGGGGGGAAAATGTGGCAAAGCTGACACAATTCTATTAAAATTTATTGTTTTTTTGCAACCTTTTATTTTTTAAAGCGAGTCAGGACAAGGGACAAAAGAATCCTGCTCGACTTTTCTTCATTAGGGAGATTTGTGGTAACCGGCCTTGATGGCTTCTTCCTCAGAAGGGTGGCTTTCATTGCTTACTTGCCTTTCCAGATGAAGTTGTCTCAGCGGAGGGAGTTCTCTCTCCTTTTTCTGAATTTTTCAATAGCTGCTGAATATACCAGGAGAGTCCCAGGGCTACAGATACGATGATGATTTGGAGAATAATTTTCCAGTAGGAACGCTTTCTTCCAAGGGGTGGTTGTGGAACCGCCGGGAAATCAGGCCTTGTTTCCTGGGTTTCTTTCCCCGGGCCGACCGTATCGGGCAAAAGCGGCATCTGTTGGAAGTTTTCTTTCCGGCTCGCCAGCTCAGATTGAAGGCGATAACGCCCTAAGACTTCTTCCACGTTTAAACCCAGGTGCCGGGCGTATCCTTTCAGGAAACCCCGGACGAACTCGCGCTGCGGGAAAAAACCGAAATCGTCTCTCTCCAGAGCTTCTAAAAAAGGTAAACCGATGCGGGTTGCTCTGGACAATTCCTCTAGAGACATGCTGCGGGATTCCCGCTCCCGTCTTAGATATCGACCCAGTGTTTCCGTAAAGCGCCCGACCATGCTAAGCCTGATAAAAAAGAGCGATTGAGGCCCCCAGACAGAGCCATCCCAATCGAAGCTCGCCCAGAAGAGGGGGGAATAGATTTTTTATAGCACAGGCCTTTTCCGGGTGGCAACAAATTCTTGACAAAACGAAGTAATCTTGATATTCATCCTAATCGATTCTAAGGTGGAGGAGCTCCGATGGCTATGAATCCCGTGTTGGAAAAATACCTGAAAGAGTTGGAAGAGCGAAAGGCCAAAATCGAACTCGCCGGGGGTGCCGACAAAATTGAAAAACAACACCAGGCCGGAAAACTCACGGCAAGAGAGAGAATCCTCAAATTGCTGGATCCCCGGACTTTCGTGGAAACGGATATGTTTGTTCACCAACGTTGCGAATATTTCGGGATGAGTAAAGTGGAAGCCCCCGATGACGGGGTCATCACCGGATATGGAACCATCGACGGCCGCCAGGTTTTTATCTTTTCTCAGGACTTTACCGTCCTCGGCGGCTCTCTGGGCGAAGCCCATGCCTCCAAGATCGTGAAGATCATGGACCTGGCAGCCAAAGTGGGGGCCCCCCTCATCGGGATCAATGACTCGGGTGGAGGACGCATCCAGGAGGGGATTGATGCGCTCTACGGCTACTCCCGTCTCTTCTACCGTAACTCCATTTATTCGGGAGTCATTCCTCAACTTTCGGCCATTCTGGGGCCTTGCGCCGGAGGAGCGGTTTATTCTCCGGCTATCACCGATTTTATTTTCATGACCGAAGGCATCAGCCGCATGTTTCTGACCGGTCCGAACGTCATCAAGGAAGTCACCGGAGAAGAGATCAGTGATGAAGAACTGGGAGGGGCGAAAGTCCATAACTCCATCAGCGGGGTGGCCCATTTTTATTCCGAGAGCGAAGCGGAATGCTTCCAGCAGATCCGTCGACTTCTGACCTTTTTGCCCAACAGCAACCGTGAAAATCCGCCCATTCATTATTCCGGCGATCCCCTGGACCGGAAGAATGAAAAGCTGTTCCAGATAGTTCCGGTCGAGGGGAAACGCCCTTACGACGTTGTCAAAGTGATCGAGGAGATTGTCGATGACCACGATTTCTTTGAGGTCCACCAGCACTGGGCCAGGAATATGGTGGTGGGGTTCGCCCGCATCCATGGTCACACCATCGGGGTCATCGCCAATCAGCCATTGGTCCTGGCCGGCACCCTGGACATCAACGCTTCGGACAAGGCCGCCCGGTTCATCCGCTTCTGTGACTGTTTCAATATTCCCCTGTTAACCCTGGTGGATACCCCCGCTTTCCTGCCCGGGAAGGCTGCGGAGTTTGCCGGCATTATTCGCCACGGGGCCAAGATCCTTTTCGCCTATTCGGAAGCTACCGTTCCCAAGATCACCCTCGTTCTACGCAAAGGGTATGGAGGCGGATACGTAGCCATGTGTCACCGCGAATTGGGAACGGATGCTTACTTTGTTTGGCCTATGGCCGAGATCGCCATGATGGGCGCTGAGGGAGCTGCCAACATCGTCTTCCGAAAGGAAATCGAGAAAGCTTCGGACCCGGAGAAAAAACGACAGGAGAAGATCCAGGAGTACCGGGACCAGTTTTCCAACCCCTATGCCTCCGGCAGGCGGGGTTATATCGATTATATCATCCGCCCCGATGAGACCCGGAAAATGATCAGCCGGGCTTTCGAGATGCTCTGGAATAAGCAGGAAGAACGGCCGAAGAAAAAGCACGGCTCGATCCCCCTTTAAAACAGGTACGTGGCTCGAGGCCCGAGGTTCGAGGAAAAAATCACTCAAGAGGAACCGAAATTGGACGGACCCAGACCTCGGTCCTCGCACCCCGAGCCTGTTCTTTAGGCGTAATATCTGTAAATCGCTTCCGCTATGCAAGAGGGTTTTTCCTCCCCCTCCACTTCAAAACTTAAATTGAAGGTTGCCTGAACGCCCGCTTTGATCTCTTCGATTTGAGCCAGCGTCGCCCGTAATCTCGCCTGCCCCACCATCTTCTTGAGCTCTTCCAAATTTTGAATCATTCTTTGGGGCGCCCCATTCCCCTTTCTCCCCCCTGTCTCAGGATTTCTTTATGCATTTAGGCCATTCTGAGGTAGCGCGGATTTTGAGGGTGATTGACCACGTCCGGAGGCATCTCTCTCTGCAGGGCGAAGGCCACTCGTTCCGCAGCCCCCCGTGACATACGATACCTCGCCTCGTTACTGAGCCCCGCAATGTGGGGTGAGGAGATCACTTTCGGATGAGTAGCCAGTCTTCGATCTTGGGGAGGTTCTTCTTCGAATACATCAATCCCCGCCCCGGAAATCCTCCCCTGATCCAGCGCTTTGACCAAAGCGACCTCGTTGACGATCCCTCCCCGGGCCGTATTGATTAACAGGGCTGTTTTCTTCATCATTGCGAGTTCCCGGGTGTCGATCATATTCCGGGTCTCTTCGGTGAGTGGGACATGAAGGGTCAGGAAATCTGCCTGAGAGATCGCCTCATCCCGGGAGATGGGCTGGGCGCCTGCATCCCGAAACCCCTGCTCGGGAATGTAGGGATCACAGGCGAGAATTTTCATCCCGAAAGCATTTCCCACCTTGCTCACCCGGCTTCCGATACGGCCCAGCCCTATGATGGATAGAGTCTTCCCTCGCAATTCCATCCCCCAGAATTCGGGGCGGCGCCATCCTCCTTTCTTCATCTCCTCTAAAAAAGAGGGGATGTGACGAATGAGGGCCAGGATGAGGCCAAAAGAAAATTCGGCGACGGCGTCCGAATTGACTCCGGGAATGTTGGTGACGACGATGCCCAACTCATCCGCTGCCGGGATATCCACGTTGTTGTACCCAACGCCATGGGCGGCAACAATAACTAGGTGGGGGGAATTCTCCAGGACCGGCCGGGAAACGGTTAAAAGCCCTGGGATCAAAGCGTGCGCCGTCTTCATCTCTTCGAGGAATGACTCATCTGCCCGGTCGGGGAGCCATCTCACCTCCACCCCCCTCTCTTCGAGCAGGGTGATCTGGTTCCCAAACCAGGAGTTGGTCGCTATCACCGTCTTTTTCCCAAACATTGGAATCGTTCCCTTCGGCTCCTCTTATTTTTTGATCATCTCCGAATTAAAACGCCAAACTTGAAAACCGAAACTCTTCTTTAATCCATCCCCAATCCTAAATCCGCATTCGTTTACCCTGCCCCCCGGAACTGATCTAAGCTCCGGGTCTTTTTTTTCAACAGGAATAAGACCTGCATAAAGATCAACGCTAAAAGGATACCCATGAGGCCGCAGGAAATGGGCCGGGTGAAGAAGATCCAGGGGGCCCCCTTGGACATGAGGAGCGATTGCCGAAAAGCCCGCTCGGAGATCGATCCCAGAACGAACGCGAGAATCAGAGGGCCAGGTTCGAATTCCAATTTGCGAAAGAAGTAACCCAGGACTCCGAAAATGATCATGACCCAGATGTCGAAGATATTGCTCCGGGTGCTGTAAACCCCGACGATACACAATAACAAAATAAAAGGGGCCAGTATAAAATAAGGAATTCGCAGGACCTGTACCCACATGCCTACCAGGGGCAGGTTCAAAATGAGGAGGAACCCGTTGCCAATGTACATGGAGGCGATCACCCCCCAGAAGATATCGGGATTCTCTTTGATCAGGTAGGGGCCCGGCTGCACGCCGTGGATCAAGAGGGCGGCAAAGATCATGGCGATGGTGGCATTACCCGGAATTCCCAGGGTCAGTAAGGGGATAAAAGATCCTGTGGCCGCAGAGTTGTTGGCCGATTCCGGTCCGGCCACTCCTTCAATCGCTCCCTTTCCAAATTTCTCCGGATTCTTAGATACTCTCTTCTCCACGGCATAGGAAATCAGGGAGGCGATGACCGCTCCACCACCCGGCAGAATTCCCACAAAAAAGCCTAGGAGAGAACCCCGCACGGTGGCCCACTTCGCTTCGGCCCAATCCTGGAGGGTAATAAAGAGCCGGCCGATTTTTTGGGTCACCAGTTCGGCTTGCATGGCCCTTTCCGTATTGATAAAAATTTCGGCCAACCCAAAAAGTCCCATGGCCAGGGGAACGAAATCCAACCCCTCTTGCAGAGGGAGCACACCATAGCTGAAACGAGGAACCCCGAAGATAGGATCGATCCCGATTTCATCCAGAAGAAGGCCCAACGCGACCATGATCACGCCTTTCACCATGGAGCTGCTCGCCAGATAGGCGGCGAGAAAGAGCCCGAAAAGGGTAAGAGCAAAATATTCCGGGGGCCCAAACTGGACCGCGAATTCGGCTAACGGGGGGGCCAAGAAATTCAGCGCGATGATCCCAATGGTTCCGGCAATGAAGGACCCGATGGCGGAAATGGCTAAAGCCGGCCCGGCCCTCCCCTGCAGAGCCATCTGATAGCCATCGATACAGGTGACCACAGAAGCAGCTTCCCCGGGGATGTTCAAGAGAATGGAAGTGGTAGAGCCGCCGTACATGGCCCCGTAAAAAATCCCTGCCAGCATGATGATCGCCGAAACCGGGGGCAGTTTAAAAGTAGCCGGCAAAAGAAGAGCGACGGTTGCCGCCGGCCCCAATCCCGGCAAGACCCCCACGAGGGTTCCGATCAAAGTTCCCAGAAAGCAGTAGAATAAATTGTCCCAGGTTAAAGCAATTTGGAAGCCGTAGAATAGTCCAACCAGTTGTTCCAAAAATCACCCCTTAAGCAGATCAGAATCCTTTGATGAAGCCTTTGGGTAGCTGGATAGAAAAGAGAAGGTTGAAATAATAAACGACGATGAGCGCTAATAAAGAAAGGGAGAGAGAAACATACCATTGCTTGCGCTCGATGATGGCCAACCACATCAGGAAAAGAAGAAAGGTGCTGATCAGATATCCCAGCCAATTCAACAATCCGATGCAGAAGCAGAGGATGCCGATGGCCAGGAAGGTACGATAGAGACCCCGGTGGACCTTCGATTCTCCCCTCCCGCTCTGGGTCCGCAAGAAGTGAAAGATGTAGAGGAAGGAGAGAAGAATCAGGATGGAACCAAGCCCAAAGGGGACAAACCCAGGCCCGGGCCGGCGGGCTTGTCCTAAAGAAAGTTGCACGGCTTGGTGACAGACGAAGATTCCCAAGGCCAGGAGAATGATTCCTGCAAAGATGGGGCCCTTCAGCATAAAGACTCTATTTGATTCCCAGACTCTGGGCGTCGCTCTTGGCTTCGTTGTATTCTTTGACCGCGAAAACCTTAAAATCCTTCGGCCCCAAATAGGCCGGCAGGTCTCCCATTTTGATGATCATATCGACCCACCCCGGGTCGCGGCAGAGTTTCTCCATGGCCTGCTCCAACTTTTTCACGATCCCTTCAGGCATATTCGGCGGTCCGGAAACTCCCCTCCAACCCAGAATATTCACCTCGGGATAACCCAGTTCGGAAAAAGTGGGAACGTTGGGAACTTCTTCCATACGCTTGGGGGCCACGGCCAGGGCTCTAAGCCTTCCTGCTTTCAGCTGGGCGAGGGGTTCGCTGAGATTCATGTAGGAAAAATGGATGTTTCCCCCCAGCATGGCCACAACTTGCTCTTTACCGGAATTGAAAGGAATCATGGTTATGTTTTTCATATCGATTCCCGCGAGTTTGAGAAATCGGTAGGTCGCCCAGTTGTGCATGGACCCGATTCCTGAAGTCCCGTACATAAAGTTCCCGGGGTTCTTCTTCAAATCGGCCACCAAATCTTTGAGGGTTTTCCAGGGCGTATCGGCCTTAACCACCAGCACGGCCGGATTCAGCTGGCTACGGCAAATAAAAGTGACCTCATCGAATTTGAAAGGCAGGTTCGGAGTAAATGCCGGGGTGAGAGTATTCGAACCAATGGATGCCGACAGTAGGGTATACCCATCCGGTTTCGATCGGATAACCGTTTCCATGCCTACTGCCCCGCCAGCCCCAGGCTTGTTCACCACCACTATTTGCTGTCCTAGATAATTGGGGGCATAGCGTGCCATAGCCCGGGCTGCCTGGTCCGAAGCTCCCCCGGCGCCCCAGGGCACTACGAGCGTGATGGGTTGATTGGGATAATCTTTTTCCTGAGAAATGGCTTCAAGGGGGACGAGGAAAACTGCCGTGAGAGCCAGAACCCCTACCCATACGCAACAGGAAAGCTTCTTCATCGTTTCTCCCCTTTCTGTTTTTTTTGACGGTCTACTTTCATCCCAAGGGCTCGGAAAAAATCTCTGGAAACTGGAGATCAAACCCTGGGGATGCTAGAGCATCTCGGGTTACACCGAGTTTGCCTTACGGATCGTCCTCCAACTATTTCATCAGCGATTCAATCGTCCGAATCTGCTTTTTTCTATCCTCCATGATTTTCAAGAGAATGTCATAGAGCCCCGTGGATTGTTCTTCCATGCTCATGGTAATGATCTCATGGGTATCGGCCCTTATGGCCTTTTCGCAGATATCCACCCAGTCTTTGGGAATCGCGTCAATTCCTTTAAAAGCTCCGGCAATCGCCCCGGCAATGCTGGCTATGCAATCGGTATCTCGCCCCAGAGAGGATCCAGCAATCATACATTGTTTGGGATCTCCCTTAGTGAGCCAGAGCATGGCAAAGGACTCTCCCACTACCTCCAAAGAATCCGTGGGGACTCTTCCTCCGAACCTTTTCCAGTAGAGTTCCCGGACTTCAAGCATATCCGGAACTTGTTTGGCGTACCCGATGCATTCATCAATGACCTGTCCGACGTTTTCATTTATATAGGCTTTTCCCGCCTGGATGATGGAGTCAACGGTGGCCTCAGGCTTGAAAGCCTCGGCAATAGCCGCCGCAATGGCCGCTGATGAATCCGGAGCAAAGCTGATCAGAGAAGATTGAATGGTCTGGCAAACATCCAGGGCATCCATGGCCGCCATTTGGGGATCGCAGGCATTGATGATCCCAATGGGATGAATCATCATCAAGCAGTCCACATTCCCGGGCCAGCGGTCATACTTTCCGACTTCACTGGCGGGATATTTTTTCATGTTCTCATAGGTACACTTGTCCCGGGGAAGCAGATGATACCCAAACCACTCCGGGTTCGCATACTTCAGCCATGACGCCCGGAGATCTTCTTTGGTTATTCTCCCTCCGCGCTCCCAGATAGCCTTCATGACCAACCATTTTCTCTCTCCGCCGTCTTCGTTCGTCCCGGGAGGATAATTCAATGCCGGGACTTTGAATAGAGGCCCATTATGCCAGCGGATCGTCCTCCAGGCCTGGGCTTCATACCCGATCTTGGGTACCTCTCCCCCTACCCAGGCTTTTACCTGGGGTAACATCTTATCCACTGGTTTCCCAAGCAGTTCGTCGATGACCTTGTAATGGGCTCCCTCGATGGGTCCGCATAAGCCTTTATAGCAATCAAAGACCCCGCCTCCGGCTCTGCGGCTTGGTTCTCCCAACGCGGCTCCCACATAACCGGCGGCGTTGCATCCATGAACTTTTTTAAAAAGTTGATTATTGATCATGATCTTCTCCTTTGGTTATATTTTCCTTCATCTTCAATCCTAAATCGTATCCACGCTTCAGCGCTGCCCGACTGGCCTCCAGGGCTCGGGTCGAGATCCGCCCGTTCAAAGTCTCTTCCAGAGCCTTCAGGCCGATCCATCCGCTGATGGCCGCCATGGCCCCCAGCATAATCATGTTGGCCACGACCCGGTCTTTGAACTCCTTTTCCGCAATTTGAGTTGCTTCAATGGCCAACACAGGGGGAGAATGGTCAGGGGTACGGGGAACCAAAGTTTTATCTACGAGAACAACCGTTCTTCCTTCCCGGACCTCAGCCCAGTACTGCTCTAAGGCTCCGGGTGATAGCGCGATAAATAGGTCCAGAGCCAGCGGTTTGGTATAATCGATGGGTTCGTCACTAATGACCACATCCGAACGGCAGGCTCCCCCCCTGGCCTCTGGCCCGTAACTCTGCGTTTGGGCCACTTCTAAGTCCTCGTGGATCCCGGCAGCCACCGCCAGGATCGTGCCCAGGGTCACCACTCCCTGGCCTCCAAATCCGGCAATCCGGATTTCTCTTCTCACTTTTTCTCCTCGACCAGGGTTAGGGCTAAATCCGGGCAGGTCATCTCGCAGAGGAAACAGGCAGCACAATTCCCCAGGGCCAAAACCTGGGGCATGGAATACCCTGCCCGGCTGCGTTTATCTCCTTTACCAAAGACCTTCCGGGGACAGACTTCGATACAAAGGTTACAACCTTTGCAAAATTGATCATCGATAAGAATCTCTTTAGCGGACTTTTTCTTCGGGGAAGCTTTCATAGATAGCCTGACAGAATTCCTTTTTTCCATTTAAATGATAAAGTTTTCCGACTATAAATTTTCCGGCCAGCTCCTCTTGAGAAGCCCCTTTGGCCTTTTCCAGCGAGACCGCCCTTTTCTTCAAGAGACTCAGAAGTTCACCCGGGTTGGACGATCCTTCAATATATCTCCCCGCCTGGGTAGGGCATTGAGCCATCACTTCAATAAAAGAGAACCCTTTGTGTTCGACCCCTTCTTTGATAGCCTTCAAAAGCTGGGTGGGGTGGGCTGCAGTCCAGCGAGCTACGTAGGTCGCTCCCGCAGAGCGGCCCAGCTCACAAACATCGAATGGAAATTCCAGGTTGCCATAGGGAGAGGTCTGGGTTCGGCCGTGGAGCGGGGTGGTAGGAGCGACCTGACCACCGGTCATTCCATAAATCCCGTTGTTGATCATGATGACCGTGATGTCTATGTTCCTTCGTGCTCCGTGGATGAAATGGTTACCGCCAATTCCCACACAGTCTCCATCGCCGGTAAAGACCACGACCTTTCTTCGGGGATCGGTGAGTTTCAACCCGGAGGCAAAAGGAATGGCCCGTCCATGAAGGACGTGGAGGACATCGGA
>Ga0187849_1001913_pt1 | contig 21040 bp, 15 predicted proteins | sample June2016WEW_4_10_2_FD_132412 | JGI IMG/M metagenome (GOLD analysis project Ga0187849, IMG submission 132412) | Peatland microbial communities from SPRUCE experiment site at the Marcell Experimental Forest, Minnesota, USA - June2016WEW_4_100 | ecosystem: Environmental > Terrestrial > Soil >...
AGGCGTATTGAATTCCACCGTGCCACGCTTGTTGGCGGTGATCGGGAAGCCGTTGGTCGCGTCGGTCAGCATAAATGAGTTGTGGCCATCGGCCGGAAGATTGATCGTACCCGTGCCGATCTGCGCGCCGGTGTCGTCGCGAATGATCACGCCGACGCTGGCCGCGCTGGCCACGACATTGGCGATTGCCAGCCCCGTCGAGACCGCGCCCGTGTCGTCGAAGGCCAGCAAATATGAACTAGCGTTGCGTGTTTCGAGCGGCACCACCGCCGCCTGCCCACTCGGCGTGTACGTGAAAATAGCGAAGGCGCCGATATTACCGCCCGTCAGCCATTGCGACGAGCCAACCGTGGCCGCCTGACCGGGGCCGGTGGTGTCGAGAATGAGCGTGGCATTGGCTTCGAGAGTTTCGTCGAAGGTCGCGCCGAGCGTCGTGCCGAGTAACGGCTGCTGCGGGAAACTGAACGGTAACCACGGCGTGCTGCCGTCATTAGCGTAAAAATTCAAACGCGCATTGCCCGTTGACGTACTGAGATTCACCAACGTCAGCGACGTATCCCATCCCCCGGCCGAAGCGATCTGCGGCATAGAACCGGCCAAGCCCAGACCCATGGCCGAACCGCTTTCCTGCTCAACGATGAAAGTCAGTCCGTCGATCGTGATGGTCCCCGTGCGCGCCGCGCTCGTGTTCGCATCCAGAGAAAAACTCACGCTGCCGCTGCCCGTGCCCGATGCGCCAGCCGTGATCGTGATCCACGAATCGTTGCTCGAAGCCGTCCAGGAAACGCCTGCGGGAACAGTTACCTGAAGACTTCCTCCCCCAGCCTCCGCAGCGAGCGATGCGGCCTGAGCGGGGAGCTCCGGCGTTAGCGTTAGCGCAAACTCCGCCCATCCCGGCATCTTGTTGTTGCCGTTAATCGTCAGAACGCTTGGTCCCCCATAGGTGGCTTGAATCGCCTGGTTGGATTCGTCTTCCTGGATCAGCTCCGCCCAGCCCATGAAGTAGATCCAGCGCGGCTGCGCGGCCAGTATGGCCGGAGTTGGCAGTACTTCGCACTCGCCGATCGCGATCGGTTTGCTTCCGGCATACGACGTCATGTCGTTGTACTTGGCCGTCGTGTAGCCCGCTCCGTCGTAGAAATCCAGCGCCATCACGTCCCAGTAAGAACTGCCCGGATCGTATTCGCTGAAATCGTAGCTATTGGTCGAACTATCCCAAATATCCTGCATACTCCAGACCCAGACGATGCCGGTTAGCCCCCAGTTGTTCACCAGGTAATCGTGCGTGATCTGGAACAGTTTGGCGGTTCCATTCGGTCCCGGACGCCCTCCCCACCAGAACGCGCCCTGGTTCATTTCGTGCTGTGGACGGAATAGCATTGGCAATCCCGCGTTCTGGATCTGCAGCAGGTACGGAGCGATGTTGTCCAGCCGCGATTGCCACACTTGGTTTAGCGTTCCTCCATTGATAACCAGATCCGACCACTGCGCATCGGTGAGGGAACTCAGCACGCCTCCCTGCCAATTGCACGACTCGCTTTGGGTGGGCGGACAGGCGTGATACATCAGGCTGATCACCGCTCCTTGCTGGCCGCCCTGTATCTCGTATGCGATCATGTTCGGGCGGTTAGCGATTTGGTCCGATTCGTAGAGGAAATCTCCGCCCCACAACGCCGGATAGTCGCCCGTTACGTTATCCATGATTTGGATGAAATTTCCTTGTTGCGATTCGCGATTGTGCTGCCCGGCCATCGTCTGCGTTCCGGAGATGTTCGAAATGAACTGGAGCAACATCTGCCGCGAACCGGGAGTCGCGGCCACCGTGGCGTTGGCTTTCGCCGTCACGCCGGTCCGGGGTTTCGCCGCTTGGCCCGCGGCATGCGCCGGTTGGTCAAGGGCAAATCCGCAGTGCACAAAGAGCATGAATAATAGGCAGTTTCGAGCGATTCGCATAGAGCAAGTTCATCCTATGAGTAGAAGTCTCGATACAGGAGGAAATTGGAGAAAACCGAAGCACGGTTGCATATAGTTGCCGATTCCAGCCAAATATCCCAAGAAGGTATATTATGCCTGCTGCATGTAGAAGCACAAGGAAATCTGAACCGAGGACCCGTGCAGCGGGGACGCAATCGTTTCTTCGGTGCTGCGGGCTTTAGCGGCTGCCGAAAAGACATATCGAGCACCGCTTGCTTACGCGCGCGGTTCCGCAAGTGTCCCGGAATCCGTGAGCGCTATAAGGAACCACGACCGTAAGGGAGTGTGGCCGGAGCCTTTTCGGCAGATGTTAGCCCGAAGGCCCACCCACCCACCGATCTACCGAAGAACGATCCGCCGTATCGATAACTGAACCATAAGGGCGCAGGCGGAATGTTTTCAAAAGCGCCTGCGTACTATTCCAAGGCAGGGGAATTGGTCTGGACCAGTACCGCTACCCCCATTTGCGTATTCCGGCTCCAGTTGCACAAACCGGAGATGCTATAATGAAATCACTGTTGCTTTCCAGTACCGGATGCCACCGCTGGAGTCGGCTTCCCGGCAGTCACTAATCAAATTTTGCCGGCCGTTTTCTAGGCCCCGTGGTTTTCAATTTTCCAGGAGGAATTTCGATTGAGAAGACTAGTGCTATTGGCAGGACTTGTTGCGGTATCGACCGCCCCCGGCCCGTGCCAGAATGCGACTCAGTCCGTATACGATCACGACCCTCGGCTTGGTCGGTTAATCCAGTTTTTTGATGAGCTTAACTGCCCCGCGAAAGCCTTCGCGCGGGACTTTTTGGCGGCCGCGGACAAGAATAATCTCGACTGGCGGCTTCTGCCCAGCATTTCGGTTGTGGAAAGCGGCGGCGGCAAGGCAGCCCTCCGCAACAACATGTTCGGGTGGAATTCGGCGCGCACGGGGTTTCGCTCTACCAGGGAAGGAATCTATGTTGTAGCCGAACGGCTCCACGCCTCTAAGTTATACCAGGGAAAAGAGCTGGATGCCGTTCTCGCAACCTACAACCGCCGAGCGGAGTGGGCCCGCTTGGTCAAATCGTTGATGCGGCAGGCCGGGCCTCCGAATCCTGCCGCGGAGAACGCCGAGGAGCGTTTGCCCCTTAGCCCAGTTGGTGAACTCCGAAGACCAGCCCGCCTAGCACCAGCACTGTTACAATGAGCGCCCCCACCCAATACAGGATGCGTTCGGTCTTGCTGGATCCGGCATTGGTGTCTTTCCGAATCTGATCGTCCAAGCTTTCAAACATGGCCTCTGACCTCCCAAGTTGGCTGCCTTAATGAGACCGGTATAAATCCCCTTCATTCTAGCCCCGAAATGCGCTGGTGCAGCAAGAATATTGTGGGGGGATGTACTAGGAGATATAGGCTAGATCGCGTTTTATTCCAATCCTAAGCGTTCGAGCTTCCGGTACAGGGTTTTTCGCTCAATGCCCAGGATTTGAGAGGCGCGGCTCTTATTTCCGCCGGTTGCCGCCAGCACGCGCCGGATCTGCTCGGCCTCGGTATCGGCCAGCGTATCGCTCGATCGCTCGCGCGGCTCCGACAACTCGATGCCGTCCCGGACGGCTTCATCGTCGATGCGGGCCTCCGGCGCCAGGATACTGAGGCGCTCGATAATATGCTGGAGCTGGCGGACGTTTCCCGGCCACGTGTAGTCTTCGAGCGCACGCAGGCCGGCGGCCGTCATTTTCGTGCGCTGGCTGTAGCGCTCGTTGTAGCGCTGGAGGAAATACTGCGCCAGCAAGGGGATATCGCCACTGCGCTCGCGCAGGGGCGGAACGGCGATGCGCACGACGTTCAGCCGGAACCACAGGTCCTCCCGCAGCTTTCCCTCTTCCACGAGCTTCTGCATGTTGCGGTTGGTCGCGGCGATGACGCGCGTGTCCACCGCTTTCGAGCGCACTGCGCCGAGCGGGCGCACCTCGCGGTCTTGCAGGAACCGGAGCAGCTTGAGTTGAAAATTGGTTTCGATGTCGCCGATTTCGTCCAGAAAAACCGTGCCGTTGTTCGCGCTCTCGAATACGCCGATCCGGTCGCGATCCGCGCCGGTGTAAGCGCCGCGCATGGCGCCGAATAATTCGCTCTCCATCAGGCTGGGCGCGATCGCGCCGCAATCGACGGGGACGAAGGGCTGGCTGGCGCGCAGGCTGTTGCGGTGAATCATGCGGGCAATGAGTTCCTTGCCGGTGCCGGTTTCGCCTTCGAGCATTACGGTGGCGTCGGTAGGGGCCACGCGCGAGACGATCTTATAGATCTCGACCATGCGGCGCGAGCTGCCGACCGTCTCCGAAGTCGGCAACTCTTCCGCCTCGACCTCGTCGCCGTCGTCCCGAGGCAGGCTCGCTTCGGCGCGCTTGACGGTGTCGATCATACGGTCCCACTCGAAGGGTTTCGCGATGTAATCGAATGCGCCGCCGCGCGTGGCGGCCATCACGGTCTCGATGGTGCCGCGGGCGGTCATCAGAATAACCGCGCAATCGGGATTGGAGCGGTGCGCGGCTTCGAGCACGTCGAGTCCCGTGCGCTCATCCAGGTAGATGTCGGAGATGACGACCGGATACATGGTTTCTTCCAGGCGCGCTAGCGCTTCCCGCGTCGAGGACACGGCGTCCACCGCGTATCCTTCCGCTTCGAGTCCGGTGACGATCGTCATCCGGACACTCGCGTCGTCTTCAACCACCAGCAACCGTTGCAACTCAGCTCCTCATTTCGCGCCCGCGGATTTCAAGCTTCGGGCCAGTAACACTACAGTAAAGCACGAACCTTTGCCCGGTGCGCTGGTCACTTCGATGCGCCCCCCGTGATGCGTGACGATCTGGTCGACGATCGAAAGGCCAATGCCCGTCCCAGCCTCGCCCGAAGCGACCGCTCGATGCGTACGGTAAAACTTCTGGAAGATATTGCGCAGTTCGTGCTCTTCCATTCCGATGCCCTGATCCTGAACCGAGAGCCGCAGCCGCGCGCCGTCGAGCCGGGTCGCGATCGTGACCTCGGTCGCGGCTGGAGAGTATTTCACGGCATTCGTAAGCAGATTGTACACCGCGTATTCCATCAACTCGCGATCGCCTTCGAGTTCCGCCTCCGCCGCCTCGTCGAAATGCAGGCCGATCTGCTTGCGCTCGGCGAGAGGCCGCGCGCGCTCGATGCAGGCGGCGATGACGCCATGCGCCGGGAAAACTTCCCGCTTGAGTTGCATTTCCCCGGCCGACAGCCGTTCCACGTTTAGGAACGTTTCGATCATGCGCGCCAGGCGCTTCGATTCCGAATTGATGAGTTCGGCGATCTGCTTCCGCTTGTCCTCGGTAAGGCTGTAGCGGCTCATCAGTTCGCTCGATCCCTGAATGGCCGTCAGCGGCGTCCGCATTTCGTGCGTCACGAAATGCATGGCCTGCTGATAGCGCGCCGTTTCGGCTTGGGACCGGCGCAACGCGCGGCGCACGGTCACGAATTGCAACGAGCCGGCCGAGACGGTCGAAAGCCATGCGGCCAAAACCGGCGCCAGGTACGGAAAGACCAAGCCGTGCGTAAACAGAAAATATGGCGCAAGGTGCGCGGCGGCGAGCACGAGCCCGGCCAGTGCGTAGGCCTGCCGCCCGGTCCGGAATGCGAAAGCCGCGACGCCAGCCGTGGCCAACGCCAGCGAGAGCAACAGGACGGAGAGATTCGACGCGCTGACCAGGAAGCCGCCGCGCGCCAGCGTCTCGAAAATGCTGGCGTGAATTTCGATCCCCGGCATGTAAGTTCCGTACGAGTACGGAGTGAGCATGCGGTCGCGCATCGCCGATTGCGCCGTGACGCCGGCGAATACCACTTTTCCCCGGAAGCGTTCGGCCAGTCCCGGATTGTCGCGCAGTTCGCGGAACGAAACGCGCGGCAGCGGAAACTCGCCGGAGGCGAGCGGCTGGATGTAACGGATGCGCAGGGCGCGCGATTCCGAACGGCGCGCCGGAATCGTCAGGCCACCCACTTCAATGTCGTGGGGTGATTCAACGATGGGGCCTCCGCCGCGGCTCAGCCGGAACGCTTCGAGCGCGAGCGCCCAGCGCCGGTCGTGCCCGGCTACTTTTTCGAGAGGGGCTAACCGGCTGACGCCATCGAGCGGGCCCGGATCGCCATGCACGTGGCCGAGCGCGGCGGCGGCGCGCCGGAAGCGCGGTATCGGATCTTCCCACCGGCTGCCGCCGTCAATCAGCTCGCAGGCCAGCACGAGTGCGGGAATCTTTTCAAAAGCGGACTGAAGCGCCGCATCGTCGCCGCTGTCGCCTTCGTCGGCGAGGATCAAGTCGATGGCCACCACCTTGGGGCTGGCAGCAGCAACGCGGACCAATGCTTCGGCCAGCGCGCGCCGCAAATGCCGCATTCCGCCCATCGCCTCAAGGCTATCCTCATCGACCGTGAGCAGGATGGACTCGGCCGGACGCGCCGCGGCCGGATGATGGCGGAACATCCAGTCGTAGGCGTAATTATCGATCGGAGAGCCGGCCCAGCCCGCGATCGTCGCGGCAACAAAGCTCGCGCCGAGCACCGCGAGGTATCCCCAAACCGGCGCTTTGTGCTTTTGCGGTTTGCCCTTTTCCGGCTGCTTCATCGCGCGGCGAATATCTTTTCAATTTCCGCGGGGTCTTTCGGCAGAGCGCCGCTGAGCACCTTGGCGCCCTCCGGAGTCACCAGCACGGTGTCTTCGATCCGAATACCGATTCCTTCCCTCGGGATATAGATGCCGGGCTCGGCGGAGATCACCATGCCCGCGGCGAGCGGTTGCGAATATGACGAGGGCGGCGCGTCGTGAACTTCCAGGCCAATGTGATGGCTGGTGCCGTGCAGGACATAACGCCCGAGCGGCTTCCCCTCCAAATCCTTGCCGTGGGTATTGATGTAATCGTAGGCGATCTTATAGAGGGTGCCCGGAGACGCGGGATCGGCTCCCATGACCGCGCCCGGCTTGATGGCCGCGATGACGGCCTTTTGCGCCTCGAACACGATGCCGTAAAGCTCCCGCTCGCGTGGCGTGAATTTCCCGTTCGCCGGCACCGTGCGCGTGATGTCGGCTGCGTAACCGTCGCACTGCGCGCCGGCATCGATCAGCACCAAGTCGCCCGGCTCGATCCTGCGCGTATACTTCGAGTAATCGAGAACGATGGCGCTGGGCCCGGTGGCGACGATGGGCGCGTAGGCGTTCCGCTCGCAGCCCTTATCGAGAATCGCGTAGGTGAACGTCGCAGCGAGTTGGTATTCGGCGAGGCCGGGCGCCATGCGCTTCCAGATTTCGCGGTGCGCCGCTACGCTCGCATCCACGCTCTTCTGAATCAGCGCGATCTCATTCACCGATTTCTTTTTCCGCAGACTGGCGAGCGCCGCCCTGGCGTCGAGGATCTCCCGCATGGGAGCGAGACGCCCGATCTTGGCCGCGCCCGGAAAATCCGCCAGCGTATACACGCGCGAGTAGGACGATAGCGCTTGCTGAAACTGTTCTTCGAATTGCGTAACCGGGAGCGCCTTGCGAAAGCCGGTCACGATGTTTACGTTTTCATCCTCGGCGGCAGCCCGGTGCCCGGCGTATCGCTCGCGTATCGGATCGTGCTTGGGTAGGAACAGCGTTTCCGCGTTGGGCGACAGAAGCAGAATCGCGCCCGGCTCGCGCCACCCGGTCAGATATTCGAAGTTCGGTTCCTGATAAAAACGGCCGAAATCGTGCTCGTCCTCTTCGTTCCCAAACAGGACGAGAACGCCGTCGGGCAGCGCGGCTTGCACGGCGTGGCGGCGCGCGCCGTATTCGTACTTGGGGATCTGCGCAAGGGCGGGGGCCAAGCACAGAAGCAGGAGCAATCCCGGCCAAGCTGAACGCATACGTCCCAGTATAGCCGCGGGCGGCGGCAGGGAACGCGGGTAGGCAGCCTGGTAGTGCCTGAAATGTGCGTTGACGAAAATTTCAGGCCGCGCCTTCCGGTTTTGGCTCTATGAGCCAGCGAAAACCTGATGGCGTAACGGCGGCAGCGTGGATATGGCCGCCGATGCGGTCTTGGATGCCGGGATCGATTTCCGCCGCTATTGGATCGCAACAGGCCTCGATAAATCCTTGTGCGCGGGCCAAACCATCAGCCAGTGTTGCGCCTCCAGGATGAGCGTATTTAGTAAATCGCACATCCTCAGAGTTACCGATATAGCTTTCATAAATGGCCTTTGGACCGGCAAACATCTCTTGCGGCGGATTGCGCATTATTAGTTCCGGCTCCAGCCATGCTCCACCACGATGAGAAAGCCGGATGGCAGCGTTTACCGGCATTCCTCCATAGCCGAAGTAGCCAGCCATAAAGATGGTGGCGAATGGCTCTGTGCTGTCCTTGAAAACAACAGCCCCCTTCTTCTCGATGTCACATAGCGACGAGTGTAGGGCCGATGAAAACAAGCCAAGAAGGACCGATGAATATTGGCTTAACGCAGATTCAGGAAAGTACCCACTTGCGGCACCCATTGCTCCGTGAATCTCATTCACAAGGTTGAAAGCGATGCAATCCCAACTATACACTGGCCCGGATACGGCCCATGCAATCTCTGATCCCCCGAGCGTTCCACGGAAGATTTTTTGCTGATTCCAGCTTTCCTTGGATGCGAACACGGGCTTGAGGATTTCATCGAGCAAGCGCATTCGGCCATCCGCTGCGATTACAAAACCCTCTTCGGTGTGGACCAGGGAAATAGCCGTCATGTCGTCAAAGAACGGATCGTCTTGTATCCATCCATCGTCGTATATCCCGACAGGCTGTTGCGTGAGGTCTTGCATTTGGGCACACTCCATCGTATGATTTGAGTGCGGCCCAAACCGTTTTGAAGAGCCGACCAGGAATCGGGTCTTCAACTCCAAAGTATATCACGCCAGAAGTTCGTTTATATCCCAAACGTGATTTGTAATTCCGGTTTCCATCGCAGGCGTAACCCGTAAACTCTTGTGAATACGGCAGAAATTGTAATACGCGAAGTGCAGGCAGTAGGCAGCCCAGAGGTTTTCCCACTTCTTTGAAAAGGCGTTCGTTAGCCGCGTCAGGCGCCGCATCTGCATACGGATCGTGAGGTTTTGGCGCTCCACGATGGACGTGCAAATGCGTTCGGGATCGGGACGGCCCATAACTGGGACCACCTCCGTTGAAGCGACTTCGGCGGGGCTGTACCGCGCTTCTCCATCCGTGTTGGCGCGGTAGACCTTGATGAGTTGGGCGAAGTCGCAACGATCATGCAGCGTCGTGGTGATAGCGGAGCGGTACGGAGCGAAGCCGTCCGTCGTGACCTGGAACGGACGCACAGCGGTCGCTTGCCGCAAGCCTTCGATGAAAATGTCCGTGGTCGCCTGATCCCGGCGTCCAAGCGCAAAATTCAAAACCAGCTTGGAATGGCGTTCGATGGCGACGAAGCAGTAGGCGTCCCCGATTGCGGCATTGTTCGCTTCTTCCGGCAGCTTGTGGCCTTCTTTTTTTCCGACATAGCCCCAGATTTCATCACACTCAACGTCACGAACCGGAACGTTCACAATGAGCCGCCCCATGAGCTTTTCGCACTTTTCGCCCGCGAGAGTCAAAAGCCGCGTGATCGTGTTAATGTCCAGGCCGGAGATACGTTCCGTACTCCGCAGGCTGTTTCCCTCAATCAAGAGCCGGAGGACCAGCACAAGGCGATCCATGGAGATGTAGGAGCCATCCAACGCGGGCTTGTGGGCTTCCGTGTAGGTCTTGTGGCATTGGGTGCAACGGAAACGGCGGAGTCCGTTCCTATGCTTGCCGAAGCGTTGACATTCAACATCGCAAGCCGCGCAAGCCATTGTTTCCGTTGCTTTTGTTTCACTCTTCATAATTCAATAATACAGCTTACGATAGCTGTTTGTCAAGAGAAAAAGTTAGGTCGGTGCGAATTGTATCTGTCTTGTTTTCATTGTTTTATGGAACAAACCGGGGGGCTGGGTATTCCCCTTCGGCCCCCTGGTTTACTTTTGGGGCTTTCGCCCCTATACTGGAAACTCAACGGTGATCGCCAGAGATCCGATTTGAAGCCTGATCCTGGTTTTGCCGTTGGCTTTGCGAACAGCGAATTTCATGTTCGCCGCCTTTCCGGCCCGGTTCGTTCGTAGCGAACCGGGCCAATTACACAATAACTCCTAATAATTCAAAAACATAGGAACATAAAACCGTGATCTCTTGTGTTCCGAAAGGTGACGCAAGGCTCGACGGTCTTGTGTTCCGAAAGGTGACGCAAGGCTCGGTGACCTTATGTCACTTTTTACAAGGCAGCCTCTTTCAGTATTCTCAGGACGGATCGCTTAATCCTGTCTTCGCTATATCCTGCACTTGCGAGTTCTCTATATGGAACACGGAGGCAAAGGCGCTTAGCGGCCCATTCGTATCGAAGTTCCATGGGCGTGGTATCGCGGGGCTGTTTGATTTGGGTCAGGAATTTTTGATCTACGAAAGATTGAAGTTTTTGCCGGAACCGGTCAAGTTCTTGATCCACAAATCTATCAACAAACAGTTGAACCCTGGCTTTCCATTCCGCTTCTGATTCGTATAGCGGGAAGAATGCCGGAATCGCCAATGGGCCACTAACGGGGTAACTGTGGAGTTGGTCGCGCGGCGGCTCAGGGAGGGGGATTTTTGGCCTCAATTCAAAGGGAATCTTGAGGCGTTCGCAGGCCTGCAAAATCCTCAAGCGCGCCCATTGCTTAGGCCCGGATTTTTCTAGAAGATGCGTGGGGAAATATCTGTAAGACCGGATCTTGAATATAGATAGGGGCAAGGACACGTCGGGCGCTCCTGTTGTGCCTAGCGAAACGAGGGCTTACAATGGGGGCGTCTATATCCCATCGAAAAGCCCCGGCCATCGCGTCGGGCTTTTCGTTTTAAGGGACTATTCTAGCGGGTTGTGGAGCGGAAGGGGTTAGTCGGCTTTCTTGCGGGGTCTGCCGCCCGCCCGCGTCTTACGGGCGGCTGCCATCTGGCGGTAATGCTCTGTGCCGTGCCGTTGAGAGGTCGTGCTGCCGCCCCTGTGACCGAGTACGGCGGCGGGCGTCATGCGCTGCTGTTTGAGCAGATCATCGGCAAGTGCGAGCGCCGCGCGAAGATTCTCCCGGCAATGGGCCGTGCGGTTCTGTGGAAGCGCGGGGATTGTTTCTAGGGTTAAATCCGTATCGGCGATAAGGCCCCGAAGGGCAAGCAGTGAAGCGCGGTCAGATGGCATACCTTCATCGTGCGGCAGGACCGCGCGGAAAGCAAGCGTTAGCTGTTGTTCCATCAACGCACATTTCAGACACTGCCGGCAGCCTGGCCTGTAAGTTCGTTGAACGAGTTTACATAACGGGGCGGTCCTTCCGAAGCCGTGGCATTTTCTCCGGCGCCATTTCCTATAATGAAGTACGCATGTTCTTCCGCAGACCAAAGGTCGAAGCTCCTGACTTCAACGAACGCCTGGAGAGCGCGGTTCGCGCCGGTTTCTCCGTCGAGCGCGTGGCCGGAGGCTCCGCCCGCATTGCAACGGACGAGTATGCCGCGCTGGTTAGCGACGCCAGAACCGGCGTCCGGATCGAGACCTTGGGCCGCGTGATCGGCGGCGAGATCGCGCTACTCGAGGACGGCGGGTTTCAAAAGTTCTGGAGCATAGGCGGGCGGCGTTGCGCTCCCGCGCTGGCGTCCCAGCTCGAAGCCCTGCACGCGTTCGAAGAGGAGCTCAAAGCGGTGCTCGGCGTCGAGAACTGGTACAACACTTCGCTCGGGACGACGAACGATCTGCACCGTTATGACCGGCTGGCCGGGCGCGAGCCGCGGCGTCCGTAGGCCGAAGAGCAGGGACGGGGCTCCTATTTCGCTATCGGTCTTGTATCAGGGCATGGCTTTAGCCGTGCCGCAATGAACAATGAGTTACGGGGCTTTAGCCCCCGATGCTTTCTTCTTCGCCATATAGGTGAAGCAATCGACATGACCAGGGGCTAAAGCCCCATCTCTTTCCGTCACTCCCTGGCACGGCTAAAGCCATGCCCTGATACAAAGCAGAATCGTTTTCCCCGCTTTACTCGCCCAGGGCCGCGCGGGCGCGCCGCTCTTCGCCGAAAATCGTGGGCACGCCGCCGGAGTACTGAAGAAACAACTTGTAGTTTCGCCGGGCGTCCTCGCGCCGCCCCTGGTTTGCCGCCACCATCGCGCGCAGGTAAAAAACGCGCGGGAAACTCAGCGAGAGGAACGGATACTCGCCCGAGGGGTCGGGAATTGCGTTGATCCGAAGCAGCGCGCGGGCCGGGGCGAAATCGCCGCTTTCGACGAGCGCCCAGGCTAGCAGCGTATTGACTGGATTGGGCGAAGATGCCGGGGTCCTGTCGTTGAATCGCGTCAGCGGCGGCACGGCCGCGGCGAATTCTTTGGCGAACAAAAGCGCGTGGCTCACGGCAATATCCTGCAACTCCGGTTGGCCGGGAAACGCGCGCGCGGCTCGCGCTACGCAGTCTTGAAGCGGCGAAGCAGGAACGTTGCCGGGCGGCTCGGTCAGGAACCGCAGCAACGGCGCGAGGCCGCCGCTCGATGCGGTTCGGGTCGTCCAGGCGCGCGCTTGCGGCAAATTGCCAGTCTCCAGATTCCAGACCGCCAATTGCGACGCCGCGAACCCAGCCGCGCTTCCCTGTGCCGTTCGGACGAAATCCGTCAGGCTGGCTATCGCCTGTTTGCGCCGCCCAGTCAAAAAATCCCATTGCGCCTGGCGGTATGGGACGGACGGATCGTGGAGATTCTGCCGCTTCGCGATGTACTGGGAGAATAGCTCGCCGGCGGACTTGGCATCGCCTTCCATCAGGCTCGCCCACGCCGCCTTGTAGAGTTCGCCCCCGCCCAGGAATGTGGGGTCTTTCTCGTAGGCATCCCGGTAATAGCGCGCGGCGTCTTTAAAGCCGCCCAAGTAGTAATGAACGTCTCCGAGCGAATCGAGCGGGTTGGGGTCTTGCGGATGCAGCGCGCGGTAACGATCGAGCGTCGCAGCCGCGCCCTGCAAATCCAGGGCATAGGATTGCGTGTAGCCGAGCTGGTTAAGGAGCACGATGTCATCGGGCGCGCGTTCGAGCGCTTGCCGGTACCTGGCGATGGCATTCGAATACGCGTGTGCCGCCACATCGATCTCCGCGAGTTGGCGGAAAATGCCTGCATCGGCGGGCGTCAGATGGGTTAGCGCTTCGAGCGCGCGCCTCTCGGCCACGTGATCGCCGCCGATGACGGCAGCCGCGAGCGCCAGCCGCTCCCGTTCCATCGGCTGGAAATTTCCGCTCTGCCGCGCCGCCAAGTTCAGCACCCGATGTGCGCCCGCCGCGTCGCCGCGCGCGAGCAGCGTCTCGATCCAAGCCTGGTAAGCCGCTCCGAAAGCCGGGTCGGCGGTCGTGGCGCGCTCGAAATCCCGGCTCGCGGCATCGATAGTGGATTGGCCCGAGCCGCGCGCGTCAGCCGATTCGGAGATGGCTTCGGTTAGGGCTTCGAGTGCCGCGACGCTCCGGGTCAACGGGGCGCGCGCGCCGGGATCGATTTGATGCGCGATGGAATCGGCCACTGCGACCGGATCGGCGCCCATCGCGGAAGCCTGCTTTTCGATCCGATGGAGCACAGCGTTTTCGACGACGGCCCGGACACGCAAGCGCCCGCCGGATGTCGAAAAATAGCCTTCGACAATGCCATTCGCTCCCGAGGAAATGGCTTCGCGCAGCGAGGGAAAGGCGGCCGGATCGATGCCAGAGCCCGCTAATTGCAGGACGAGGCTCTCCGCGATGCCGCGGCTAATCCAATCCAGCCTGGCGTCGCCCGAGAGGTTTTGGAAGGGCAGCACGGCGATTTTCCGTACCGGAGGTTTGTCCCGGAGGGAACAGCCGCAGGCGAGGAACGGCAGAATTGCGAGCGCCAGCCAGGGACGGCGCGCGGCGGCAGCGCGGCTAGTAGGCTGCGGAAAAAGGCTGGGACAGGCCAGGAGGCCTGTCCCACTTATCGATTTCGCATTATGCGGCAAGCGTCCCGGCCGGTCCTTCCTGAATGAAACAGCCTTTTTCCGCAGCCGGCTAGAGCGCATGCGGCTCCGCCGCCATCAGATCCTGGAACTCTTTCATTTCGCGAATCTTCGCGAAGGCGGGTTCTTCCAGGTACTTTTTCCGTTCCTGGAATCCCTCTTCGAGCGATTTGCGGATATAGAGCAGAGCCTGGTCGTTGTTGCCGCTTTCCGCGAAGGCTTTGGCGAGAAAATAGTGGAGCTTGGCGCGCTCGCCGATGTTGCGGTCTTCGAGCACCGTGCCCACTCTGCCGTTTTCGGCTGGGCCGAAGACGGCCGGGTCCAGCTGGATGGCCTGGCGGTAAGCCTGGACCGCTTCCTTGTACTTCTTGCTTTGCCAGTAGGCGCTGCCGAGCCCCTTGTAGAACGTGGCGGAATTCGAATCGAGATGGATGGCCTTGTGGTACAGGCCGATCGCTTTACCGTAGCTTCTCCTCTCGTAATAAACGGTGGCGAGATTGTTGAGGGCATCGGGGAAATCCGGCTTCGCCTTCAGCGCACGCTCATAGTATTTTTTCGCGAGGTCCAGTTCATTGAGATAGTGATATGCGACGCCGATCCTGTTCAGCATGGCAGGCGTCTGCTCGGCTTTCCGGTACTGGCCAATGGCCTCGCGGTACATTTTCCGCGCCATGAAAACATCGCCGCTCTCGACCGGAGTGAGCGTCGCCGTAGTCCCGATCTGGCCCGCGCTTTGGGCGACTGCGGGCTCACGAGTCTGCGCCGCTATCATCGGCGGTAAGGAGAGCGTGGCGGCGATCAGCACATATAGAATTGAGCGCATTTCTCACCTCCAAAACGGACGTTCAAGCCTAGCCGGCTTCCTAAAAGACACCGGACCCCGCCCTCACGGATTTCGCGGCACTTATGGAACCGCGCGCGTAAGCAAGCGGTGCCCGGCATGACTTTTCGGCAGTCCGCCGGATTGGCGGACACGGGAATTCGCGCCCGGCCACAGCATCATTTAAGCACAGGTCGGGGAGTCCGGAGCCGGGAAAACGACGCTTGCTTCCGGGGAGCGGGGCAAGGGCCGCCTATTTGCTCAACCCGCCGAACAGCCTGCGGAAAAAGCCTCTCTTCTGGGGAGTCACGGCAGGAGCGGGAGGCATAATGATTTCCGCGCGGGGTGGTTCATTGGCGAATCGCGACCGGCCTGGCGGCAACCGGGGTGGCGCGAGGGGTTCGTTGGGCTGCGATTCCCAGGATGCGACGCGCGTCGCGCCCGTGCCGCCATGCAGCCGGCAGGTCTCAACGGGTTGGGTGCCCGAAATAAAAACCTCGTTTAGCGTCTGGGGGCAGTTTGGCATCGCCAGTTGGCCCGATTCCGGGTCGATTTCCGCCATCACGATGCCATCCGGCGCGACGAAATTCTTCACGTTGCGGTACTCGCGATACTGATGGGCGCGCTTCATGAACTCCGCCCAGATGGGGAGAGCCGAATGCGCCCCTTCGAGATTCAGTTCGCGATTATCGTCGATGCCAACCCACACCGCGCAAATGAGACGCGAGGTGAACCCGACAAACCATCCGTCGTGGGACGTGCCGGTTTTTCCCGCCGCCGGGAGAGTGAAGCCGCGCGAATGCACTCCCGCGCCGGTGCCGCTGCGCAGCACTTCCTCCATCAAGCTGACCATCAGGTAGGCGACGCGCGGATCGAGAACCTGGCGGCGCTCGGGCCGGTAATTGAAAACGACCTCGCCTTTACGGTCGCGGATCAACGAAACCCAGTTTGGCCGGACGTATGTGCCCTGATCGGCAAAGATCGTATACGATCCGGCGACTTCGAGCGGCGTGACTTCGTAAGCGCCCAGCGCGATTGCAGGGGTCGCCTGGATGCTGAGACTCAGCCCGGCGCGCTTGGCGAGGTCCTCGACGGCGTCATAGCCGATGGCTTGGGCCAGTTCCACCGTGGGCACGTTCAAGGAATGCGCAAGAGCCTCGCGAATGGTCACTTGGCCGCGGTACTCCGATTTGAAATTCGCCGGCGCGTAGGGCTTGCCGTCGAACCAGAAGGTCGTCGGTTCGTCGCGCAGCACCGTCGCCGGCGTGAACACCTGGCGCCCGCCGGCGAACGCCGTGTTCAGAGCCGCCGCGTAAACGAATGGCTTGAAAGCCGAGCCAGGCTGCCGTTTCGCGAGCACGCGGTTCAACTGGCTGGCGCCGTAATCCCTGCCGCCGATGAGAGCTTTGACGGCGCCCGTCTCCGTATCCAGGGCGATCAGCGCGCATTGCGCTTCGGCGGGCATCTCTCCCTTGGGCCATCTGCGCCGGCTCATGCGCTGATCGACTTCCTGCATCCCGATGCGGACCGCTTCGGAGGCGGCGCGTTGGAGGTTCAGGTCCACGGTCGTGTACACGCGATAGGTATTATTCTGAAAGTCGAAGTCGGGAAAATCGCCCTGCAATTGATCGTTGACCAGATCGACGAAATATGGCGCTTCGGTGGATTCCATCTCGGCTGGAGCGAGCGTCAGCGGAGCCGCCGCCGCCGCCCCAAACTGGTCCGCCGTGATATAGCCGTTGTCGAGCATGAGCTGCAGCACGACATTGCGCCGGTCACGCGCCCGGTCCGGGTGCCGGTAGGGATTGCGGAAGCTCGGCTCCTGGATCAGGCCGGCCAGCGTGGCGGCTTCCGGCAGCGTGAGGCGGGATACATCCTTGCCGAAATACGTGCGCGCTGCTTCTCCAAATCCGTTAATGGCGAAACTGCCGCGCCGGCCTAGGGGCACCAGGTTGGCGTAGTATTCGAAGATCTCTTGCTTCGAGAGCTTCTGCTCCAGGTGCAGCGTGATCATCGCTTCGGCGACTTTGCGGCCCCAGGTCTTGCGCTGATCGAGCCACAAACCGCGGGCAAGCTGCATGCTGAGCGTGGAAGCGCCTTCGGCCCGCCTGCGCTCCCGCAGGTCGACGTAAGCGGCTTTCAGCACGCGCAACGGGTCGAAACCCGCGTGCTGGAAGAAGCGCTTGTCTTCCACCGAAATCACGGCATCGACGAGCACCTTCGGAATATCGGCGAATTTGACGATCCGCCGCTTTTCGCGATTGCGGTCGGAAAGGTTGGTGATCAACTCGGGTTCGAGCAGGTATTCCATGCGGTCGGTGTTGTCGCGCAGCGAGATGATCTGGACGACCCGGCCCGCGGAGAACTTGATTACGCCGGCCTCGTCGTCGAAATAGGAGTCCGGACCGGGGAAAATTTCCAATGCGTGATCGGTCCGCAAATGATACCAGCCCATCCGGTTCCCACTGGATTCGCTGTATCCGCTTTGCGCGAGTTGCGCGACGACTTCGCCAGCCGTAAGCTCGTCGCTGATCGCCACGGCGCGAGGCGCGGCGAAAACCATCGAAGTGCTTTGGAACGGGCCGACTCGCAGCTTGCGATCGATCAGGCGCGAGAACTTGACGTAATAAAACGAGAAGAGCGATAGGAATACGAGGCCCAAAACAAGGGAAGCGCCGACGGCGAACTTTCCCACCGGGTGCAGAAGCAACCGCACCCAGAAGGCCTTACGGGGGAGTTGAACGCGAACAGCCACTACCCGCTATTCTCGCATGAAAGAAGATGTCGAGGCCGGAGAATGGCGCGGGTGCCCGCGCGACGAAAAAGTGGAGGCAATCGCAAGTTTCACGAGAATCCGCGAATGTCCAGGCGTAGCAAGCACACCGGAGCCTGTTTGCCAGCCCGAAGGGCGCAAGAACATAGCCCATGGCGCGAGCCATGGGGAGTGCTGCGTGCGTGAGAGGCTGGTCGCGATCTCCATGGTCTAAAGCGGACATTCGAATGCGATCACCTTGTCCCGCCTGTGGATCGCTAGGTAATATGGTGCTGATGCTTCGCTTCGCTGTGGCAGTGTGTAGTATCGTTCTGTGCCTGCGCGGCGCTCAGAACCCCACCCCTCCAGGATCCGACCGTTCCAAGGACTGGCTGCTGCTTTATGCATGGCAAGCTCCGGCATGTGCCTGGAACTTTTCGCTGTTTCTTGGTCCTCCTTGCGCCGACTGCAACTCGGTTGAGGACATCACAGACAGCAAGAGAATCATACGTGGCGTTGACCAACTCAAGCTTCAAATGTCCAGACTGCCAGCTGGGTCGAGAGTCACGATTGCGGGGAAGGCCGCCCACGGGAAGGGAGTTGAACGTCTCGAATATCCACCGGCAAGCACATTGGACGAGATCACGCGCTACGCCGAAGCGCGTGGCATTGTGGTTGAGAATCCCTGGCAGGAGTACTACGAGGTGCCGGAGTGGTTGGTGTTGTACTCGTGGCAATCGTCCGATGGCGACTGGAACTTTTCACTACTTCCGGGATTCATAAGCCGGTTGTTCACGATGCAGGAGATCACAGACCAAAAGAAGACCCTCCGGGGCGTGAAACAATTGGAGCTTCGCTTGTCAGATTGTCGCCCGAGAACGCGGGTCATACTCGCTGGACCGGAACGTGTGGCGGTCGGGCAGGCAGCCGAGCGTTTGGGGTATCCCCCGGATAAGATTTTAAGTGAGATCATCCGTTACACCACAACGCGTAACATCCAGATTGACGATCCGCGCCGGTACATCGACCGCCGTTAGGTCCGTGACTGCAACCCCTACGTGTCTATTTCTCTCAATGGCCCCAATTCTGTTCGATTTTGGGCGCGAGGTTTTTTCCTCGCCCGCGCGGGCTCAGTTGCCGCCACCGGCGCGGAAATGCAGATCCACGGAATACAGCGCCAGGTCGACCGGCACTTTATAGCGGACCGCTATGCGCAAGTGTCCGGGCGAGCGGTGCAACTCGACCTCGGACGGCTCGACGCGCAAGCCGAGCCGCGCCGCCCGGTCCTGTACGGCGGATCGCACGGTTTCATCGGAGATGGGATCGCGTGGTTCCGTGGCCGCGATCCGTTCCAAGGCGCCGTTGAACTCGCGGTTATGCCGGTATGCGGGAACGACCGAGACGGCGAAGGCGGCCAGTGCCGCCAAAACGGCGACGCCGGCCACGAGGCGGATCGCCCGCGCGACGCTACTCACTTCCCGCCCTTCTCAATCGCCACAAGTTCCTTCCACATATCGCCGTTCGGTTGCCAGTCCAGCGGTTCGGCTCCGGAGATGTGCAGTTCCGGAACTTTCAGAGTACCGTGACCGAACGGGCAAATGTATTCGATGCGCGGGCGCCCCAGTTGCAGCATCCGGCTCCAGGAACCCGTGGCGACCGGCATGCGCAATTGGCGCAGACATACGCGGCAGCGGTAACGCTGATCGAAAATCGCGAGATAGAGCGCGCCGCAGCAGACGAGGAAAAACGCTCCCGCGCACAGCGTCCAACCGAGGTCGTAGCCGAGAAACTCACCGTGGTACAGATGCGGACGAGGCAATAAGCGAGTAACGCCGGCCCACAAATATTTCAAGGCGAAACTCAGGGCAAGCAGCTTCGCCGCCAAGTATGCCCAATACCTCATAACGTATTGGACAACGCGCACCGCCCATCGGTTCCTGGATTTCGCGGAGCGCTCGCCTCGCGGCATTTTCAGCCGCGCACGTAATTCCGCAATAGAAACAGCAGGTTGGCGGGACGCTCCGCCAAGCGCCGCATGAAGTACGGGTACCAAGCCTCGCCATATGGCACGTAAAGGCGGAGGCGGTGGGGCGCGGCGGCGAACCGACGCTCCAAATCGCGCCGGATGCCGTAAAGCATTTGGAACTCGAAACGATCGGGCGGAATTCGCTTTTCCGCGGCGAAATCGAGCGCATCCTGTATCAGTATTTCGTCATGCGTAGCCAGCGCCGGATTGTTGCCGTGTTCGAGCAGGTATCTCGCCAGCCGCGCGTAATTCCGGTCCACTTCGCTCTTCTTTTGGAACGCTACGGCGGGCGGCTCCCGGTACGCTCCCTTGCAAAGGCGGAGCGGTACGCCCTGCGCGGAAAGGCGCGCGGCGTCCTTTTCGGCTCGATGCAGGTAGGCCTGGACGACCCCGCGAACATGGCCGAACTCCGCCCACAGGCCGGAAACCAGGTCGAACGTGCGGTCCACGTGCTCGCTCGATTCCATATCGATTTCGACGGTCAGGCCGAGCTTGGCGGCTTCGCTCACCAGGCGCCGGACATTCTTGCGGCACGCTTCGCGCGAAACGTCCAGCCCGAATTGGGTCAGCTTGATCGATACCGTCGCATCGAGACCGATTTCGTGAAGCCGGTGCAGAACCCCGATATAGCCGTCCCGCGAGGCAGCGGCCTCATTGAGCGAGTTAACGCTCTCACCCAGCCAGTCGACGCTCATTTGAATGCCGTCGCGCTGGAGGCGGCGGCCCACTTCGAGTGCGTCGTCGAGCGCGAGTCCGGCGATGAAACGCGATGTCGCGCGTTCGGCGAGCCGCGAGGTTTCGAGGAACTTCCGCAACCTCTTCCGGCGGGATAAGAATAGCAACAGGCTCCTGAGAGCCATACGGTTACAGGATAGTCCGAACTGCGCGGGAACGCTTGCCTCCGGTCCGTCGGCTACATCCGGTAGAGCATCCAGTAGACGATCACGCCGGTTACGCTCACGTAGAGCCATACCGGCAACGTCCAGCGCGCTAGCGCGCGGTGCTTTTCGAAACGTCCACGAAGCGCGAGCGTGAGTGTTACGATCGCGAGCACCGGAACGGCGGCGGCGAGCACGGTGTGCGTCAGAAGAATCGAAAGGTACAGCACTCGAATCGCCCCGCCATGGGGGAAATACTTCGCGCCGAAAAGCGCATGATAAATCAGGTAGCCGGCTAGGAATAGACAAGAGACTACGAACGCGGAGATCATCGCGCGCTGGTGCGCCCGCTTGCGGCCTTGGCGAATCAAAGCATAGCCCCAGACCAGCAGCACGGCGGCGGTCGCATTGAGCGTGGCGTTGATCGCGGGCAGATCGCGGAGGAGGATGCCCGTTAGTTCGTAGGAAGTAAGCGACTCTCAAACCTGGAGGCGTGAACGCCTCTGGGTGGTTTTTCTGCCAAGAAAAAAGGAGAGAGTCGCTATGAAGAAACGATACCAGATC
>Ga0187849_1001915_pt1 | contig 21038 bp, 13 predicted proteins | sample June2016WEW_4_10_2_FD_132412 | JGI IMG/M metagenome (GOLD analysis project Ga0187849, IMG submission 132412) | Peatland microbial communities from SPRUCE experiment site at the Marcell Experimental Forest, Minnesota, USA - June2016WEW_4_100 | ecosystem: Environmental > Terrestrial > Soil >...
GAACGCCCGCCACCAGGGCATTGCCGATCTCCCAAGGTAAGGAGGGCGCCCCCACCAGACTGTATCCTTCCGTGGCGTTAACCAGCGCCCGCCGCGTGGGTTCGTTCAGCAGCACCGCGAGCACGACCGAAGTATCAACGACCAGAGAAGCCATACCGTACAATTGTACGCTTTCTGCTCCGGTTTATCAAGCCCCGCGACAGAGGTGGAAAAGGTGTCAAGGTGGGAAAGGTGGGTGGGAAAGGTGGGGAAGGGTGTCAGGTACCTTTTCCCGAGGAAAACCGGGACGAGGGAAACCGGGACACCACATTTCCGATTTACCGACATCATGGCTTCCGCCGCCTCCCAATAGGGATTAGGGATTGGGAATTAGGGTCTTGCTAGGGATTAGGGGTTAGGGGTTGGGGATTGGGGATTGGGGCCTTGTGATCACCCCACGGCAGGAACGCGCCGTCCCCCTCCTGAATCAGGAGGGGAGCCCGTCCGCCCGTCCGTCCGCCCTGGCAGCCGGTGGCGCGGAGCATCCGCCGGTTTCAAAGGCAGTGACGAGTGACATGTGACGTGTGACGAGCGAGAAGGAACAGTGAAGGGTGGTCTGGGGGATTGGGTAGGTCGCCCCTTCAGGGCTCGGGGGTTGATGGGGGTTCCGTTGACCCAGGCCGTTGGCCTGGGCTTCGTTAGATCGCCCCTTTGGGGCTCAAGAACCTGGGCTTCGTTAGGTCGCCCCTTTGGGGATCAAAGACCGCGGCGGACTTTGCCAGACTTGGGTTCGTCCGCGCTACATTTCATTTCCCATTCAAACGCGGCACGAAACCCATTGCAGCCAGGAGCTAAGCAATTCACCTTGCCGGTATACGGCCTACACGTAGAAGCGCCGCTTGCGCTAGGTACATCCTAGACGAGTGGTCGCCTATTCGGAAACAACTTTTCACGGACGGCTCAATCTCTCATTGCGTACTTTCTTGAAGATGGGGTTTACGGTAACAACGGAAAGCTGGCGCGTACCCCGTTCTTGGGGTCCGCGGCTGTTCTGGCGGAAAAACCACAAATCTCAACGAGGGGGGCTGCCCTCGGATACGGGAGCGCGAGTCTAACCAAGAACCGCCCCGATGCATCGGGGCGCTACCCTTGCTGCAAATTTCAAACACGGACGTCTGCGCCCACCCACGGTACATTCGCTCAAATAACGCAGGAAGAACCGCAGACCTCAACGGCGGAGGTCTGCGCTACACTTGCTTGACCATCCCCTGACCCCTCCGATTTCTGGAGTCCGATGGACTCCATCGGAGTCCGCAAATCGGACCTCCTGAATCAGGAGGGGAATTAGCGCGCGCGGAAAGTCCGGGCCAGGCATTCCTACCCGTAGGAAATCTTGGGACAATTTTGTAGAATTTCTTACTGCCCGTAGGAATTCGGTAATTATCTCCCTTAACAATGGGTGTCATGTTGCTTGGTTATTAACTGGAGGACTGTGTCGGGGTGGAATCGCGCAGTAGGGCTAGGTGTCAGGTGTCAGGTGTCAGGTGCTGGGGGGCGGGATTCGGGATTCGGGGCTCGGGATTGGGGACTGGGGGACGGGATTGCCGATTGCCGATGGACGATGGACGATTGCTGAAAGCTGATTGCTGATGGCTCGCCAGGACGAAAATGCGCTGCTCACCCAATAGAATATTCCAGCCTGCGCCAATTGTGGCGACTCGCGAATGTGCTTTTCAAGGTCCGAAACGGGGCGCTGACCCTTAGAGATGTTAAAAATGAAGATCGACCCGGCTATGTGTATGAAAACACGAGAGACGATGACAAAATGTCAGGCTAAGAATACGGTCTTTTGCACGAAAATGCAACAATTACGCTTTAATCGACAAGAATCAACCGGACTTTTTGGACGAAGTGCACAGTTTGCGTGATAATCGGAGCGAAAATGGACCAAACTCCACCGCTACCTTTGCAATGATCGAAATCCGAAAATCAAAACTCGAAAACCGCGGCGAGTTTCGAATTTCGCGTTTCGAGTTTCCTCTTTCGCTTGCTCGTTACTTGTCACGGCCCCAGCACCGGGACGGCCACGGAGCGCACGGCGCGCGCATCGTCGCTCAACAAAAAGCGGATGACCCGCGCCACGTCCTCGGTCGCAACCCACTGGGAGAAATCGGCTTTGGGCATGGCGCGCCGGTTTGCTTCCGCGTCCATAGTTCCCGGCAGGATGCAGTGCGCATGGATATTGTAGCCTTTCAGTTCACTGGCGAGGATCTCGGTAAGCTGACGGACCGCGCCTTTCGATACGGCGTAGGCGGCAATGCCTGCGCCGCGCGACATAAATTGTAGCGGCGGTCTCCGACCGCCGAATCGTCGATCAGAGATCGACGCTACAGTTCGTCGGTCGGAGGCCGCCGCTACAGCCGAATGCGCAAACATTTGTGTCGCCCTGCATAGAATGATAACAGAGGGGAGTATGGGCAGGAGGATGAAAATGGCCGCGGCGGTTTGAAAACGCGCGCGGCGGAGGAGAGACAGTGGTGAACGGACAAAGCGTCCATGGGAACACGGACTGTTTGGCGTTTAATGGCAATTTGAACAATACCTTTTTGACTTAGGTTCCTTTCGGGACTACCATAGCGTGCTGAGGAGTGCCGGCTCCGTATGATTGGCAAGACGCTAGCCCATTACGAGATGGAGGGCTGCCTGGGTGAAGGCGGTTCGGGCGTGGTCTATCGCGGGCGCGACCTGCGCTTGGAACGGCAGGTGGCGATCAAAGTCCTGGCGGATGTGCTTCGCGACGACGAACTCGCCTGGGCCCGCCTGCTGCGCGAGGCGCGCCTGGCTTCGCAGTTGAACCATCCGCACATCGCCGCTATTTACGACTTGGGGGAAGAGGACGGCCGCGCCTACATCGTGATGGAGTATGTCGAGGGGCTGCCGCTCGCTGATCTCATCCCCGAAGGCGGTATGCCTCTTGAACAAGTCGAGCGCTACGCCGCGCAGATTACCGGCGCGCTGGCTTTCGCCCACCAGCAAGGGGTCATTCACGGAGATCTAAAGGGATCAAATATCATCGTTACTCCCGAAGGTAATATCAAACTGCTGGATTTCGGCCTGGGCCGCCGCATTCCGCGCAGCGGCACGGCGGAAGTCACCAGCTCATGTCTGCCCCTGGCGGAAGCCGGCGCGACGGCTGGAACGCTGCCCTATCTCGCGCCGGAAGTCCTGCGCGGCAGTCCCACCAGCCTCCAAAGCGACGTCTGGGCGCTGGGTGTGCTGCTCTACCAGATGGCCACCGGCGAGCTGCCGTTCCGCGGCGCCACGCCCTTCGACTTGAGCGTGGAGATCATGGTGGGCACGCCGCCCAAGCTCGAGCAACTGCCGGAGCCACTCCAATCCACGCTGCGCCGTTGTCTGGAGAAGGACGCCACGGCCCGCATCTCCCAAGTGCGCGAACTCTCGAGCGCGCTCGAGGGAAATACACGCATAGCCGAGCCCGCCTCGCCCGTGCGCGAAGTCGCAGCCCCCACCACGGCCGCCGAGCGACCGGCGGCGCTCCCCACCTCACGCCGCCGGCGCAAGTGGTGGGCGGCAGGCACAGCAACGGCGCTCGCCGTGTTGCTGCTGGGGGGCATTTACGCCCGGCACGTCTGTGTCTTGCGGCACGCCGCTCGGCCGGTTTCCGAATCCCAGATCCTCAAAGCTATCGGCGCGGGAAACCCCGAGGTGAAGGTTTGGGTCAACACGGACTCCGGGACTTATCATTGCCCCGGCACGCGATGGTACGGGAAGACGCAGCAAGGCGAGTACATGACGCAGAAGCAGGCGCAGGATAAGGGATATCACCCGGCCGCACGCCGCGCGTGCATATGATGCAGGGGAAGAGACGGTCCGGCGGAGAAATCCGCGTGAGGCGAGATGAAAAGTAAAGAAAGTAGGGAGGGCGCGAGACCTAATCGCCTACCGACGTATCCGTCGCGGAGGCGGGGGTGGTCGAGTTGGCGCGGATCACAAAACTCTGGTCCGTGAAGTAGTAAATGCTGCCCGTCTGGCCGTAAGCCGAAGGATTCGCGAGCAGGGTGTATCCATTCCAGGTGTTCGTAGCGGCATTATACAAGGAAGGGGTATAGACAAAGCTGTAACCGCTCTTATAGCCGGCGGCAAGGGTTTCATCCACCAAGCCGGCGGCGCTCGAAGATACCCCCTGTCCGGAAGCCGGCGGACCCAAGGCTGTGAGGGAGGTCGAGAAGCCTGTACCGAAAGTGGTCGAGTAGGTCACCTGCGCGGTCGAGATGACACGTAAACTCTCGATGGCGGAAGCTTGATTGGCCGCAACACGACTGCGAAGGAAATTGGGGATGGCGATCGCGGCGATGATCAGAATGATCGCGACGACAATTAACAACTCAATGAGCGAGAAACCCCGCTGGTCATGACGCATGGCCTGTTCTCCGCCCCCAAACGGACGCAAAGCGGAACGGATGAGGCGTCTAAGGCGCTAAACCCGTCCTGGCGTACGTGGGAGCACGTCAGATACCAACCTCCCATCTCTGCCTGAGCCCTGAGTACTTGAAAATAGAGACGTTCGGCACCGCGACCTCGGTCATCGTACCACAAGCGGACACAGAGTGGAATAGCCGTTGACAAAAAATGTCCGATTTTTAGCCCCTTGCCGGGCTTGCCGAAATCGGGCCAAACTGCCGCGCCTATACATAGCCCAGACAAATGGGCCTTAGTGTAGCCCGCGGCGGGAAAGGAATCCCTGGAAATTCTCTCCCCGCGTGGAGTGTCCCAGCGGCGGCCGTCCAGCAGGGATCAAGTCTTATTGCGAGAGTTCCACCTCGGCGCCGCGCCGCTCCGCCGAAAGGTAAGCGCTATAAAGCACCGCCATCGTATCGCGCCCCAGTTCCCCGCTGGAGAGGGGCGCTCGGTTGGCGGCCATGCTGGCCATGAAATCCTGGAACTCCTGCGGGTAGCCGTGTTGCCAGTCTTCGTCAGGTGCGGGATTGCTCCAACCCTGCTTGGTCCCGAGTTTTTCCGTCACGTAAACGTCCTTCAGGATATCCTCGCGGGGATTGTAGGTTTCAATCGCGTCGATGGGATTCAGATTGCACCGGGTGCGATGATTATTGGCGAAAACTTCCAGCCAGTTGTGCACACCCCCCAGGACGAGCTCAGTGGAAAACACGTCGGCCACCGTGCCATCGTCAAACGTGACGTGCACCTGGCCGTAGTCCTCGATGTCGTCGTAGGTGGTGCGCAGGAATCCCGCGTCGCGGTAATTCTTCAACCGCGTGATCTCATGGGTGCGGCCAGAGACGGTGGCAGGGCGAATGGGCTTGCCGTCACGCGTCTCGCCCTCCACACGCTTCAGGTGGAGGATGGCTGACAGCGGGTGGCAGCCCTTGCCCACCAGCGAGCCGCCGCCGGAGAATTTCCAGATGCCGTAGTAGGGTGAGTGGGAACCGCCGTGCGAACAGTCGCCAATCATCCACAGAATCTGCCCGCCGCTTTTCTCCACGATCTCCCGTTCCTTGGCGATGGCCGGGGCGTAGATGAAATTTTCGGCATAGCCGAGCTGCTTCCCTGACGCCCGTGCCGCGTCGAGAATGCGGTCGCAGCTCGCCAGGGCTTCGCGCAGCATCACTTCCTTGCTGAAGGTGTTGCCGCGAAAGTCCTCGGTCCCCGGACCGTAATAGCCCGTGAACGGCTTTTCGACGATCACGTGCTTGCCGCGCTGGAGGGCCGCCACGGCCAGCGGCTCGTGCGTCGAGCCGGGCGTGCACAGGTCGACCACATCGACGGCATCGCACAACTCCTCAAAGGAGGCGAAGGCCTTGATGTCGTGCGCGCGCGCAAACGCTTGGCGCGACTCTGGCGACGTATCGGTCACCCCCACAACCTCTACCGGCACGCCATAGACGCGCCGATACCCTTCCCAGTGAAATCGCGCGGCAAAGCCCGCGCCCACCAATCCGACTTTGATCGCTCCTGCCATAGGAAACCTCCACGTTGGGATTTCTCCACGGGCGGCGCAAGCCAACATCCACCCGCTGCCCCGCCCCCGAGAAACGAGAGGATTCTACCACCTCGTTTGCGTTACGGAGCGAAGTAATTCTGCCGCTGGGCACGATGGGTGGAAGGGCGCTTCGCGCAGGAATTCCGCCGATCCTTGTCTCACAGAATCAGCGGTTCCCGTGTGCGCCGGCCACCGGGCTTTCCTGGTTTGTCTTTCACTTTTTTCCTATGGCGACGCTCGGGCAAATTCTGGGGTAGTGGTACAGTTTGAGGTTGTAGCGGCGAGTTTACCTCGCCAGTTGGCGGCATAAAGCCGCCTCTACATCAAACTGTACCACTACCAATTCTGGAAGTGCCAAGATCTGACCTGTGGGAGTATTATAGTAAGGAGTGATGTAACCTCCTGAGGACTGCCCGCGCGGGGTAAGTCGCGGCAGCGCCCCAGGTGAAAGAAGGGATTGTGGCTGAAGAAAGGTTGAAGATCGCAGTATTTATTGATTTTGACAACATCCAAATCGGCGTCAAGGAGACGCTGGGGAAAGACTTTGACGTCTCCATCGTTCTCGAGGCGCTGAAGGAACGGGGCGAGGTGGTCAGCAAAGTCGCCTATGGCGACTGGCCTCGCGCCAGCGAGTACAGCCGTGAGATGACGCAGCACGCCATCCATATGGTGCAACGCAGCGTGACGCCGCGCGGCGACAAGAACGGCGCGGACATCAACTTGGCGCTCGACGCGCTGGAAATGGCTTTTACCCACAACCACATCAATACCTTTGTGATCGTCGGCGGCGACAGCGACTTCATCGCGCTGGTGGAAAAGCTAAAGCAATATGACAAGCGGGTGTTCGTTGTCGGCGGGCGCCAGTTTACCAGCGGCATCTTGCAGAGGAACTGCCACGAGTTTATTTCTTACGAGAATTTGCTGAAAACCGGCGGCGACAGCGCGCGCACCCCGCGCACCCAGCGCACCGCGGCGCGCAGTGCGGAAGCCCGCTCGCTGTCCACGGCGATGCCGAACATCCAGCGCGCCCTTCAGATTCTGGCGGAACGCGAGGTTGCCCCGCAGCTTGGCCTGCTGAAAAGCACCCTGCTGCAACTTGATGCCACGTTCAGCGAGCGCGACTTCGGCGCTGGATCGTTCCTGGAATTCATCCAGAAGCTCCGCAAGGCAGGTCTGGTGGAAATGCGCCGGACCGACCGCGGTTATCTCGTCGAGGCGCTGGAGGGCGAGGGCGCTCGCGAAACTCCTCCGGAGCCGGCGGCGGAGACTGCCGCCGTGGAGCCCGAACCGGTGGCGGCGGAAGCTCCGGCCAGTGAGGCTCCGGCTGCTGCCAGCGCTCCGCCGGCTCCCGTGGCAACGGCGCCGGTGCCCGCGCCTGCGAGCCCGGAGGATTCCCTGGCCGCATTGCGGCAGGCTTTGCCCAGCCATTTTGACAAGGTCCCCAACCGCCCGCTCTACCTGCGCCAGATTCGGCAGCTCTTGCGCGCGGCCGGAAGTTCCGCCGACGAGCGGTCGGGTTTTCGCGGCCTGCTGGATCTTCTCCACCAGGCACAGCGGGAAGGCTGGCTGCGCCTGCATCGCGATCGCAAAGGGGTTTGGCGGGTCTTCCCCGCCGTGGGTCCCGCCCCCGCCGTGACTCCTGCCACCCCGGCGGAGGTTGAGGGTGAGGTTGCAGTTGCGGTTGCGGCGCCACCGGAGCTTGAACCGGAGCTCCTTATACCTGTCGAGGCCGACGTGAGTTGGGAGGTGGAAGCGTTACCTGAGGAAATCGCCGAGCCTGCGGAGCCGCCCCCGCCTGCCGTGATCGAGGAGGTTGTGCCTGCGGAACCCCCTCCTCAACCTAAACCACAACCTAAACCACGCAAGCCGCGCGCCCCCAAGGCAGGAACCAAGAGCGGAACGAAAAAAACTTCCTCTCGCCGAAAATCGAAAGAACCCGTCGGGTCATAGACTCGGTTTTCGGCGGACAGATTTCCGTTGCGGTGGCTTGTGCCTGCGAATGAAGAGTCCTGTGCGGCAAGACCACCCTGACCGCCCCCCAGCCAAATGCAAGGAGCCTGGGGTATGCACGGTGTTATTTTGACATCACCTTTGCGAGTGCCTTTTTTGCAGCGGCAACTTTCCTCTTGGCCCGCTCAAGTTCAGCTTCGCCTTCTGAGAGCTGCTGAACTGCAATTTCAATGTCCGAACCTGTTATCCAGCCCAGCACAGTCTTGACCTCTTCGACGTTTGCGCTCACTATTCCTTCGGTATCGCCTCGAAGTACTCCGATTCGATGCTTGCAGCACTGACCCGTGGGACCCTTGACGCCCGCGGGGCAGGAGCATGTTGCGGTAACCCTTTCACCTTCCTTGTTAAATATAATCTCGTAAGGCACTTCTTCAGAACCCCGGACAAGAAATTTAATCATGCGGACTCCGCTCCATTAAATGTGTTTATCATCTACCGCGTGGGAGGTAGCACGCCGAACTCCGGCCAGATTGCAGTCTGGATTCTGACCCTCTGTTGCGGGTCGAGCGAGAGAAACCACATGTAGTTCTCGCAAGCCTGCCCAAGCAGGTCCCGCCCCCATAACGCCCCCTCGCCGAACCACGGCCTGTGCCAGCGCTTTGTCACAACAGCATGGCAAAGGTCGCAGAGGGTGATTAGATTTTCCACTGTATTGGGGCCGCCTTGAGATCGTGGCACGCGATGGTGGACGTGCAGTTGGCAATAAGGGTCACCGGGACGGTCGCCACATATCTGGCACTGATGTTTGTCTCGCTCTTTTGCCTGGCGAGAGAGTTTCCGCCAAATCGCAGTGTGATAGAAAGTGGACCAACTCATCTCGTCATCAGAGTTTAATGCAAGTCGCCTACATGCACCACCCGCGTCCTGACAGAAGGCGCGAGAGCCCTGTAACGGCCTCAAGAGATGCCAAGCACGTCTCCGGCCTTGCCTTTGCTCGTCGGCTTGGCCGGTCCCGATGTTGTCCCCTGCCCGGCGGTGGGCATCGGTGCGCGAAATGCGGGTATGTAAACACACTCACTCGGCTCATCGTGCCTTGCCACGCATTCGAGGCACAACCCGCGATGATGGGTTGAGCAGTAAAAGATCGCGGGGCGCTGCCCGCACTCCGGGCACATCGGCATTCCCGGTGCCGAGTACGTATAAACGTCAGGCCCAGGAGGGAAGGTGGAACTTGCAGGGTCAGTGCGCTTGGCCTGGGGGACTGCGGCAGGCGTCTCAGGTCGGATAGCGCCGCCAGTCGGGACTTGACCGGGGGGATACCATGCTACGAGGGTGGCGGGTCGCTCCACGCGAGGTGCGCTGAGCACGCTGATGACCTTCAACACGGCCCAAATGATGCTCGCAGGAATCCCCACAACGTTGCTAAAGACCATAATAACAAATAACGGCCCTCCTGCCTTGGGGTTCACGAAGCAGCTGACTAGATCAAGGAGCCACAACGCGACCCACACGAGCGCGATCACCCCAGACACCTTGCGTAAAAACCACAGCATGATGGAGCCCTCCCGACCAACGCATTAGTGGGCGGTGTCCCAATTTAACCCTGCCATTCCTCCCGTTCGGAGAAGGCTCACACCGTTCGGTTGCGGGATGACGTCACGTCATCGTCGCACTGTCCCCTCGCCGTTTGGCGCAGCGGTCGGGTTGGACACGGCGAGCGTGAGGTCCTGGTCCAGGCGGAGCCACGCCTTGCGTCCCTTTTTGAGCGCGAAGTCATCCCATTGGAGTGAGTGGGCGGCCAGATCGGAGAGTACTCCGATGGCTCCGCCGACACCCGCGCCGATGGCCGCTCCTTTCCCGCCGCCAGCAATTCCACCGATACCCGCGCCAGCAGCCCCAGTCGTTACGGGCACGGCAACGTCTCCCCCTTTGGTGGGCGGGTTTGTGCTCGCCGCGCCTTCCGAGTCCACGTACTCGCTCACGCCTAAGTCCGCAAGCGAAGCCTGCATCGGAAATGAACGGCCATCGGGCAGTGTCACACGGGTGAATCCGAGACGAATCATGGCAAATGTTTTGGTGTGCTTGTCGCCCTTGCGGACCCCGAGCACGCGCCCGGAGAGAACCGTACCGACCGGGAGCGCGTCACGGCCCTGGGCTTCCACAGGTTTGAGTAGATGCACCTCCACGCCGTCGTTGACGCGCGAGATGGCCGTCCCGACTTCGGAGTTGAATTGCACGCGGAGCTTGGTTCCCGCCATCACGGCAGGTTGGGCCTCTTGACCGCGTAACAGTGGAGCCGTGAGCAAGGCGAGTCCGAGAATGTAAAACCCAAACCAGTTGGACCCGCGTGAGGTTGAGGTGCCAGCCGCTACAGCCGCTTGGCACTTACGGATGTCAGTGGTGGGGATTTGCTCGACGCATCCATGGATCATGGTGGTCTCCCCCTCGCGTTGAGGATTAGACCGGGTTTCCTTTTTGGAAATCCAGGTGGCTGTAAGTGTACACCCGCTAGGCCCGGCTTGCACCCCACTTCACTTCTGTACAGGCTCCAGCACCGCGATGGTGTCAACGTCTTCGCGGGCGCTTGGGGGAATCTGTAGAACCAAGCCGCCTGCCGATTCGGTGACATCCCCCCAGCTTCCATCCTTCAAGAAGTGCGCAGACTTCACCTTGCCGGGTAGCGGCGGGAGCACCAGGGAAGCATCCGGCCAATCCAGGAAATGAACGTAAACCCTGCCAGTTATCGGGCGTTTTTCGGTAATGGGTCAATTTGATGTAGAGAGGCGGCTTTACGCCGCCACATGGCGAGGTAAACTCGCCGCCACGGCATCAAACTGACCCACTACCCGTTTTCCCACCACGCGGTGACGGCAGAAAACCCCGTGGGGCGCAGGACGTCAACACGCACGCGCGTGGGATGTTTCTCCTGAAACTCGATGCGGAGGGTGGCCTGCTGCCCGGGAGAGAGCTTGGGCAGCGCCGCCGAACCCTCTTCCATGGGCAGATCGTCAAACCCGAAGACCATCCAGCGCAGGGTATAACCTTCCAGCGTGTAGGCGGGCAGGGTCGGGCGCGTTGCCACCGTGGCGCTCAGCGATCCCTCCCCGGCAGCAAGTTGGAGGGTTTCTACAGGGCTCGCTTCCTGGCGCAGGGCTTCGAACGAGGGCTTGCGGCCGCCGTACAGGTCCACGACGCCATGCACGCGCTGCTTCAGCGGACCTACTCCCTTGTCGCCGATGTGGGTGCGATAGTCGTTGTAATCGAAGAAAATTGTTCCCCCCACGAAATCGGATTCGCGGCAGGCCTGCGTGTGATCCCGCATGATTTCAATGCGCCGCGCGTCGCCTCCCAGGCGGTCAGGCTTGCACTCACAATACCCGTATTCGGAAATCACCACCGGCTTATGGGGGAATGCCTCGTGAATTTGCTGCAAATTGCGCCGGACCGAATCAGGGTTTCCTGGGTACCAGCTTTCGTAGTACTCATTCCACTCGATGAAGTCAAGCAAGCCGGCGGCATCCTCACCGGGGGTCTGCTGAAGGGAGTTCGAGGCGTAAGTCAGCAAGCGGTGCGGATCGAGCCGGCGCGCCTCCTCGGCCATCCGCTGGATGAATACGCGCGACACAGGGTTGCGCCCATTGACCTCGTTGCAGAGTCCCCAGGAAACGATGCAAGGGTGGTTGCCGTCCCGCGTAATCATCTCGCGCAATTGCTCGAGCCCGTTCTGCATAATTTCGGACGACGGCTCGTTCGTCATCCCCTTGAAGGTGGCGCCTCCCCAGGACGGAACCTCTTCCTGAAACAGAATGCCATGGCGGTCGCAATAATCCAGGACACGCTTGTCCTGTTGCCAGTGGACTCGCGTGAAAACGCAGTTGAGCTCCTTCAAATCCTCGTGGTCGTGCGTAATCCACGCCGCGGGCTCCGCCATGCCAAAGTGCGGATTGCTTCCCGCCATGCGCTCCACGCCCATCAACCATACTCGCTCGCCATTCAAAAAGAACGCCGTGCCTTTGACCTCAAATTTGCGGGAGCCGAAGGTCTGTGTGTAGCTGTGAAGGGGTTTACGGCCTTGCCCGATCTGGACGACGACCCGGTAGAGGTAAGGGTGGTCGAAGTGCCAGAGTTTCAGCGGAACATCGATAGGGGTTAACACCACATCTTGGGCCGCCCCTGGTTCTAAACGAACCTCGCCCGCCCTTTCTATTCGAGCCAGGGCAACGCCTGAGCCCTCCTCCAAGACATGATAAGAAAAGGTCAGTTCTTGCGCTCTTTCGCCGGCATTCCGCACCGTAGCGCGAATCTGCAACGGCGTGTGTCTGGAATCGAGGTCTGGTACGGCATCGATCCAAAGGCGATCGATGTACGCGCTGGGAGCAACGAGCAAACTTACAGGGCGAGTGATGCCTCCGTCCTGAGCCCAGTCGTAAGACCTGCTGCGGGGAAGGATGTCGGCATTAAAGGAGTTATCGACTTTGACGGCAAGAAAATTTGGGGCGTCAAATCGCAGGGCGGGTGTGGCGTCGAAAGTGAACGCCGTATATCCCCGGCCGGGATGCTCGCCCAGCAGCTTGTCGTTCAGCCATACCTTCGCCGTGTGGAACACGGCTTCAAACTCGATTCGCACACACCGACCGGCCCAATGCGATGGGACCTCGAATTCCGTCCAGTACCAACCCACGCCCATGAAACCAGCATTTTCCGCAGAAACCTGCCAAGTGTGAGGAACCGTCACCTGCGATGGCGCGCTCGGCCTCTCCTTGACCGATTTAAACCAGCCCTGTGATTCTCCGTGGCCCTCGGGATCGAGGGCGAACGACCAACTTTCCAGGGGGACGACTGCCGTACCGAGATCGAAACAAGACTCCGCAACAATCGACTGCGTGCCAGCAAGCGCCGGTGAGGTTAGGGCCACTGCCGCCCCCGCGGTTCCAAGCTGCTTTAGAAAGCGGCGCCGAGGTTGTTTGTCCATGTTGGAAACTCCGAGAATTGAAATTGATAGTTTGGAATGAAATCAGCAACGGACTTTCGGCATACGCCAGTTGAATGACGAATAAGAAGCCGAGTGGTATCGATCGCTTCACCATTGGGAGTCGATCCCGGGAGAGAGGATGTCGGCGATGGCGCGACCGGTGAGCGCGGTCGCGACGTCGCAGTCGGTGTGCGCGTGCGACTCGCTCCCGGCCTTCGGATCCAGATTGGCGCGCCGGTGCAACATGCAGAAATCGGCCGCGGCCTTCGGATCGTTGATGAAACGATCGAACTTGCGGACGGCCGCCAGAATTCGCGGATCCTGGTCAACATTGAGGTACCACCACGTGAGGACGTTGACCGCGCCAGCCGAACGCCGGCGATCTGAGAATGGACGGGGATTCCACGGACTCTTGTTGGTCGCCGGCCGTAACACCGGCTTGATGTCGCCCCAGCTCCCGTCGCCGTTTTGTGTACGCAACACGAATTCGACGACGGGCTTGAATTTGCTCCGCACCTCCTCCCGCCATTCTGGTTTGCCGCAGTGCAGATCGAAGTTGATGACGCCTTCGCCAACGTAAGTCACGTTGGTGTAACGGAGGCGATCCCAAAGGTTGAAGTCGTTCTCGGGATCGCCCTTCACCTTCGGATCGGCATACTCTCCGGGCAGAATGTAGGGAATCACGCCGTCTTCGCGGATCGTACTGAGGACCCACCGCAGGGCATTGTACCCAATCTGACGATACTTCTCCTCGCCGGTCTCCTTGTACATCCACGTGAAGGTCTCTCCTCCCACCAGCGCGGAGGAAACCGTGTAGTCGTCGTCATAGGGCTTGATAATCGTGCCATCGAGTTTCGCGCGAAAACCCGTGCCTATCGCTCCCGAGGGCCGGATGAGATGATCTCCCTCGATGGCTTGAGCGAAGCGGCGCAGCGCTGCGGAGTAGTTCGCGCGGCGTGCCGGGTCGGCGTGCTTCTCCAAAGCGAGGATTTCGCCCAGAGCGTTGGCCGTGTCGGCCAAGTAAATGGAGCCATAGCCAGTGCCCCAGTAGCCGTTCGGCATCTGCTTCTTCAGTAGCGCGTCACCATGCGCCAGGGAAACGTCCAGGTAACACTGGTCTCCCAGGATTTGATAGCCCGCCACGAGTGTGCGCATGTAATAGCCGGCCACGAAGATGGTCGGCATGTCGCGCTTGTTCTTAACAATGTAGTCACAAAGATCGCGCAGGTTTCTTCGAGTCGCCGCGCAATCGGAACAGAAGGGGCTCGGCTGGCCGGCCATCGCTATGGATGCTGCGAGGTATAAGAGCAGCACCCGAATGATGTTCAACCTTCCAAACATGGTGGTAGTCTCCGTTACCGCAGGGCAGAACCGGTCACCGTTACGAATTATTCTTAGCGAACCAATTAGTCCCGACTCGCGCCGCGGCGATCGGCTCGCTTCAGCATGGGGGGCGCGCGAAGCTCTGGAGTGCGGCAGTTTGCTGCCGCTTTCATCTCCGCGAGCTTGCTCGCGGGAATCTCCGCCGAGAGCACGATTCCCAGCCATCAAGCTGGCTGGTACCAAAGCGGCAGCAAGCTGCCGCACTCCAAAGCTTCGCATCCACGCCCGTTGCAATGAGTTGCAAGCATGAGGGACGCTTTCACATAGAATTTGAAGCCCTGCCCCTCCAAACTCGTGGTGAGAAATGCGGGTTAGATCACCAGCACACCTGCGCCGTGGATTCTACTACTTTTGAGGTTTTGTAGAGCGCGATTTGCCTCGGGAAGCTGAAAGGTTTCGATCTCGGTGCGCACGGGAATTTCCGCGGCGTAACGGAGCAGGGAACGCACATCCTCACGCGTGCTGTTCGCCACGCTGCGCAGGATGCGCTCCTGGTAGAGAAGCTGATATTCCATTTCGGGAAGTGAGGACATGGTGATGCCGGCCAGCGTCAGCGTGCCGCCTTTGCGGAGAGCGCGCAACGCGTCGGGGACGAGCTTGCCCGCCGGCGCGAAAATGATGGCAGCATCGAGCGGCGCCGGTGGCAGCTCACCCGCCGCGCCCGTCCACACGGCCCCAAGCTGCCGCGCCAGTTGGCGGTGCAATTCCGCGCGCGTGAAGACGCAGACTTCGCAGTTCCAGTGACGCGCGATCTGGATGACAATATGTGCCGAGGCGCCAAAACCATAAAGGCCCAACCGTTCGCCCGGCTGGAGGTTCGAAAGCTTCAGCGCGCGATAGCCAATGACGCCGGCGCAGAGCAAGGGCGCAGCTTCCAGGTCCGAGAAACTCCCGGGAAGCGCATAAGCAAAGGCGGCGGGAGCCACCATCGCCTCCGCGTAGCCGCCGTCGGCATGAAAGCCCGTGAACCGCGCCCGCTCGCAGAGGTTCTCCAGACCTTTGCGGCAGTATTCGCACTCCCCGCAGGTCGAATAGAGCCACGGAACGCCCACGCGGTCACCCTCGCGAAATTCGTTCACGCCCGCGCCGAGAGCGTCCACCGTGCCGACGATTTGATGGCCGGGAACCACCGGGAGCCTGGGAAGCGGCAAATCCCCTTCCACAATGTGCAGGTCTGTATGGCAAACGCCGCAGGCGCGCACGCGCACACGGATTTCCCCGGGGGCAGGGGCAGGTAAGGGAAGCTCCGCGAGCCGCAGAGGGTTTTCATCAGCCGGCCGCGGTTTTTCCAGCAGCATGGCGCGCATGGTTAGTCCCGAGTGTATCTGAGACGGTAGGAGGTCGCAAGCGTCGGTTGGTAGTGGGTTAATTTGATGCCGTAGCGGCGAGTTTACCTCGCCAGATGGCGGCGTAAAGCCGCCTCTACTTGCTTCCCTGTGATGCTTCGCGAAATAATGGGCTGATGAGCCCAGCGTTCAAGCTGAACCCCGAACAATTGAAAGCCGTCGAGCATGGTGAAGGCCCGCTGCTGATTATTGCCGGGCCGGGCAGCGGCAAGACGCGCGTCATCACGCAACGGATCGTCCACCTGTTGACGGGATCGGGAGGCGCCGCCGAAGAACCGGCGTTGCTTCCCGACTTCAAGACTCCGGCACGCCAGAGTGAGGAATACTCCGGCGCGGGGATTCAGCCGGAAAACATCCTGGCACTGACCTTTACCGAGAAGGCTGCGTGGGAAATGCAGCGCCGCGTGCGCGAAGCCCTGCCCGGAATCGAAACCCCTCCCCATATTTCCACCTTCCATGCGTTCTGTTATGAGGTGCTGCGCAAGCGTCATTTCGAGCGCATGCTGCTTGACAAGGTCGATGTCTGGATCTTCCTCCGCCAGCGGATGGAAAGTCTTGAACTCCAGTTCTACCAGAAGCTCGCGGAGCCGGGCGCGTTTCTCCATTCACTCAACGATTTCTTCTCGCGATGCCAGGATGAATTAATCGAGCCGGCGGATTTTGAGCGATACGCGGATGCGATGAAAAAAGAATTCCAGGGGCTTTCCCCCTCCCTGGACGCCGCTGAGCGCATGCTGATGCAACAGGATATCCAGAAAAAGCAGGAGTTGGCGCGGGTCTTCCGCAATAGCCGGAAGGTGATTGAGGAAGCTGGTTGTTCGAGTCTCGGCAGCCTGATTCCGGAAACGGTTCGTCTTTTCGACCGCGAGCCGGAGGTTCTGGAATCCTACCGCCAGCTCTTTCACTCTGTGCTGGTCGATGAATTCCAGGATACGAATTACGCGCAAGTGGAGCTGCTGAAGCGTCTCGTGAAGCCGCCTTACAACATCACCGCCGTAGGCGACGACGATCAGGCTATCTACCGGTTTCGCGGCGCGTCGCACGGCGCTTTCAAGATGTTTGACGAGGCCTTTCCCGGGCACGAAACGGTTTTTCTCGACACCAATTTCCGCTCTACCCAACGCATCCTGCGCGCCGCGGAGGTGCTGATCGCGAAGAACGATCGTTACGAGGCGAAGCCGCAACTGCGGACGAGCCGGGAAGAGGGTGCGCCGGTTTACCTGCTGCAATCTCCTGATTTCCTGAGCGAAGCGGCGTGGATTGCGGACGAGGTGGCGCGGCTCACCCGGCACGGGACGCCGCCGGGCGATATCGCCGTGCTTTACCGCGCGCACAGTTACCGCGATCCGTTGGTCGAGCAATTTCGCCGGCGGAAGATTCCCTTTGCCATTCGCGGGCTGTCGATTCTTTCCACCATCATCCTGCGCGACCTGGTGGCATACCTGAATATCATTCACTCCGCGCGCGACAACGTCAGCTTGACGCGTGTGCTGCTAACGCCGCGATGGAATTTCCCGGAGGAGTTGGCCCTGGAAGCTCGCCAGCAAGCGTTGCGCGACCGCTGCTCGCTCTATGACGTTCTGGAATCGTGGCGAAAGTCGGTAGACGCGAACCGCCTGGAGGACACCGGCTGGCCGGAACTGAACCGTCTGCTGGGCGAGTTGCACAAATATGCCGAGCATGCCCCGGTGACGGCGCTGCTCCAACGGTTGATCGGCCGGCTGGAACTGAGCTTCCTGCCGCAGGATCCCGACGGCGCGTATGTGGAAGCCTTCCGGAAATTCCTGGAGAAATGGGAAGGCAAAAGCGAATCTTGGAAGCTCGATGCCTTCCTGGAGTACTTTGACTATTTCCGCGAGGCCGGCGGAGCCATCGAAGCGCCCGAGCCCCAAAACAGCAAGACCGCCGTGCAAATGATGTCCGTACACGCCGCCAAGGGCCTGGAGTTTCCCGTGGTATTCATCTTAAGTGTCGCACCGCGGCGCTTTCCCCATAGCGAGCAGAAACCCGTCATCGAGTTTCCTGAGGCCCTGCGCAAGGGCCCTCCGCCGCCCGCCAACATTCACGAACAAGAAGAGCGGCGGCTGCTTTATGTCGGGCTGACACGCGCGGAAGACCGGCTGTACGTTTCAAGCGTCGCGAAGCCGGGAAAGAAAGCTTCGGTTTTCATCAGCGATCTGACCTCCAACCCCACGGTGGAAGCGCGCGACCTCGAGCGCATACAGGTTCCCGAGGCTCCCCCGGAGGCTGCTGAAGCGCCGCGGGCCGAGGCCGTGCCGCACGAGCGCCCTCCCGCCCCAAAACCGCAGGGCAGCTTGTTTGGCGATGCGACGGGCGCGCCCGGAATCTATCCACCCATCGCCGAGTGGGCCAGCCGCGCACCGGTTATCAGGCCGGAGGAAAAGCTTCAGCTCAGCGCCTCGGCCCTCGAGACGTATAATATCTGCCCACAGAAGTTCATATTCAGTCATTATTTGAAGATTCCGACGGGGCCGCAGCCGGCGCTGACTTTCGGCAACATCATGCACCAGTGTGCGCGCCGCTACTTCGAGCTGCGGGGGCAAGGCCCGGTGAAATTCGAACAACTCCAGGCGCACTTCGAGCAGATCTGGAAAGGCGCTGGCTTCGAGGATGATTACCAGGAACAGGCTTACAAGAAGGCGGGGCTCGAGCAATTGCGCGTTTTCGTGAGTCGGCACGAAACCGTCACGATTCTTCCCCTCGCCGCAGAGGCGCACTTCGCACTCGACCTGGGCGACGTGGTCCTGGAAGGGCGCATCGACCAGATTAATCCGCTCCCGGACCATTCCGTGGAGCTGGTGGATTACAAGACCGGCCGACCGCCTTCCCAGAAAGACGCGGACAAGAGCCTTCAGCTCTCTGTCTATGCCTTGGCGGCGCGCGACGAGATGCATCTCAACCCCACGAGGCTTACATTTTATAGCCTGACGAATAATGAACCGGTGCGCACCGTGCGCACACCCAAGGACCTGGATTTGGTAATCAGCGAGATTCGCGAAGTGGCCGCGCAAATCCGGCAACAGTTGTTTCCACCCACGCCAGGCTTTGCCTGCAAGTATTGCGATTACGTGCTAATTTGCCCGGCGCACGAGGAAACCTTTTAGATTGTCCGTTGTCAGTTGTCCGTCGCCCGTTGTCCACCCGTAGAGGAACAACTGACAACGGACTACGGACCACGGACAATAGGAGCAGAATTTCAGTTATCATTTTCCCCGGAAAATCGAGGTAGTCCTTATGAATACGATCCTGCTGGTCTTGCTGAGTGTGGTGTTAGGCGCTGTGATCGGCTGGCTGCTGGCCGCGGCCCGTACCCGGACGGAACTGGTCAAATCCCAGGTGGATGCCGAAGGTCGCGTGAAGGCCGCGGAAGGTACGCTCCAGGAGGTCCGCGTGCGGGTCGGCACGCTCCAAGCCTCCCTGGATGATCGCGAGCGGGAGCTCGGTGAACTTCACCAAAGACTCCGGGAAGAGGGCGAGCAGAAGGTCAAGGCGCAAACAGAGCTCGAAAACGCCAGGATCGCGATCGCAGATTCGAATCAATTGCGAGAGCGCTTGAAGGTCGAAGGCGAACTGCGCGTCGCAGCGGAAACGAAGCTGCGCGAGGCCCAGGCGAATCTGGAAGAGCAGAAGAAACTGTTGGAAGAAGCAAGAAAGACCCTGACGGGGACTTTCCAGGCGCTTTCCGCCGAGGCTCTCAAGAGCAATAACCAGGCGTTCATTGCTCTGGCGCGCAGTCAGTTTGAAACTTTGCAGGCGCAAGCCAAGGGCGATTTGGAAACACGGCAGAAAGCCATTGATGGCTTGATCGAGCCGCTCAAGGAATCTCTGGGTCGATACGAGCACCAGATCCTGGAGATGGAAAAGGCCCGGCAAAAGGCTTATGGCACCCTGGATGAACAGTTGCGTACTCTGGCTCAGGCCAACAAGCGCTTGGAGGAAGAGACCAAGCATCTGGCGAGCGCCTTGAGTTCACCTCTGAAAGCTCGTGGCCGGTGGGGGGAGTTAACCTTGCGCCGAGTCGTGGAGCTGGCCGGAATGTCGGAGCATTGTGACTTCTCGGAACAGGAAACCATCACGACGGAATCAGGACGGCAGCGGCCGGACATGATCGTGAATCTTCCTGGCAATCGCCGTATAGTGGTCGACGCCAAGGTTCCTTTGCAGGCCTTCCTCGACGCGGTCGATCCGGAGAAATCTGAAGAAGATCGAGCCAAAGCGCTGGCCACTCACGGGGAGTTGGTACGAGGACACATGAATGAGCTCGCGGAACGCAAGTACTGGGAACAAGTGGGCCCCGAGCTGGAATTGGTGGTGCTGTTCCTGCCCGGAGAATCTTTCTTCAGCGCGGCCTTGGAACAAGACCGGCAACTCATTGACGATGGAATGCAAAAGAAAGTTGTGCTGGCAACCCCTACGACGCTCATCGCGTTGTTGCGCTCGGCCGCTTACCTCTGGCAGCAGGAAAAGATTACCCAGAACGCCAAGCAGATCAGTGAGCTGGGCAGAGAGCTTTACGACCGCCTGAAAACCTTCCTCGGCCACTTCCAAACTCTCGGCTCGTCCCTCCAACGCGCTGTGGAGTCCTATAACAAGGCCGTGGGTTCGATGGAAAGCCGCGTGTTGCCGTCCGCGCGGAAGTTCAGGGAATTGGGAGCGGCAACGGGCGAGGAAATTACCGAACTCGAGCCTGTGGATGAAGCACCGCGCGCGCTGGTGGCGCCGGAGAAAGATCAGAAGTTAGAAGCTAGAAGTCAGGAGCTAGAAGTCAGGAGTTAGAAGGCAGGAACTAGAATCTGGAAGTTAGAAGCTAGGACGCGGGAATTAGGATCCGGAAGGCAAGAGTTAGAAATCAGAAGCCACGAGGTAGGAATCAGGGTTCAAATTAAGAACTGCGTGGCTTGTCACCGCGCCCTTCTTACTTCTAGCTCCTAGCTTCTAACTCCTCTCCAAAAAAACTTTGGGGGTGCATCGCTGCACCCCCGAGAGTTCCTTTCAGATTTACGAAAGAGGCTTACCTCTTTTTCTTGGCTTTCTTTTTCGCTGCCATTCTATTCTCCTCCGAACTTTTTAGAGTTTCCGACCAGCGTTGCTGGCGGAGCGCGTATTCAATCATCATGTTTAGAGTAACCGAATTATCTTGTCAAGAGGAAAGTGATCGCCCTAATCCGTCGATAACGCACGGCTCACCTCAGGTTAGCAGTGGCCCAGCCTTGCCGCAGCCCGCAAACACGGCCTGCGGTAGCCGGTGGGGGGAAGCAGTCTTGCTCAGTTTGTTCACCCGATGGGTGCGGAATTGCAGGCTTGTCGCACCTATGCGCAAAGAGCCCAAACCTTCCCCGACCGAATCGCCTTTGCTGTTCGAGATTGA
>Ga0187849_1001916_pt1 | contig 21036 bp, 15 predicted proteins | sample June2016WEW_4_10_2_FD_132412 | JGI IMG/M metagenome (GOLD analysis project Ga0187849, IMG submission 132412) | Peatland microbial communities from SPRUCE experiment site at the Marcell Experimental Forest, Minnesota, USA - June2016WEW_4_100 | ecosystem: Environmental > Terrestrial > Soil >...
ACGCATGGCATCAGGCCGAAATTCTCCGAAGGCTATTCTACCAATTCCCCAAAAATCCCTCACCCGGTCCCCTCGCACGGCGGCTGCTTGCTGCCACGCTCCAAAGCGCTTCGCGCATTTTCATCGTCGATGGTGCGCCGAAGATTTGCCTGCGAGGATGAAAACCGCCTCGGATATGGGGGTGAAATAGAAGCATACAGCATTCGGCAAACGCTCAGCTATGTGGGTTCTTGTGTAACGTGGCAGCGTAGCCATAGAACTAGCTTTTCGAAACTGAACTGGTTGGCGCGGTAAAGCCCTGTAATGAAGTCATAAATCCCCTGGCTGTCCGCCGTCAGCCGTGCGCCGTTGATGGCTAGAAACGTATATGTCGCGGCGAAGGCTGTCCGCTTGTTGCCATCCACGAAAGGGTGATTCTGGGCGAGACTCTCCCAGAGCGCGGCGGCTTCTTCAATGAGATCAGCGTAATATCCGGTCTGCGGACGAAAGAGCGCGGCCTCCAGAAGCCCGTGATCCCTGATATCCTGAGAGCCACCGTAGCGGTCGATTTGATCGGCGTGTATGGCCAGCACTTCGGCTAAGGTAAGATAGTCGCTCATTCAGCGAGCTTCTTGTAGAGGGGCCCATATTTCTCATGGCTGGCCAGGTAGGCGCCCATGACATGCGCGCGCGGCTTGGCCTGCTTGCGCTTTTCGATCAGATCGGCCAGGGCCTCGTCCACAAGCGCTTGAAGCTGCCGGCCTTCATTTCGCGCGAACGTGCGCACGACCGCAAGGATTTCTGAATTGACCTGAGTGGCGAACTTTTCGCGGGACTGAGACATAACACCGCTTCCCCAAAGACACGACTCTATCATGATGGATCATGAAACGTCAAGACGAAGCAGCGGAGATTTTCGCCGCTCAGAAACTCTGCGGCATTTTTTGCTCTTCGCGGGCCAGGCCCAATCATCACGCGTGACGTTCAGCCCAAACAGGATTCGCAAAACAGCATCAAGTCCACACGCTAACCAACGAGTGGACGTTCATTAGAAGCCCGATGCCTTCTTTGATGCCCTCGACTTGCCTGGCCTCGCCGCCGGTTCTTAGCTTAACCCGCCGAACCGCCGTGTACGGACCCGTACGCACGGTGGTGTGGGAGGGGCGAGCGGGTAACTGCTCCCCCTATCCCGATCTCCGTGCCAGGTCCGGGCGCGCCGCGGCCCCGGCTCCCGCCCCGTCAGGCTGGGAGGTCGCATGATTTCAAGCCCGAATTACCCTCCGCAATTAAGAGAGAATGTACGTGCTATGCTACAGGGACTAGAATGATCACACGCGTGGCTCACCTATTGGCCGCACTTCCGTTCGTCGCCGCCAGTGCCCCCCCTATTATTGCGAGGGCTACCCCGACGCCCATTCTGATCAGATCATCGCCACCCGGTGGTCTGCCGGGGAAATATTTGTTCATTTCATACATACCGTTGATTCCCCATAACACGGCTGCCACGCCGATCACGATCAAGACCAAAGCAAACGCTGTTCTTCCGCTCATACGTGATTCATCCCCCGTTCAGTAAACCTCTAACCCGGGATTTCCATTTTGCCTTCCCGCCGCCAGCCAGCATACACCCAAACGCCTCCGTTGAGACCATTTTTCATCCTTTCCATCCCGAACGACTCCAGCGGCCCACGAAGGCCTCGGCTCTCGCGATCAACTCCCGGTTGAGGGTGGCCAGACCAGCGAGGTTTCCTTCCTGGGCCAGCAACTCGGTCTCGAAGCTCTGCAACCGCGAAGTCAAGGCCGCGCCCCTCTCCCAGATCTTCTCGGAGCCGATGAGGCGGAAGGTGGGATCTTGGGAGAGGCGCTCGGCGTCGTTCACGTCCTCATAGCCAGCCAAACGGCTGTAGACGGACTGGCGCAGCAGATCGGCCAGAGGGAACTGGGTGTTCTTTCCCCGACGGGAATCGGTCAAGTGCCGTTCGATCAGTTCACCCAGACCCAAACGTTCGTCCAACTCCCGCACCAAGATCAGACCACCGTCCGATGTGACTCGCGATCCCTGGAAAACGACCTTCAAGGAAGCATTGAACGAGAGCTGAAAGGGCTGGTTTTGTTTCTCATCCATAGGGCGCTGACCTCCGGAGCATCTTCAGCACGTTGAAACCCACATGAATAGAAGCGTCGGAGATCAGCACAGATTCAGTAGCCGAGACTCAAATCGGAAATCCGGGTAGAATAGGGGCCGCAGAGTTTGAACTGCACAAACTCTGCGCTCGTGGAAGAGTGCATGGCATCAATCCTTCGTTTTCACCACACCGCGCGGCGCCTTGGAACCGGGAAGATATTTCGCCAGAAACTTTCCCGTTAACGAGAGGCTGTTTTTCAACAGGCTTTCGGGCGGGCCCGCCGCCACAACATATCCCCCGGAATCGCCGCCATCCGGGCCGAGATCAATGATCCAGTCCGCGGTCTTCAGAACGTCCATATTGTGTTCGATGATCAAAACGGTGGCGCCGGTTTCAATCAGGCGGCGAAAAGCCGTCAGCAATTTGCTGATGTCGTCGAAGTGGAGGCCCGTGGTGGGCTCATCGAAAATGAAGAGGCTATTTACGCTGGCCCGATGCGCCAAGTGGGCGGCCAGACGCACGCGTTGGGCCTCGCCCCCGGAAAGCGTGGTGGCCGATTGCCCCAGCCGCAGATACCCCAGCCCAACTTCTTCCAGCACGCGGATCTTGCCGGTTAACTTGGGGACATTGGAAAAAAAGGTCAAGGCCTCTTTCACCGTCATCTGCAACACGTCGTAGATATTCTTCCCCTTGTAGTGAATCTCCAAAATGCCGGGCTTAAAGCGGCGGCCGCGGCACTCCTCGCAAACCAGCTCCACATCGGCGAGAAATTGCATTTCCATCGTCACGGTGCCGTCGCCCTGGCAGGTCTCGCAGCGCCCTCCGGGAATGTTGAAGGAAAAATATCCCGGCGTGTACCCGCGCTTGCGCGCTTGCGGAGTGGAGGCAAAGACATCCCGGATGGCATCAAAAGCCTTGATATAGGTGACGGGATTGGAGCGCGGCGTGCGGCCCAGCGGCGATTGATCGACAAGCACAATTTCCGCGAGCTGCTGGTCGCCTTCAATGCGTTCGCACTCGGCGCGGGGCGCCGGCAGGCCGCGGCGCGAGATGAGGGCGTTGTAAAGCACATCGTGGACCAGCGTGGACTTTCCCGATCCGGAGACGCCGCTGACGCACACCATGAGTCCAAGAGGAATTTCCACGTCAATGGACTTCAAATTGTGCTGGCGCGCAGCGCGAATCCGCAGCCAGGCCTTGCCGGGCTTGCGCCGCTGCTCGGGGACGGGAATTTGCAGTTCTCCGGAAAGATACCGCCCCGTCAGCGAATGCGGGTCAGCGCGCAGCCCTTCCAAATCGCCCGCATAAATGATGCGGCCGCCGTGCTCGCCGGCGCCGGGGCCGAGGTCCAGCAGTTTGTCGGCCTCGGCCATCATCTCGCGATCGTGCTCGACCACCAGCACCGTGTTCCCCAGATCGCGCAGGGTTTTCATAATCTCAATCAGCCGGCCAATGTCGCGAGGGTGCAGGCCAATGGAAGGCTCATCCAGAACATAAAGCGCCCCGACCAGGTTGGAGCCCAGCGCCGTGGCTAACTGAATGCGCTGCGATTCGCCGCCGGACAGCGTGGAAGCCAGCCGGTCCAGGGTCAGGTACTCCAACCCCACGCGGTAGAGGAACTTCAAGCGTGAGCGGATTTCATCCAGAATCTCTTCGGCAATCGTCTGCTGCGGCGGCGAAAGGCGTAGCTCATTGAAGAAGTGGTAGGCGTCCTGGATGGACAGGCGGCAGACTTCGGTAATGTTTTTCTGCTGGACGCGCACGTTCAACGCTTCGCGGCGCAGGCGTCCGCCCTGGCATTCCGGGCACAGGGTGTAGCCGCGATAACGGCTGAGGAACACGCGCACATGGAGCTTGTACTTTTTCCGCTCCAGGTACTCAAAAAATCCGCGAATGCCCCCGAAATCGCCGTCGCCCTCCACCAGCCAGCGGCGTTGGTCGGATTCGAGTTTGTAATAAGGAACGTCGAGGGGGACTCCCCGCGCGCGCGCGGCGCGGCGCATTTCATTCTGCAACACGCGGTAGCGCGGCTTGGTCCAGGGTTCCACCGCGCCTTCGGCCAGAGTTTTGTTCTTGTCGGGAATCACCAAGTCGAGATCGAAATCAATGGTATTGCCGAATCCCTGGCACCGCGGGCAGGCCCCGTAAGGATTGTTGAATGAGAACAGACTCGGCTCCGGGTCCTGATAAACGATTTTGCAGGTCTTGCACTCAAAGCGTTCATTGAAGACCGATCGCTCGGGCGGTGTGGTGGGATCAGGCGAAACGAATTCCAGGAGCGCTTCGCCGGACTCGCGGAAACAAAGTTCCACCGAATCGATGACCCGCTGGCGAATGTCCGCCGCCACCGTGAGGCGGTCCACCAGAATGTAAACCGGCTGCGCGAAATCGACGTCGAGCAAGGACTCCGGCGTGGAGAATTCAAAAACGCGGCCTTGCTGGTATAAGCGGTTGTAGCCCCGATGGCGAAGGGCGAAGAGCCGGGGTTTCAAATTGTCACCGGGCGGCGCGGGCCCCACTGCTGCGGGCGAAAGGCTCGCACCCTCGCCGGCCGCAGGCCGTTTGCGCCTTGCGGAACCACCCCGATCAGTCGCTACGGGGGCTGACGGCTTTGCGCCCTGGCGGTCATCGCTTTCGGGAATCCTGAGTTCCGCAGAAACTCCCGGGTTCACCTGAAACAGCACATAAAAGCGGCGGCCTGGTTCCCGCGCCAGGACGCTGTCCGCGATGGCGTCAACATGGTCCCTCTGCACCACTCGGCCGCAGCGGTAGCACGAGGTGACGCCGATGCGCGCAAAAAGCAGGCGCAAGTAATCATAGATTTCGGTGGCCGTCGCCACTGTCGAGCGCGGATTGCGCGTGGTGCTTTTCTGGCGAATGGCCACCGGCGGAGCGATGCCGGCAATCTCGTCGACGTCGGGCTTCTCCATGCGCTCCAGAAATTGCCGCGCGTAAGCCGAGAGTGATTCCACGTAACGGCGTTGGCCCTCGGCATAGAGCGTGTCAAACGCCAGGCTGGACTTCCCCGAGCCCGAAAGGCCCGTGACCACGGTGATTTTGTTATGGGGAATTGTGCAGTCGATATTCTTCAGGTTGTGGACGCGCGCCCCGCGGACAACGATCTCCTCACCTCGCGAGCTGATCCGGGCGACGCCGGACGCCGGAGCCCCGGCTGTGCCATTTTTCGCTCCAGCGCTGCCGTCCGCGGATTCTGCCGCTTCTGGTCGGGCCGAACGGCGTTCGGCCCCGGCCGCAGTTTCAACCGGCGCACTCGGGCTGATGGATTGATTCTCGCCTGTGCTCAAGGATCGCCTGCTTTTCGGCCGGGAAGCGCCGGCCCGCCGGTTTTGACGCCGCGGGCGGACAGATACGGTGAGTCCCGGGCCCCAAAGCCTAAACAAGCAATTATATGTCGCAGGGAATCGGCCTGCAAAGTGGAAGACTTCCGGGTGCTGTCCTAATTTCAGATGTAGCGCTGGCTTCCAGCCGGCATGGAGCCGCCAAGATGGCGGCGCTACGTTCAAATTAGGACAGCACCGACTTGCGGGCAGTGGTAAAGTCTACTTTAACGGTGCTCGATGAGCGCCGCCCTTCAAACAAAAAGGCGGCGAACCTCCCGACACACAAGACCCCGTGACAGGCAGTTCGCCGCTCCAAGAACCAAACTGCACCACTACCGGCTACAAAGTAATGGTGAAGCCGCCGGTGGAACGGAGGCGCCGGACCACCAGCGGCATTGCGAGGCTAAGATTCTCACTGAACCGGTGGTTCTGGCGGTTTGGGGGTAGACCCACCGGGAGCGCTGCCAGGACCGCCAGGCTGGCCGGGGGGCCGTCCCGGGCCGCCTCGCCGCTCCATCATGTGTCCGCGTTCCGGGCCGCCGCCGGCGCCGCGATTCTCCATAAAGGTCTTGATCTTCTTGAGCTGCTCCGGTGTGAGCACACTCCGCGCGGAGAGCATCGTTTCCACGCCCTGCTTTTCCATCTTTCCTCGCAGGGAGTTCACCTCATCAAGTTTCTGCATGATCGCGTCGTGATCAGGATTATCCGCCCGCAGCAGTTCACGGAGTTCAATGTGGCGCAATTCCATATCCGCGCGACTCTGCACGGAAGCTTTTTGCGCGTCCACGCCGATCTTGTGCAAGCGTCCAACCTGCTCGTCCGTGAGACCGAGATATTGGCGCACGCGGGGATTTTCAGCCATGCGCAGAAGGCGCTCGCCCCCACCAAATCCGCGCTCGCCGCCGCGTTGCCAACCCATTCTGCGCTCTCCAGGCCCGCCTGACCTGCCGAATTCGCCCGGGCCTCCTCCCGCAAATTGATGCGGGCCGTTACCCCATTGATGCTGTCCGCCGCCACCCCATTGATGCTGGCCTTGCCCAGGATCGGCCCCTTGTGGGGCGCCTTCCTGAGCCCAACTGACAATCGCTGCCGCCAACAAAACCATAAGACTTAATGTCCCAATCGCAATTTTCCGTCGCATACTCATTTCCTCCCTTCACCTTTGGACGCAGTATACACCCAGGCCGTTACCATGTGTCCCCGGCACCGTGCATATTTAACAAGAGTTAACAAGTCTCTACTCCCGTTTAACAAAGTTAACAACCCGCTGTCCCTCCACGGTTGCTAACACGCGTGGGGGAACAAAGTTCCGCGGACTCTTTGCCGGCATTGACGGTGCCGACTTTGCGCAGGTCTGCGGCCCACACCAATTCGCCCTGGGCGCGGATCGTCCGGCAGGGAAATTCAAGCCAGAGCCCGAATTCTCAAGCGCAGCAAGTTGTCATTTGGTGTCGCGCATGGCTTCGTCAATGAGCTTGTAAATATCGGCTGAGGGCGGACCGCCGACGAGAGTCCGCCCGTTAATAAAACTGGTCGGAGTTTCTCCGACTCCGAGCGCCTCCCCTTCGCGCATATTCGCTTCAACACGCGAAAGAGAGTCCCGGGAATCGATGCAGGCAGCAAGCTTCATGTTATCGACTCCAGCCTCCGCGCCGAAGTGCAGCAGCATGTCACGGGCGTGTTCGGCGGTCAGGCTCTCCTGGTTCTTGAAAACCGCGGAGCGAAAAGCCACGTATTTGGTGGGATCAATCTGGTAAGTGCATTGTGCGGCGATGGCTCCGGTGAGCGCCCAATCATGGATAATAACAAGAGGAAACTCCTTGAACACTACGCGCAGCTTGTTGCCGTACTTGGGGACGACGTCCGTCTCCAATTCTTCCTGCAAGTGCGCGCAAACCGGGCACTCAAGGTCGGAGTACTCAACCAGGGTCACCGGCGCGTTGGCGGGGCCCTGGGCGGCTTGGTCCTGGAGTGAGATCAGCCGCACAATTTCTTCGCGGGGGTCGCCGCCAAGATTGAAGATGCTGCCCTCAACCAAATAGCGCAAGTTCTTGGAAACGAAAAATGGTTGCGATCGCTTGTCCTTGCCGTCGTCAAGCGTGAGCGTGGTCTCGAGGAAATCGGGGTAGGCGCTTTCGCGCGGATCGGTCATGGTGATCTTGACCGAGTCAGGAATGCTGAAGCGATCGCGGACGAAGCGAATAATCTTTTCGCGCGTCGGCGGTGGGGTCGGGGCTTGTGCAATGAGGGCGGGCACGGCCGCCAGAACCATAGCCAGCAGACCCAGAAGGGCGAAGCATCGAAGGGGAAGTCGGCTCATCGAAACAGTGTACTCCTTTCGCTCGAACCTCGGGGCGATGCAAAAATAGTGGAAAGCGTGATTTTAACCGTGCCTCCCTTCAAATGCAATTTACCCCGATCCGGAAGTTGCGGCAACGCTAGCTTGGCAGGAGTCAGAATTCGCAGACGATAGACAGGTAAGGGCGACGCTCGTTCAGATTCCTGTCTACCGTATCCCGTCTACCGGTTCCTGACTCCTTCCACCCCATTTCCCCGCCATCAGCTTTTCGATTTCCTCTACCGTGCGCGGCAGTTGGCGGGTGAGCAGTTCGTTGCCGTCCGGCGTGATGAGAATGTCGTCTTCGATGCGGACGCCGATTTTTTCTTCGGGAAGGTAAATGCCCGGCTCCATCGTGATCACCATGCCCGGTTCGAGCGCCCGGTCATAGTCGATGGGATCGTGAACGTTCAGGCCGATGGGATGGCTCAGCCCGTGGATGAAGTACTGGCCGAACGGTTGGCCGTGCAAATCCTTGCCGTGTGTGTTGATGTATTCGTAAGCAATCTCGTAGAGGCCCTTTGCGCCGCGGCGGCCCGCGAACACGCCGGGCTTGGCGGCGGCCAGAGCGGCGTTCTGCGCCCCCAGCACGATTTCGTAAATCTCGCGCTGGCGCGGCGTGAAGTGGCCGTTGACCGGCAGGGTGCGGGTGATGTCGCTGGCATACCCGCTATAGGAACCGGCCACGTCCATCACCACTACGTCGCCGTCCTGCATCTGGTTCCAGTCCTGATCGTAGTGGAGGACCGTGGAGAAGAATCCCGAGCCGACGATGGGCGGATAGGACGGCCACTCGCAGCCCCGACGCTCGAATTCGTACTTCATCAGTGCGGCAATTTCGTATTCCCACGCGCCCGGCTTGACCGCCCTTATGGCGGCAAAGTGCGCGGCCACCGAAGCGTCCACGGCCTTGCGAATCAGGGCGATTTCTCCCGGACTTTTCACCGCGCGCAGGGGCGCGATGGTCAGGCGGATGTCGGCGAGCGAGGCTTGTGGCGCCTTGTCGCGAATTTTTCTCACCATGTCCGCCTGAAAGTACTCTTCTCCGCTCTCCGGTTGCGGTGTGAGCTCTGTGTAAATTTTGGAGAAACCCTTGAGCGCTTCCTGGAGGTCGGAGGCGAATTGCGAGATGTCGCGAACCGCAGAAAATCCCGTGCGGGCAGGAGCGTCAACGTCCTCCGGCGCCAGCTTCGGTCCCGTCCATTTTTCTTCCATCCGGTTGTGCGACGGAATATAGAGGATCTCTTCTCCCAGCTCCGGCGCCGCGCCGGGCGCATGAGCCTTCGGCGCCAGCAGCATGATCGCCTCCGGCTGGTTCCAGCCGGTGAGGTAGTAGAACTCCTCATTCTGCCGGAACGACGTGACGCCGGCCGCCACATCCGCCTCGCCATACCCGTAGAGCACAATCACGCCATCGCCGCCCGTGTCGCGAATCAGGCGCGCGCGCCGCTCGTGAAATACGGAGAGCGGCTCGCGCTCCCAAGCGCCCGCCGCGAGCGCCGCCCCCAGGATGGCCGCCACTGTAAGCGCAAGAATTGCCTTGCGTTCGAACCCTCGTGGCATCAGAACCCCCTTTCTGTGACCAACGGATAGCATATCGTAATACCCCATTTGAAAACAGGCGCTATGGCCCTATAATTGTTATAAAGGAGAGCCCGAGGCAGTGGGTCAATTTGATGTAGAGGTGGCTTTACGCCGCCACATGGCGAGGTGAATTCGCCGCTACAAAATCAAATTGACCTACCACCGAGCCAGAGGCACGTGCCGGAAATTCCCTCGCCGGAGGTGAGCCAATGAGAACTGGATTTGCCCTTCTGGGACTTCTTCTCACATCAACCTTGTGCCTTGCCCAGGACCCGCGGTTGCGCGCCGATGCCATTGAAATGCTCGAACGCGCCCAGCAAGTGAGTCTCTCTCCGCGGTGGCCGGATCTCGAGCGCGTGGATGCATTCCGAGTGCTTGATGCCGCGACCGGCCCCCAGGAAGGCAGTTTCTCCCGGGTCGTTGTGCAGGGAACGGGCCGGCGCGACGAACTCACGTTCGGCAGCTTTCACGTCATCAACGTCTGGACGTCCAGCGGACTGGCCACGGTGCGGACGGGCGAGGTCATCCCTCCGCCTTTGGCAGACTTGCTCCGCTTGACGCCCAGCTTCCGGGTCCGCTTTGATCATGAGGACGTCATTTATGCCATTACCAACACCGGAGCGAACGGGCGGCCCGCGCGTTGCATCGAGTTCAACACGATCGCAGGCGAAAAGAGCAGCAGCAACGAGATCTGCGTGGATGCACAAAATGGAACCTTGGTCGAAGCCAAGCTCGGCAATCAACTCATTGAATACAGTGACTTCTTCCCCTTCGCCGGGGCGTTGATCCCCGGCACGATTCGCTATTCGTTCAATGGGATTCCATACCTTGAAATCTCGCAAACCATGACCGAGCTTACCAACCCCACTCCCAACGTCCTCGCCGCTCCGCCGGACGCGCAAATCCGCCGACTCTGCACGACCTATCGCCGCGCTTTCGGGATCAACATGCCACAGCCCAAGCCCGGAAACGTGGGTGAGGCCGACGTCGTGGTCCGCGGCCTCATTGGTATAGACGGCAAAGTTCACGATGCGGTAGTGCAAAGCTCGGAGCGGCCGGACCTGGATCCGGCGGCGCTCCAACTGATTCAGCAGTGGACCTTCACGCCCGCCCTGTGTAACGGCCACCCCAATCAAGTCCAAGCGAGCTTCGCGCTGCACTTCCAGTGAGGAAAAACGCGGCTGGGGGGTGATGGCCTATTCCCATGCCGGTATATTCGGGAATTCGCTGAAACGGTCCGATCCGATCGGTACAGGACCCCCCCCCCACCGCAGGCGGTCTAATTCCGCATTACGGGCAATAGCAAGCGCGCCTTCAGTTTCAAATGGCGTTACGTGGCATGTTCCACGGCGCGCGGGCGGACGAGGGCGGGCAGGGCGTTGGCGAGGCGCCGCAACGGCGTTTGGAACAGCGACATAGTCCCCATATAGGAGTAGCCCATGAAGAACAGCAGCAGGAACGGTGTGGTCAGGTAATTCTCCATGCTGAAGGAATAGACCGTGGTGAAGAGGAAGTAGCCGGCGAGGCAGAGTTCGATGACGGGAATCCAGCCGGCGTGGCGGCGCACGTACTTCTTGCCTTCCCAACCCTCTTCGCGCGCTTCCAAGTGGAATTTCGGGGTGCGCACGAATTCCGTCTCCTTGCCGACGATCGCCTCAATAACCGCCTTGCTGTTGGTGACGGCCAAGCCGATGCCGGTGGCCATCAGAAACGGAACGTACTTGATGCGGCTGCGCCACTCGCTCGGGTAGAGCTCGCGCTGCGCCACCATGTAGAAACTTGAAACCGAGCAAGTGGAGGCGAGGAAGAGCGGCAGGTCAAGGTACAGCATCTGGAACCAGCCTTGGTAGAAACGCACGATCAGGGCCGGCAGCAGAATCACCGAAAACACGATCATCAGCGGATAGGCGATGTTGGCCGTCAGGTGGAGCGTCGCTTCCAGCTTGATTTTTAGCGGTTCCTGGCTGCGCCAGACTTTGGGGAGAATCTTTTTCGCCACCTGGATGAGCCCTTTGGCCCAACGCGCTTGTTGCGTCTTGAAAGAATTCATTTCCACCGGCAGCTCCGACGGGCAGACGATGTCGGGGGCGTAGACAAATCTCCAACCCTTGAGCTGCGCGCGGTAGCTTAAATCCGTGTCTTCGGTCAGCGTATCGTGCTGCCAGCCGCCGGCATCGTCGATGGCGGCGCGGCGCCACATGCCCGCGGTGCCATTGAAGTTGAAAAAGCGGCCGGAAAAATTCCGCCCGCCGTGCTCGATCACGAAGTGGCCGTCGAGCAGAAGAGCTTCGATTTCCGCGAGGTTCGAATAGTGGCGATTGATCCACGTCCAGCGGCCCTGCACCACCGCGACCTTGGGATCGGTGAAGTAATGAATCATCTGGTGCAGAATGGGCGGCGGCGGCGCGAAGTCGGCGTCAAAGATGGCGATGAATTCGCCCGTGGCGCTCTTCATGCCCTCGGCGAGCGCCCCCGCCTTGAAGCCCTCGCGATGGGTGCGGTGATGATAAGTGATGGGGTGGCCGGCGCTCGCGTATTCACTGACCAGGCGCGAGCAGACAATGCGCGTCTCGTCCGTGGAGTCGTCGAGCACCTGAATTTCCAGCCGGTCGCGGGGGTATTCGATGCGCGTCACCGCTTCCAGCAGGCGCTCCACCACGTAGCGCTCGTTGTAAATCGGGAGCTGGATGGTGACGCGCGGCAACGCCGCGAATTGCCCCGGGGGCTTCGGCGCCTTGCCGCGATTCTTCATGTAGAGATAAACCAGATAATAGCGATGAATCCCATAGATCGAAAGGATGATCAGAATCGTGAAATAAGGAATCAGGATGGAAAGGTCAAAGGCGTTGGGCTGATAGATGCCGCGAAAGGGGTCCTTGTGAAAGACCTTGTAGAAATACTTGAGCACCGGGTTTGTGGGCGCCACCAGAATGGCCAGAAGAAGTTGATGCATAGAATTAGTTCAGAAAAAGCTGCCTGCGGCTGTTAAGTAGCGCCGACCTTTAGGTCGGCACGTGCTGAGCTGATGCTCAGCGCTACAACACGTCATCAATCTAGGCAGAGGCCGCGAGGAGATTCTTCATCAACCATTTAAATAGAGCCTCCTGCGGCTGTTAAGAGAGCAGTTTTTGCGGCCGGATGGGCAATACAAAAACCACCGCTCCAACGGATTCTTGCCTTTCCTTGGGACGCGGCCTTGCTGGTCTCATTCACAGGGAAAGGCCACCTTCGCGGAGCCACCATGGTGACCGGTGTGATTTCGAGCGGCTTATTATACACCCAGTGCCCCTCAGTCAAGCGCGTTTCTAATGCTTTTGATGCCTCATAATCTTTCTCGCCGCTATCAAGGCTGCTTATCAAGCGCGGCGGTTCGGTTCTTATCTTCCGACTTTTGGATTTCGGATTGCGGACCCCGGAATCCCGAACGGAGTTCAGCCCCGCCCATGCTGTCATCCTGAGCCCCGCGGAAGGATCTCGCACGGCCACTTTGCACGTTGATAAATTCCAAGGTCTTTCGACAGGGACAACGGCTATCTCCTTTGTTTTCAATAATTAATCCTGAAAATGCGATAAGTTCTTTGTTTTCATCAACTCATCAGGAGCACTTTTCTTGCCCCTTTGTTTTCAATAAACTCTGGGGAGCACTCTTCATTTTTAACATCTCTTAGGGCCAGCGCCCCATCCCTGAACTTCATCAGCATAACTTCCCTGTTTTCAAATACTTGATTTTTTGCGCCGGCCACCGAAGTTCTCCCCTTTACTCGCTAACATCATTTTGTTTCATCAACTTATCCGGGTCGCGAGGGGTATTCCCAGATTTCCACCTCGCGGGCTTGGCGTTTTAGTCTTCATGAGCAGGTTGGTGACCCGCCAAACTTGGCGAAAGCTGGAATCCTCCATCCGCAACATAAGCATCGCGCGGACGGGTCGGGGGCCAGCACGAATCCTCTCTCCCCACGCGGGAGTGGCGGAGCCCTGCAACCGCCTCCCGTTCCCCTGACCGGCGGCAACACTCTTTTCGCTTATCGTCCGTTGCTTCCTTAAGAGACATGCGGACCTCCCCGCCGGGTAGTGGTGTCATTTGCGAGACATGGGCGCTCCCAAGTGCAGTCATTCCCGCGAAGGCGGGAATCTACTCCCCAAGCCATTGGAAACACGCCACCCACGGAGTGGATTCCCGCCTTCGCGGGAATGATGCGTGTTTCGAAGAGGATTTTATCCCAAATGACATCACTACCCCCCGCCGGCGGGGACGGGGCGCTTGCAGTGATGAAACATAGCCTCGTACCCCGCCCCAGGGCACAAGGACAATAGCCTCACTTGTATGATACGCCTGATGGGCTACAAATGTCAAGTAATTTATTTGCGGTTTGGCTAATGATGTCCGATAAATCGTGGCAGGGTGGGCACCTTACCCGAACTCAAGCTTAGCACGGACCGGTTCTCTACGTCCGCGGCTTTTCACCCCCGCCAGCGCTCGCCGGCTCGCGTCATTCGCCCGCGCACGGCGGGTCAAAGGAGACTCTGGGCTACGACCTTTCCCTCGCTGCGCGGGGTGGCGCGAAAAGCCGCGGACCTTCAAAACAGGTCCGCACTACCTTGCTTTCAACGGGTCACGGGGCGAGTTGTTTCAGGACAGCGACGGAGCGCTCGTCGGTCGCGATCTGGCGGTAAAACTGCTTCAGTTCGCTCACCCGCGCCAAAGGCAAATGCACATCGTCGACTTGGTACAGCCGAACGTAGTGAATCCCCTGATCGGTTATCTGGGCTTTACTCTTATAGCTGGCGGGGCCGATGCTCAATTGCACGGGTACGGGAAGTTCGTCGACCTTGAAACCCTTCGGCAGAGTGATATCGACGACGTCGCCTTGTGCAGTGGCGGATTCAAATTCCACCGGATATTTCCTTTCCCGATTGGTCTTGGTATCCTCAAGGTCTTCGCCTTTTTGGCCCAGAACGCGCAGCCGCAGCAGGAGCAGACTGCCCGCCATCTTGGCGTAAGAGGCGGCGACGAAGGCGTATTGAACCACCAGGCTCGCATCAGCCTGGTCCAGGCCTTCGATCTTATAATCCTGCAAGGCAGAGGCGGCGAGAAACTCCGTCAGGAAGCCCTCTAGCCACTTCTTTCGGTCGGCCTCTGATAGTTTCTGCAATTGCGCGCGGAGTCCCACGGCGGGAGATCCCCAACGAACTTCGTTCACGGTTCCATACAGTGTTCCGTCCGCGGTCAGATTCAGAGTCGCGGCACGCAGCAAACGATTCGTGGCAGGGGGTAATAAGGGGAGCTTGACCAATTCCCCGCTGTCCGAGGTGAGCAGCAGGCCGTAGTTGTCCTGTAGTTGATCCGGAAGGTACCCCAGCGGAACAAGCGGATCCGTGGGATCAAAGAAAAGCAGACGGCCGTGCTGCGGGTCATCGTTCACCGCATAAAGGTCATGGGCGAGAAGGTCCAGGTCGGCGGGCAATTCGACGGCCAGAATCATGTGATCGAAAGTGAGGGCCGTGGGGAAGTCCGGAGCCACCACTCCACGAGATGAATTGATGGAGACATAATACGACTTCACCCCGGCCACCGCGAGCATGGTGCTGAGGAGCGTGGCCTTGTCCTTGCAGTCACCGTAATGGTTCTTGAAGATATCCCCCGCCGGATGCGCCTGGTAACCTCCTATTCCGATTTCTATCGCCACATAGCGGATGTCCTTTTGCACGAAGGCGGCGAGCGCCTGGATCTTTTCCACCGTACCCGAGGTCTGGGAGGTGAGTTCGGCCACCTTCTGGCGAATCTCCGGGGTGGGTTGGCGTCGATCGGCATTCAAGTGGGACTGCCAGCGCCCGATCGTCGCCCAGGAGGCCGGGCTATTTCCACCCGCATTTCCTTCGCGCGGATAATAAGCAACACCCAAACGTCCGGCCACCGCACGAAAAGCGGGCATGGAAGGTTCCGGCTCCACGGCGGGTATATCATTTACCTCCCATTCCCACTGGCTCTGCCCGACCTCGCGAGGCCTGATCGCGGGGTGATTGAGCCAAAACGCCCGGTATTCCCAGCCGGCCGGCAGTTGGAGTTGGAAACGCGCCCGCTTGACCGGGATCTCATCTTGAAACCACCAGGAATCCTGAAGGATGGAGGGCCGCCGTCGCTGTTCGTATTCATATCCGATGACATTGCCGGGATCGGCCGCGGGAATCTCCAGCAATTTGCAGCGGGTGTCCCGATAGAGCGCTTCCTCGGAGGCCCCGGTTTCGATCGCCTCCTTATCTTTAACTTCGTATTCCGTGCCATCCGCGGGAAGGCTCCAGGCCTTGAGGTGATTGAGACTGGTTTCGCTGTCGAAATAGACAGCCACCGTCCCGTGCTTGCGGCCCTCCGGGCGTAGAATTTTGTAGGCCCGGCGGTAAAGCGTGCGGATCTCGCCACTATCGGAGATCGTCGTGACCTGCTCATCCAGTAGAACGATTGCGTTGGTATCATCGGGGTATTTGCCGAGCTCCGTTCGCGCCGCGTCGCGCAGCCAGTCCGGAACACTGGCAAGGAGGTGGGGTGGCCACCCCAGGAGGGAGGCGAGTAGCAAGAGCCCCAACGGCAAGCTCAACCCCACCGGAATCTCAGTTGGACTTCGCGGCTTGCGTCGGGGAGACAATTTGAAGAACGACCTGATCTTCATCGCCAATCCTCCATTTGAAAGAAAAGGCTCTCAGTTCCCGATAGTGATCCGTGTCGATCAAACGTCCTTCCATCACGAATTTACGTTGCACATGGACGGCTCCCCCTTGGTCCTGACAAGAGGTTTCGTAACTGGCAAAAGAACCTTCGTATTTCCGCGACGCCGGCAGGGCTTCGATCTTCAGGCCGCTGGGCAACTGCACCGTGACATCGTCCAATATTTGGTAGGGATAGGATAACCATACGGGCAAACTTCTCTTGGGGTCATGGAAAGGATTCGCTGCGTTGGTTTCAAAGACGCCGATGGGCATGATCACGCGGTGCGCCATGGGAATTCCGTAGTTGGGTATCTTGACGGTGAACTCCGCCTGCAATGGTCCTTCGGCTTGGTCCCACTTGCCCGCGCGCTGCATTTCCACTTTTGAACCCGCGGGGAGCCAAGCTTTGACCTCATCCTCCAGGGCCTTGCGGCGGCCGGCCTCGTCGGCCTCGCGATTGTCCAGGCGGCGCTCGAGCGCCTCCTGTCCGCTGAAGGTCACTTGAATCTTCCCCTCGAGATTTCCCCCGCGGTCCAATTGCAACTGGGCTTTTCGTTCAATCACTGCATCGCTGCTCTGAGGCTCAGGAGTTCTGGCCATGTCCCAGCGCTCCTCGACACGGATACCAGAGCTCCCCGTCTCGTTCCAGGGAAGAATGTTAAAGGGGCAGTAGAGGGTCTTGGGGTCGAGATAGTATTCCTTGGAGCCGGCCTTCACCCACACCACCATGGCGCTGAGTTGGTCAGCGTCCGGCACTTGTATATGGAAAACTGCTTGATCACGCGGCGTGACTCTCACCGGAACAGCTTGAAAACCGGCGGCACGGGCAAGCGCCACAAAGAGCAAGTTGATTTCATTGGCAGAAGCGTACCCTTGCTGCAACACGTCCTCAGCGCTCTTGTTGATCCGCAAGTCTTCCCGTTTCTGCTCCTTTTCGGTCTTGGAATGCTCATAGCTTAGGTAGCGGATTTGCTGGGCGCGCGCGTAGAGCTTGCGCAGTTTGGTCTCGTCGGAGTCGTTCGGCGCCACGAGCTCCTTCACGGCCCCCTTGATGCTCTTGCTATCACCGATGAATCTATCGTAGGCCGCGGCGAAACTCTTTGCTTGGTCCATCCAAAATATTCGTTCGGCGTATGGTCCAATCACATAGTAGAAATCTACGCGACCTTGGACGGCTTCATCAGGCGGTGCGTATGCTTCCTTGATAACCGCGGGGACGTTTTCCACGTCGAGTTGAACCGTCCCGTCCGGGTTAGCAACGGGCTTCTTGCCATCGGGGATGCCGCTGAACCCCCATAGGACCCTTGCCTTCGGAAGATATCGGAGGGAGAAGTGCGCGTGCCGGGTGAAGAGTTCGTGCGAAATGACCCATCTTGCAGTCATCATCGCATCCGGCTCCCGGATGATGTAGGATTCGGGATTCTTTAGTACATCGGGAAAGGAACCATTAAAGCGCTTGGTGTACCGGTATTCGATGATGCTTCCTACGCGGACGGCCGGCAGGGTGAAGGTTTTGGCCTGGAAGCTTATCCTCCTCGACTTGGCGATGAGCTTGTCATAGATTTGGCCGTCGAAATCCACGATGGCGCCATCCGGCTCTACGGTGCGCGCCCGGATGTTCTCAATGCGAAACGATTTCTCCCGGTAGGGTATCTGCACGTCGGCGTAATCCCTGCCGGCGTCGGTTAACACCTTGATGCGATAATACTGGGTCTCGAGGAGCTTCACGTCGTCGCTGGCCACGTCGCGGTAGAGCAGGATGGCACTGGCGCCGGGATTAGATGGGTCGTCCTTCAAGGCCAGTTCATCCTTCGAGATGATTGGCCATTGCGATGGCGCCTCCTCGGGAAAGGCCGACGCACAGATCAGCAGGACAGTTGTGAGAAAGGCCAGGAAGCACGAGCGGAGTGGGGAGCGTATCATTGCATCTCCCATTTGATTAGAAGTGACGAGGACCCAAGAGTTAATCAATCACTGAGGGTTTCAGCCTCAGTTGACCAGCCGAATGTCACCATCGAACCACGTTTCCAAGAGGATGGGGCAAGACTACCGACTCTGTTATCCTAACATTCCGAATTGTACTCGTCCAGTAGATTGGTGACAGTAGATTGGTGACAGAAACTGGCCGGAAGCTTGCGTGCCTAGGCACCCAGGTGTATGTCAGACACCCCCCGCAAAGCGGGTGGCTTAATGAGTGGGGCCGCCTCAAAGGCGGTCACCCGTTAGTTTAGGCGTCGCGCCGAGGCGCGCCTTGGTTATGGATTCAAAACTGTCCGCTTGTAATAAATGTAAGGAAGAAAGCGGCGTCGAGCCGCCGCACTCGCAGGGCGTTACGCACGGGCTACTTTTTCCGAGCGCAGTCTTGGAAAAAAGCCTATATTGTTGCGGGGAATTCTCAAATCACGGGGAGGAACGATGGAAATCAACTGCTCGAGTCGATCAATACGCGGAGGGGTTCGCCTTTGGGTGCTGGGGGCGGCGTTTATCTTGCTGCTTTCCCCGGTGCGGGCTTGGCCGTGGGGGTGTGAGGGTCACCAAGCCGTGGCTATGATTGCCGAGAAGCACATGAATGCGCACGCTCTGGAGATGGCGAACAAGCTCTTAGAGAGCCAGCCGATTGATCCGGCGCTGCGCCGTTTCTGCTCGAGCCAGGGGCTCGATTGGATGGCGGATTCCGCGACTTGGGCCGACGACCTCAGAAGTTCGCGGCCGGAAGCGAGTCCATGGCACTACATTGACATCCCCCGCGACGCGCCCCGCAGCGCCCTCGCGGAATCCTGCCCGGTCTCCACCGGCTGCGTTACCAGCGCGATCGAGCATCAGATCGAGCTGCTTCGCAGCGAGGGGACCGACGCCCGGGTGCGAGCGGACGCCCTACGGTTCGTCATCCATTTTGTGGGAGACCTTCACCAACCGCTGCACTGCGTTTCCAACAACGACATGGGAGGCAATTGCGTGCCCATCGATTTCTTTGGCAACGCGCCTGTGGAGAAAAACCCGCAGTATGAATCCTACGCGCCCAATCTCCATGCCATTTGGGATTTCGGAATCATCCAGCGAATGAAAGGAACGGAAACGGTGGCGCAGTGGGCGGCCTCGCTGGATCAGCAGTTCAGCTCGCAAGCAGGTGGCTGGGAGAAAGCAGGCGTCAACGTGGAAAACTGGGCGTGGGAAGGCCATGAGTTGGCCGATTCGGTGGTTTACGCCAAACTGCCGGTGGCGGTCCCCGTGGAAAAGCCCGAGCCGGTAAGATCGTGCAGTGATGACCACCATGTCTCTACGCGCATGCTGAAACTCCACGAGCAGGTGTCGCAGCAGTACGTGGACGCCGTAGCGCCAACCATCAATGAGCAGGTCGCCAAGGCGGGGGTCCGGCTGGCGATGGTTCTAAACCAAATTTGGCCGTAAGACGAGCGCACCCGCGGGGGGATTCAGGCACGTCCTGTCCTTCCGCTTGACAATCACTTATAACTCCTTACAACTCCTTATAACACCATATAATGCTATAAAGTCATTCGGAAGACCGCGTAAGTCGTTTATTTTCTTCAACTCATTAGCATATGACATTTTGTCATTTTATATCTTATTTGTTTTCAACAACTCATTGAGACCAACCTTCATTTTTAACATCTTTTTGTGTGCGGGCTCCCTGTTTGATTTTCATGGACAAATTGGCAATCCGCCGCACCTGTCGCGGCTCGGCTCTTCCGTCATCAGAGCAGCACCCCACGCTGTGCTGCCCGCCTTTCCGCCTTCAGACATTGCCTGACTCTCGTCACTTGATCTTGCACTTGCGCACGCAGGTTTTCTCCCCTGGACCTCGGACTTCGGATCGTTTTTCTCGTCACTCGTCACTGCCCTTGTCGGCCGGGCGGCGCTTCCCGCACCCCGGGGTGTGCGATTTCACCCCAACGCCCTTCTCCCTCCAATAGCCTAGTAATTCACCAGCCATCTTCCATACCGTTATTTAAGAATTTGGCACCAGTCGGAAAAAATTGAAGCCTCAGCACGCGCGGACCTGATCGGTAGGTCCGCGGCTTTTTGTCGTCAATAGGGGACGAACCGCAGACCTTCAAAACAGGTCTGCCCTGCTTAACCATTACCTCCGAGTCCGCGATGATCCAGGAGTTGAGCGACTTCGCTTCACCCTGCGGCGCGATCAATCACAGCGAGGGCAATGAAACCACAAACTCCCTCAAAGGGGGCTAGGCACAACCACCGAGGGTGGCCGCAGCGTGGATGCATGCCGTAGGGCCACCGGGACGGAAGGATGGGCTGACACGTGCCAAAACAAGGCGGTGGCCGAAGTGGTCCTTTTTGAACAGACAGCGCAAGTATCGGCCTGTTACGTTCTTTAATGCTTCTAACTATTGGGAGGGTACGCGTCCACCGACACAGGATTTGACAATGGAAATCCCAGTTAACAAGCTCGACGGAGGACGGGATCTGTCAACCCAAAACCCTGACTCTGCCGTTCGCGCCGCCGCTGGCACGCTGGATGTCGTCGCCGAGGTCCAACGCAAAGAGGCTCTGCTCAAGGCGGGGGCCCTCCAGAGCGCAATCTTCAATAGCGCCAACTTCTCGAGCATCGCCACCGACGAGAAGGGCGTCATTCAGATATTCAATGTCGGCGCCGAGCGCATGCTGGGTTATACGGCCGCCGACGTGGTGAACAAGATCACCCCGGCCGACATTTCCGATCCGCAGGAAGTGATCGCGCGTGCCAAAGCGTTGAGCCTCGAGCTCGGAACCACCATCACTCCGGGCTTTGAGGCCTTGGTCTTCAAGGCCTCGCGCGGGATCGAGGACATCTACGAGCTGACTTACATCCGCAAGGACGGCAGCCGCTTTCCGGCGGTCGTATCGGTCACGGCGCTGCGCGACGATCAAGACGCCATTATCGGCTATCTGTTGATCGGAACCGACAACAGCGCCCGCAAACGGGCGGAAGAGGCTCTGCTCAAGG
>Ga0187849_1001917_pt1 | contig 21031 bp, 18 predicted proteins | sample June2016WEW_4_10_2_FD_132412 | JGI IMG/M metagenome (GOLD analysis project Ga0187849, IMG submission 132412) | Peatland microbial communities from SPRUCE experiment site at the Marcell Experimental Forest, Minnesota, USA - June2016WEW_4_100 | ecosystem: Environmental > Terrestrial > Soil >...
CTGACGACCGAGAAGAAACCCTCTTTCGAGAGGCCCGCCAACGGGCCAAGGGCCCGGAGCGGGACGCTTTCCTGAACGAGGCCTGCCTCGGCAACCAAGCCCTGCACGCCCGGCTGCAAGCGCTCCTCCAGGCTCATGAGAGTCCCGACCCGTTCCTCGAACCGCAGGTGGCGGCGCGCATCGGCGCCACCGTGCTGCTCCCGCCGGACGAAGATCTGGGCACGCTGATCGGGCGCTACAAGATCCTCGAGAAGATTGGGGAGGGCGGCTTCGGGGTCGTCTATGTGGCTGAGCAGCGGGAACCGGTCAAGCGCCGGGTGGCCCTCAAGATCATCAAGCTGGGGATGGACACCAAACAGGTCATCGCCCGGTTTGGAGCCGAACGGCAGGCCTTGGCCCTGATGGACCATCCGAACATTGCCAAAGTCCTTGATGCTGGCGCCACCGAGACCGGGAGGCCTTACTTTGTGATGGAACTGGTGAAAGGGATTCCGATTACCAAATATTGCGACCAGGAGAAGCTGGGCACTCGGAAACGGCTCGATTTGTTCATCAAGCTTTGCCACGCGATTCAACATGCCCACCAGAAAGGGGTCATCCATCGGGACATCAAGCCCTCGAACATCCTGGTGACGCTGCACGATGGGGTGCCGGTGCCCAAGGTGATTGACTTCGGCATTGCCAAGGCGACGCAGCAGGAGCTGACGGAGAAGACGGTCTATACGCAGTTCCAGCAGTTTATCGGGACGCCGGCCTACATGAGTCCGGAGCAGGCCGAGATGAGCGGCCTGGACATTGACACGCGCGGTGACATTTATTCGTTGGGTGTGTTGCTCTACGAACTGCTGACAGGGAGCACACCGTTCGATACCAAAGAGCTGCTAAAGTCGGGGCTGGATGAGATGCGGAAGATCATCCGAGAACGGGAGCCAGTCCGGCCGAGCACGCGGCTTAGTCAAACGTGGGTGGCGCAACCTCCAAGCTCCGGTGAGTCCGCACTGCGCACTCCGCACTCCGCAATTGACACCGACCTGGACTGGATCGTGATGAAGTGCCTGGAGAAGGACCGGACACGGCGATACGACTTGTTCATAGCTTTGCAAAAAACACGCTGGCTGATCCTGGGCGAAGGGCTTATAGTGAGACCTGCTTAGAGAAGCAGTCCGCCACTGAGTATTCGTTGAGGACCAGCGCGTCGCCCGGCTCGAAAGACTATTCTTAGTCATCGGTTGACTAGCCCGGATATTCGTAGCCGGGCGATGCGTGTTTTCTCTATTAAGAGAAATCATATTGAGATTCATGGCAACTGATTTTCTTTCGCGCCGCAGAGTTATTCACAGAAGCTGCGGGGAGCAAAACCCTGCGGGCTCTCCTCGCTTCTATGAATAACTCTGGGATAGCTATAAGCCCGGCGTTTCAACGCCGGGTCGGCGACCCGTAAGCGAGGTCCGTCCCGAAGGGACGGCTGAGGCAACGGGCATTCTCAGTCGTCCCTTCGGGACGGGGGTCTCTGTTCCGGCCTCCCCGGCGTTGAAGCGCCGGACTATTGCCAGATGTCCCTCCGGGACAAAACTCCCGCGGCCCATGCCCGACGCTTTTAATCGCACCCCACGCCTATCAAACTACGGCGGGCACACGACAGATTTCTTCCAGGGCCGCCGCCTGCCGCATAATGCGGCGTTCCGGTTGGCTTCGGAACGCCGCATTTATACGCCAGCGGAGAATTCTGTCGTGCCCCCAACCACGGCCTCGAATCAAATATTACCCGGCCGGGCCGCCTCAGCCGCCGATTGGATGGAAATGGGTTTTCGGGTGATTGGGGCTGAGCGATTTGGCGAGCAGGGGCAGCGGGACAAGGGGGATGAAAAGGAAAGGCGCTACCATCGCCAAGGGATAGTGCTACCAGCGCGGCTTGTGGACCTTGCGCTCGGCGGGCACGCAATACGCCGGCAGATACACCATGAGGCCATAGACAAACATCCGCAATGAACTTGAGCCTCCAGTCCAGCCGGATTCTCGAGAGCATCCCTCGAATGGGTTCCCGGAAGCGGCGCATCAGCGTCCCGCCCAGGAGAATCCAGAGCAGGATCAAGATTACGACTAGGAGCGGCCAGGCAAAAAAAGTGAAGCGCGTTCAGGCTGCGCTCCGGCGTAATGCCTCAGAAGGTGTGAGAGAATTGATTTCCTGACAAATAACCATTCATTTTCCCGGGGAATTTGCATGGTTTTTTCGCGCTTTCCCAGTTTTTTTCACACCTTCTCAGCGAAGGCGGGAGTGTCACGGGGCAGACTCCTCACCCCGGCCCTCTCCCCTTCGGAAGGGGAGAGGGAGAAGCGTCGGCAGTCTCCTGGACTTCCAAGCACCTCTGGTTCCTCCAGCGGCTGCGGAGAATGCTCCCTCTCCCCATCCGATGGGGAGAGGGCTGGGGTGATGGGTCGGCCGGGAACTCTGTTTCCGCCTTCACTGACCGATTACACTCCGGCCAATAAAAACCTTGACCGGACCTGGACGCCGCCAGAACGTGTGCCCTGATGCATCCATCATGAACAGAAGAGAATTCCTGGGGCGGACCTCTCTCGGGGCGGCATGGCTCGGGGCCGGTCCGCCGCTAAGTTCCTTGGCCACCGACGACGGAGAAAACAGCGGCCCGGCCAAGCCGGAGGCCTACAAGTACCGCATCGCCTTCGGCGCCTGGATTAACGACATGCGGCTGAGTCCGCTCCCGCTCGAAAACTGGCCGGCGCCCCAGTTCGACGACGAGACCATCGAGAGCGCGATCCGGGCCATGGACGTCCAAGCCGAGGCGGGGTTCGACCGGCTCGACGTGTGGGGTTTGTTCGCCACGTATGGCTGGCCGCCGGATATCCTCAGTGCCTTGGACCCGGACCGCAAGCGGCGGATAGGGAAACTCTTCGCGGCCGCCGGCCAGAGAGGGATGAAAATCATGCTCGGGCTCGGCACTTACAGTTGGGGTTATGACAAGATCCTCGTTGCCGACCCGGAGGTCCGCGGCAAGAACGCCGACGGCTCCCCGCACCCCCACGCCTTGTGCGACGCGAACCCCAACTCGTTCGAGTATGTGAAGAAGATTATCGACTTCGCCCTGGGCGAGTTCGACTTCGGGGGCGTCCACCTCGAGTCCTGCGACCTGGGCTGCTGCTTCTGCTCCCAGTGCGCCGGCAAAGACGGCGTGGTCGGCTACAACGCGCGCATCAACCAGAAGACCGCCGACTACATCAAAAAGCGTTGGCCCGATAAGACAGTCTATGTCATCACGATCAACTGGTCCCCGCCGGGAAAGCGCTTCGACGCCGGGCAGAAAGCCAGGGTCGTCGAGTTGAGCCGCCATATCGATTGCCTCTTCGACCAGGGGCACTCCGGCTACCATATCGCCGAGGCGGAACGCCCCGATTTCATCCGGCAACTCCATTGCGCCTACGGGACCTCGGGCAAGCTCTGGCTTTACCCGGACACCCGCTGGGACCGCGCGTCGTACTTTCTGCCCTACCCGAGACGGGCGGGCGAAGCCCTCAAGAGCGAATACCAGGAGGGCGTTCGCGGCTGCCTCTTCTACCAGGGCCCGGTGACGAATCCCGGCCAGGAGATCATGATGGCCTTGGGCGGCCGCCTGCTCTCCAACCCGGCCCGGAGCGTCGCCGACGCCCTGGGCGAAGTCCTCGAAAAGTACTATAAGCCCAGGAACCCCGCGGCCCTGAATCGGCTGATGAGCGTCGTGCAAACCGCCGAGGAATCCTACTTCGGCCAGTGGTCCGCCGAGCTTTTCGGCAAGCTCTGGGGAATCCCTGTCCCCGGCGAGTTCAAGCTCGACCAAAACCTCTTCGGCACCTCGCCCGGCCCGGCGACCTATCTCAAAGAACCGTGCCTGGACCCCAAGGGACGCAAGGAGTACCGCAGCGGCCTCAAGAACGTCCTGGCCCAACTCTCGCAGCTCGATGGCCAATGCGACGACCATGGCCGCCTGGATACTCTCCGGCGATGTGTCACCGTCACCCTCGCCATGCTCAACACCGTCTCCTCCGCCCTCGGCGAGCCGATCCAATGAACCGCGCAAGAACAAGTGCCTTTGTCCTTCCGATGCAAAAGTTCTTGAGTCGGCCAGGCGATCGCGGGAATAATTGCCGGCATGGCCGCCACCGCCACGGAACTCAGGATTCTCGCTCAAGTCGAACGGCGGTTTGACGAGATGGTCGATCTCACCGCCCGGTTGGTCCGCATCAACACCGTCAATCCCTACAGCGGCGATGACTCCGCCGGCACGGAGAAGCCCGGACAAGAGCTGATGCGCAAAGAACTGAAGGCCGCGGGCGCTCGCATCGAAATCGTCCCCGTGCCGGCGGACATCTACCGACGGTGCCGCGTGCTCGGCCCGCAGGGCCGGAGTTGGGAGGGCCGCTACAATGTCATCGGCCGGTTCCGGTTTCCCGCCCGGGCCCAGGGGCGGCCGGGGACAAAGACACCCAAGGGGACCGCCGCCCCGACTGCCCGCCCGCCCGGCAAGACACTCATCCTCAACTGTCATATCGACACGGTGGGCACCGAGGGCTACGAGGGCAATCCGTTCGAGGGCGTCCTCCGCGACGCCAAGCTCTGGGGCCGCGGCAGTTCCGACAGCAAGGGCAACCTCGCCATCGGCCTGACCGCTATCAAAGCCCTCCTTTGCGCCGACGTGAACCTGGGCGGTGAAATCCTCTTCGAGAGCGTCGTGGACGAGGAGTGTAACGGGACGGGCGCGGGAACGCTCGCCTGCCTCAAGGCGGGCGTGGTGGGCGATGGCTGCCTGGCGCTGGACGGCGGCGCGGATTGTCCGTATCGAGGCTGCGACGGCGTGGTCACGCCCGAGATCGAGGTCGTCGGCCGCAGCGGCCACTCCGCCTACGGGGCGGTCAACGCGATCGAGAAGCTGATGGTCCTCAAGAACGCCATCGATCAATTCCGCGAGCGGCGGCGGACGATGACGCCGCCCAGGCCCGTGAACATCGGCCTCATCCGCGGCGGGACGCTCCCGGCCATCGTCCCGCAGAAGGCCCTGATGCAGTACAACGTCAACTACGGCCTGGAAGAGGTTAAGCCGTCCCTGCCCTTTCCCGGTACGGCGATCATGCAGCAGTTCGAGGCGGTCGTCAGCGACGCCGCGCGCGCTGATTCGTGGCTGCGCGAGCACCCGCCGCGAATCACCTGGCTCAAGGATGCCCCGCCTTACCGCATCCCGGACGACCTCCCCATCGTCAGGGTGGTCGAGGAGGCCTACGCCGAAGTCTTGGGCCGCGTCCCGCCGGGCGGACTGGTGGCCTGGGGCGACGCAGCCCATTTCTGGAACCTGGCGCGCATTCCCGTCATCGGAATGGGCGGGACGACGATTAGCACCGTGCATTCCTCCTGCGAATACGTCGAGCTGGAACCTATGTTAACCAGTGCCAAGGCCGTCGCCCTGGCCGCCTACCGGTTCCTGGCGTCTTGGTAGCTAACGCCTCCGCCTGAGCAGGCGAATGAGCAACTGAAAGCAGTGGTCGTCGTTGATGCCGGGCAGGCGGGATTTGAGAAGGGCGTAGGTCTCGGCGCTGATGTCGAGGGGCTGGGCGGGGTCCTGGGCGATTGGGCCGGCTTCGGCGGGGGCCAACTCGGCAAGGTTTTCCTGGATGGCTTGGGTGATGGTGGCGGACGTAACCTGGCCGAGGATTTCCTGGAGCTCTTGCCAGGTGCTGTGCGTGATCCAGCAGCGAACCGTGCCGTCGTTTATGACTTCGCCAATCACCGTGAAAATGTAAAGGTTTTGGTCTGTTGGAGGCGGAACGTCGAAGTAAGGCTGGATTTTTGCTCCGGCGGATGTGGTGACGGAGAATCGTTTCCTGCCTGTGGCGCGAGTGTAAATCCAGAGATTTCGGCTGGCCTTGCGGGAGCCGCCGCCGCTTTGGACCCACTCGGCGGTATAATCGTCCGGATTGGGAGCGGTCATCCGTTCTTCAAAGTAAAGGAACTGCCGCAAGCTTTCCTGCCAGAGCAGCCAGCCAGTTCGCATGTCTGGTCCGGTGCCGGGCGGGGCTTGTTCCCGGACCTGTTCTGTGCGCTGACGAATGAGATCGGCGTACTGCTGCAGGATCTCCCGCATGGCGCGGTCGGCGGAAATGCGGCCGATGGGGATTCGGATAGCCCGCGTGGCCGCCGGATGCATGAGCGTCTCGCCGCAGGCGCGCGCGATGCTTGCATCGGAGCGATAGCACAGCATCTTGTGTTCAACGCCGAGGCCCTCGTGCATGACATCGATATTCAAGTTGCTCCATCGCCGGCTGGGCAGGCCTTTCGCGCGGCAATAAACCTCTGCCCAGTCCCCCTCCTCGAGTTTTCGCCCCATCATGCGGGCGACCTTTGCCGCAAGCAGGCGATGTGCGGCTGCGTATTGTTCCGGCGTGAAGGCGGCCAGGGTCATGGCTGTGGTCGGCTTTAGAGCCCTTTAGAGCAGTGTGTGCTGAAAGGGCGTGAGCTTAACGTCCGCTACGGCGGACTGCGCTTGATTGCGGAATTCCTCAAATCCAAGGAGGCCGCTGTTTTCTGGCAGCGCCTCGGCGAGCCACTCGGCGTGCAGTTTTCGGAAGTCCCATGCATCGGTGCGCCTGACATGGAGAAAATGGACCCGGTACCGCTCGGGGTCCTGTGCCACGCGCAGGCGCACAAACTCGGCAATCTTGCAGGATGAAGCGGTACCGTTTTTCTTGGTTGCGTGCGTATGGTCGGCTTTCCGGCAGTGGAGGATCAGGTCGTAGCCAACGGCATTGTCGGATACGAACTGCTTGAAGGTGCCATGCTCTTTATCGAACGTTTGCGTGCCCCGCACGGCAAACCCGGCATCGGAGATAGCGGCCCGGAGAGCGGTCCACACTTCGCCGGATGAGTTGTGAAACATGACCGTCATCCAACCGGCGTCCTTGAGGACGCGGCGGCACTCGCGGAAGGCCCGGGCCAGCAGGCCGGAGTATTCCGCGCAGCCTTTTCCTTGTACGGCGTTGATGATGGCCTCCTCGCGGGTGTCAGTGTGGTCCTTTAGCCAGCTTTCCCAGAGGAAGTTCATCTCGGAGTAATTGATGTTGCCGCCGAACGGCGGGTCGGTGAAAACGTAGTCCACCGACCTGTCGGGGACATGGAGCAGGCTGCAGGCCGAGGCTTTGCGGACATCGACGTCCCGGACGCGCTTGGGAGCGGCCCGGAAGTACCAGCTAATCGTGTTGGCTTTGCGCTGAAAGGCGCGGAAGACGTTCTGCTCGTTTGAAATAAACGGCACGTTGTAGTTCGCGGTGTTGCCACTGCCTCCCCAAAAGCGGAATTCCGAAAAGACGGTCACGCGCTGGTAGAGGGAGGTGAGCGTGAAGAGCAGCTTGCCTGCGATTTGCGGGTCCGGCCACTGCTGGGCGCGATGCCAGAGCCACGCCATGGCGTAGAGGGCGCGGGTCGTGTAGGCCTGGTCAACCCGCTCGATGCCGGCGGCGATGGGCTGTCGTGTGTTGATGCCCTCGGGGAAGCGATCCTTCGGATACCAGAGTGTCGGTGGGATACCCTCGGTTTGGATGTCCGCAAGGGTCCGGTGGTCATGGTCGCAAAGGGAGGCGGTCTGTTCCTTGAGCCCCCGCGCGCAGCACTTGTATCCAACTTGCACCGGATGGCGTCGCGTGCGTTTGAGGCCCCGCTTTTTGAGGTGTGTCTTGCAACAGGGACAGGCGAACTCAGAAAGGATTTTGCTCTCGCGCACGCTCGGCTTCTCGTCCCGGGCGACATCCCAAAGCATGAACTCGCGCTCGCATCCCGGGCAAACAACGCCGTAGCTCCACACCGTGTAGAGCATCGGTGTCAGCGTGCCACAATTGCGGCAGGGAGTGTTGTAGAGCTTGGCTTCGAGCCCGGCCGCATCTTGCAGAATGCTGCGGACGGCTTTGAGATAGGCGCCGGCGTCAACAGGGGTGTTGAGATGCCGTGCGATGAATGTGGCGGCGGGTGACAGGTCGCTCAGCAGGGCCTTTCGCCCGAGATTGCCGGCGGCGACGCCAGTCATGCCGGAGCCACAAAAAGGGTCGAGGACCACCTGGCCCGGCGCGGTGTAGTACTCGATGAGCTTGGCAATTCCTTCGGGTGGCACCTTGGTATGATAGGTATGGGCGTCGTAAACGTAGGTGTTCTTTCCGGCGCGGATGTTCTCCGAAAAGTGGTGCTCAACTGCTCCGAGGGGCTGTGCCGGACATGGGGCTGGTTCCTCTCGGAATTCCAGTGCGGCCGACTGACCTGGGGCGTGGTAGCTGATCGGCCCCTGGACGAAAGGCTTCTCGCGGCCCGGTCGGCGCACACATTTCTTCGGCTGCGGCATAATCTGAAGGGAAAATGGGGCATCGGGCGTGCAAAGGCAAGAACCGTGGTTTAGCGATTGCGATTCAGGTAATAGGAGAGAAAAACTTCCCAAAGGCCCCGGCCTCGCGCAGCACGGTTCCTGTTTGCCCCATCCCCATCTCACGCGGAATACGCGGAAAGCCCTTTGTTTTCCGCGTACTTCGCGTATTCTGTGGTTTCACACGAATTCTAAGCCGAGGTTTTGGGCAATTATGCCGGCCTTGCCCGCGGTCCTGGCATCGCCTACGTTGCTGCCGTATGATTGCTGACATTCGGAAACACCTGGAGATTGTCCCCTTCGTGCCGTTCGCCATCCGTACGGCCGATGGCCGCGAGTATCTCGTTCCGACCATCGGTCACGTCTATCTTCCGCCGGGTGGCGCGCGGGTCGTGGTATCCGACGACAACGGCATTACCGTCGCCCTGCCATCACTGCTCATCAGCGGCTTGGTGCAGGGGCCGGCCGCCGACAGACGGAGCAGCGAATTGTAGCGCAAAAAGACCTTGCCGCGCGTCTTGGGGTTGTGCTATCATTGATAGCGGACTTGGGAATTGATGCGATTATGCCGCAACTGATCGTCAGACAAATCGAAGAACAAGTCGTCAGGAAGCTCAAAGAAAGGGCCGGTCGGCACGGGGTGTCGATGGAAGAAGAGCACCGGCGCATCTTGCGCGAGGCACTGGTGGGACCTTCCAAGAAAAAGCGTTCGTTCAAGGAGTTCTTGCTCGCGATGCCTAACGTAGGTGAGGACACGGATTTCGAGCGCGGACCGCAGCTCGACCGCCTGGTTGAGCTATGAGCGGCTTTCTGCTCGACACAAACATCCTGAGCGAACTCCGCAAAGGCAGCCGCTGTGATGCTGGCGTCCGCGACTGGATTCAAAACACGCCCGCCGAAGAGCTTTTTGTGAGCGTGGTGGTGCTGGGGGAGATTCGGCGTGGCATCGAGCGTATCCGGCTTCGCGACCAGGACCAGGCGGGAGCCTTGGAGCAATGGCTGCAGAGCCTCAAGACCGAGTTCGCCGACCGCATCTTGCCGGTGGACGAACGTGTGGCCGACCATTGGGGTCACCTCGGCCTGCGCCAACCGGTGCCGCTCCTCGACGCTTTTCTGGCGGCAACGGGTCTGGTGCATAATCTGACCGTCGTCAGCCGCGACCAGGACGGTTATCGAAACACGGGCGCACCGGTCATCAATCCCTTCTCGTGAGGGATGGGTGCATGGCGGGTCCCTATTGACAATCCAGCCCCTATACGGAATAATCATTAATATCTTAGGCGATTCACTTATGATTAACACTGAGGCGTCAAAAAAACTGAGCCGAAATGAAGGTCTCAAGGAGGGCAATCCCCTTCTGGCTGGCACAATTAGCCAGACCCTGGCGGATTCATCGACAGACCGGTTTACCGAGGACGATTACGAATTCCTCAAATTCCACGGGATCTATCAGCAGGATGACCGCGACTTTCGGAAGACAGGCAAGCGGTACAGCCTGATGCTGCGGACGAAGTTCCCCGGCGGAGTGCTGAGCGCCCCGCAGTACCTGGTGTGCGACCAACTGGCGACGGAGTATGGGAACAACACGATGCGGATTACGACGCGGCAGGATTTTCAGTTTCACGGGGTTCTCAAGGGCAATCTCCGCCAGGCTGTCAAGAGGCTCAACGACGCCCTGACTACGACGATTGGCGCGTGCGGGGATGTGGTGCGGAACGTGATGGCACCCCCGACGCCGGCAACCAGCCCGCTGGCAGAGCAGGTGCTCGAGGAGGCGCGCCGGCTCTCGGGCCGGCTTGTTCCCAGCACGCCGGCCTATCATTCAATCTGGATCGAGGGCAAGGAGTTGGACCTGCGCGAAGAAGCCAATGCCGCCTTTGCCGACCCGCTTTACGGAAAAAGCTACCTTCCCCGCAAGTTCAAGTTCGCCTTTGCCATTCCGCCCCTCAACGACATCGACATCTTCACCAACGACGCCGGCTTTGTAGTTATCGAAGAGCAAGGCCGGTTGGCGGGCTACAACGTGCTGGCCGGGGGCGGCATGGGAACGTCCCACGGCAATGCCCAGACGTTTCCGCGCCTGGCGGATGTAGTCGGCTTTATTGGACCCGAACCGGAGCGCGTGGAAGCAGCCGCCAAAGCCGTCGTGACAATTCACCGCGATTTTGGCGACCGCGCCAACCGCAAACATGCCCGTTTGAAATATGTCCTGGCGGAGCGGGGTGTGGAATGGTTCCGAAAGGAAATGGAGCGGCGGATGGGCTTTCAGTTTGAGCCCCCCCGCCCATTCCAGTTCACCGCCCAAGGCGACCAGCTCGGCTGGCGCCGCCAGACTAACGGCAACTATTTCCTCGGGCTTTTCGTCGAAAACGGCCGCATTCGGGATGCCGAGGGTTATCGGCTCAAGTCCGGTCTGCGGGAAGCCGTCAAGGGGTTCCAGCCGGACATTCGGCTGACCCCCTCTCAGAACATTTTGTTGGTCGGCCTGCGCCCGGAGCAGCGCGCCGAGCTGGAGAGGGTGCTGAGCGAGCACGGCATCTCGGCAACCAATCCCTTTAGCCGCACACGTCTGGCCTCGATGGCCTGCCCGGCCCTGCCCACCTGCGGCCTGGCCCTGGCGGAGTCCGAGCGGTTCCTGCCCGGTTTGTTGGACCGCCTCGAGGCCATGCTCGCCGGGCTGGGGCTGCAAGACGACGAATTGATCGTCCGCATGACCGGTTGCCCCAACGGTTGCGTCCGGCCGTACATCGCCGAAATCGCTTTTGTCGGCAAGGCCCCGAACAAGTACCAAATCTATGTCGGCGGCAACCTGGCCGGCACCCGGCTCGCCCGCCTCTACAAAGACTCGGTCAAGGGCGAGGACCTGCTGAACGAGCTGCGCCCGTTGCTGGCGCGCTATGCTCAAGAGCGCGAGCGCGGGGAACGCTTCGGCGATTTTTGCGCGCGAGCCGCCGCGGGAAACCTTGAAGCCTCCCAAGCCTTGAATCCAAGCGCCCAAACCTGAGGACGAGCATCTGAACGCATCCCAAGAAGCGCCGGACAGCGCCATGGGCAAACTCACTGTCGCCGAGGTGCGCCTGCTGGACGAGCGATTCAACCTCCAATCCACGGAGGAAATCCTGGCCTGGGCCTGGGAGAGGTTTGGCGCGCGCTCGGCCATCGGCACCAGTTTCCAGGGCGCCGGGCTCGTCATGTTGCACCTGGCCAAAAAAAGCGGCTTGCCTTTCCCTGTCTTCACCCTGGACACGGGCCTGCTCTTTCCTGAAACCGTTGCCCTGAAGCAGCGGCTCGAAAAATTCCTGAGCATAACTATCCAATCGTTCGAGCCGGACCTCACGGTGGCCGAGCAGGCCGACATTCACGGCCCCGAGTTGTGGACCCACAACCCCGACCTCTGCTGCACCGTCCGCAAGGTCCTCCCGCTCCGGGACAATCTCTGCGGCCTGGATTGCTGGATTACCGGGCTGCGGCGCCAGCAATCCGGCGCCCGCGCCCGCATCGGCGTCATCGAGCTCTATGCCTTCGAGGAGACCCCAGGCCGCGACATTGTAAAGCTCAACCCCATGGCCAACTGGACACGCGAGGCGGTGTGGGATTATATCAAGAAATATCACATCCCCTACAATCCGCTTCATGACCGGGGCTACGGCTCGATCGGCTGCCAGCCTTGCACCCGCCAAACCGCCAACGGCCAAAACGAGCGGGCCGGCCGCTGGACCGGGTTTAACAAAGTCGAATGCGGCATCCACACCTTCTTGCCCAAGAAAGTTGATTTTCAGATCTGACGCATGGATTACCTGTCCAAACTCGAAAGCCAGAGCATCTACATCCTCCGCGAGGCCTTCAACAAGTTCGACCACCTGGCCATGCTTTGGAGCATCGGCAAAGACTCCACTGTGCTGCTGTGGCTGGCGCGAAAGGCCTTCTTCGGCCACGTGCCTTTTCCCCTGGTTCATGTGGATACGACCTACAAAATCCCCTCGATGATCGAGTACCGCGACCGCCTGGTCAAACAGTGGAACCTCGACCTGATCGTCGGCCGCAACGAGGCCGTCCTCCAGAGCGGCCTCACCTATCCCGCCGGAAAGGCCACCCGCGTCCAGTGCTGCGGCACCCTCAAGAAAGACGCCCTCAAGCAGGTGCTCGATCACCACCACTTCACCGGCGTCATCGTCGGTGTGCGCCGCGATGAGGAACCCACTCGCGCCAAAGAGCGGTACTTCAGCCCGCGCGACAAGAACATGGAATGGAACGTCGAAGACCAGCCGCCCGAGCTCTGGGACCAGTTCAAGACCGATTTCCAGCCCGGCGCCCACATCCGCATCCATCCGCTGCTCCACTGGACCGAACTCAACGTCTGGGAATACATCGAGCGCGAGCAAATCCCGGTCATTCCCCTCTACTTCGCCGACAGCCGGGGCGAGCGTTACCGCAGCCTCGGCTGCGCCCCCTGCACCCTGCCCATCAAGTCCAACGCCACTACCGTCCGCCAAATCATCGAAGAACTCCGCCACACCAGGTCCCCCGAACGGTCTGGCCGCGCCCAGGACAAAGAAAGCGAAGATGCCTTCGAGAAACTCAGGCGCGACGGATATATGTGAGCCTAACCGGTCATGACTCCCGCCGAACAGCTCAAAATCGTCATCGTCGGCCACGTGGACCACGGCAAATCCACATTTGTGGGCCGGTTGCTCCACGACACCGGTTCGCTCCCTGAAGGCAAAGTCCAGGAACTGGAAGCCATTGCCCAGCGGCGCGGCGTCCCCTTCGAGTGGGCTAACTTGATGGACGCCCTGCAATCGGAGCGCGACCAGAACATCACCATCGAAACGGCGCAGATTTGGTTTCAGACTCCCAGGCGCCAGTACGTCATTATCGACGCGCCGGGCCACAAGGAGTTCCTGAAAAACATGGTCACCGGGGCCGCCAATGCCGAAGCCGCCCTGCTCCTGATCGATGCCCGCGAAGGCGTGAAGGAAAACTCCCGCCGCCACGGCTACCTTCTCAACCTCCTGGGCATCCGCCAAATCGCCGTCCTGGTAAACAAGATGGATCTCGAAAACTACAGCCAGACCCGGTTCAACCACATCGAGTCCGAATACCGCCCCTGGCTCCGCTCCATCGGCGTCGAGCCCAAATGCTTCATCCCCGTTTCCGCCCGCCACGGCGACAACCTGGCTGCGCCCGGCCCCCGCATGCCCTGGTGGCACGGCCCGACAGTCCTCCAAACCCTCGATGATTTCAAAGCCCCGGAACTGCCCAAAGACCAACCCCTCCGGTTCTCTATCCAGGATGTCTATCGTTTCGACGAACGCCGAATCCTGGCCGGGCGCGTCGAAGCCGGCACCATCCGGGTCGGGGACAAGCTCCTGTTCTGCCCGCTTAACAAGACCAGCATCGTCAAGAGCATCGAGCGATGGAATGCGCCTGCCGCGGCCCACGCAACCGCCGGCGAATCGATCGGCATCACCTTGAGCGAGCAGATCTTCGTCGCGCGCGGCGCCGTGGCCGTCCACGAAACCGCCCCCCCTTCGAGCTGTCCAGCGCCGGCAAATCCACCATCGCCACCGAGCTGGAGCGCGAGCTGTTCAACCTCGGCCGCCAGGTTTACGTCCTGGACGGCGACCGCGTGCGCCACGGCCTCTGCTCGGACCTCGCCTTTTCTCCGGAAGACCGGGCCGAAAACATCCGCCGCGTCGGCGAAGCGGCTAAGCTCTTCGCCGATGCGGGCCTGATCTGCATCACCGCCTTTATTTCGCCTTACCGCGCCGACCATGACTTCGTGCGAAAAATAATGCCGCCGGGCAGGTTCGTCGAGGTCTTCGTCAACGCCCCGCTCGCCGTGTGCGAGCAGCGCGACCCCAAGGGTCTTTACGCCAAAGCCCGCGCCAAGGAAATCAACGATTTCACCGGTATCTCCGCTCCCTACGAACCGCCGGCCAGCCCGGAACTGGAACTGCGTACCGACCAACTCACCGTCTCCGAATCCGTCGCAAAAATCCTCGAATTCCTCCATATCCAGGATGCCGCCACCGCGATTTCGATCTAACAAGGGGCGAAGGGCGAGGGAACGAACTGCCCCCCCCCTCGACCCTCGACACCTGCGGTCCAAAAAAACCTTGAGGGCTTTTCCATCCTGTGGCGTATATTCCTCCAGACAAACGCACAACCATGAAAAAACTGAAGAATCTGGCGCTCCTCATCCTGGCAATCTCGCTCGCCGGCGGCTCGTTGGCCGCCCTGGCCGACCAACAGAAGGCCGATGCCAAACCCAAATCCAAAGCAAAACCTTACATTCTTAAGACCTGCCCGGTTTCCGGAGATAAACTTGGCGAGATGGGCGACGCCTATGTCTTCGAGTTCGAGGGCCGTGAGATCAAGCTTTGCTGCAAGTCCTGCTTGAAAGACTTCAAGAAGAACAGCGCCAAGTACGTGAAAAAAATCGAAGAGGCTGAAGCCAAGGAAAAGGCCAAAGCCAAAAAGTGACCCTCATTCCTCGCAATACTTGACCTCGATCCGCTCCGGCGGCACGCGCTTGATGCCGGGTCGATCTCTGAAAGCGAAGGCCAATTCCACTTCCTGGAGACGCCAGGTCCGGATAAAGCTCAATGCCCGATCAATGGATTTGAAATTAAAAGCCTCGGCCGGGTCACCGGTCCATCGGTCGGGCCCTTGAAAGTAGAGCCCGCTGGAGATCTTTCGCAACAATGTCTTCATGTCTGCCCAAAAACTCATCCGTTCGAGGGTCCTTGCCCCCTTGCGCCAACCCGGCAAGTACACCGCGTTTTGAGGTAAGAGCATTGCCAATGCCAAGCCGAATTTCCGCTCGGAAATCCCCGTTTTTGGGCGGGTTACCTCCCAATGATGCGTGATTTTCACACGTCTTGCGTGAAAATGACGCGCAGGAGCACGGTTAGGAGGCGGGAATACTACTCAGTCCCCGGGTTGCCCTACAGCGTGTGGCGACCAACCACGCTCCCTCTCCCCATCCGATGGGGAGAGGGCCGGGGTGAGGGGCCGTCCATCTGCAGTGCATCCCACGGACCCTCAGTAAGTCAGATGCCTCGTTCGGCAATAATGGCGTTTTTCTCCCCCAGAACAATGACGTGGGGTTTCCAGAATTTGGCTTCCGTAATCTCGGCCTCCGTGAAGCTCATGATCGTGAGCCGGTCGCCGGGTTTCCCGAGATGGGCGGCGGCGCCGTTGAGGATGATCTGGGCGGAACCGCGTTCGCCGGGGATGGCGTAGGTCTCAAACCGCGCGGCGTTGGCCACATTGCTGCACAGAATCCTTTCGTACGGCAGCAGGCCCACCTTGTCCATGAGGTCGCGATCGATGGTCATGCTGCCCTCATACTCCGTGTTGGCGCCAGTGACCTGCGCCCGATGAATCTTCGATTTCAAAATGTGAACCAGCATACGAAAGCCCGACGCGCGGCGCCCGGCCAAAACGACGAATAATCGTAGTATAAACCGAACCTGACGCAAAGGAGTTTTTGGCAGCGACTCGGTTGACCCTCAATGCAATGTGGGCTATCGATCATCGAGGACCGGCGGAAGATTGTCTATGAAGTTGATTGAGAATCTCAGATGGACTGCGGGTATGCTGGCTCTTTGGCTGTGGGCGCCCTGGGCTTGCGGTGACGTCACATTCAGCCCGCTGGTCATCTTCGACGGCACCAACGGAGCCAGTCCGAAAGGCGGGTTGATCCAGGGCCAGGACGGCAGTTTCTACGGCACGACCGTCGAAGGAGGCGCCACCAATGCAGGCACGGTGTTTTGCCTGTCGGCGGACGGACGGGTCTTCAAAACCCTCTATTCCTTCACCGGCGCCGCCGATGGCGCAAATCCATCTGCGGCCCTGGCGCAAGGCGGCGACGGCAATTTCTACGGAACCGCCTACAACGGTGGGGCCGGCAATTCAGGGACCCTCTTCCAAATCACTCCCGCCGGTGATTTCACGTTGCTGGCGTCGCTCTCCGGCACCAACGGCGCCCAACCTGATGCCGCGTTGATCCAGGCCAGTGACGGAAGTTGGTACGGCACCGCCGATGACGGAGGCCCATACACCAACGTGGTTCGCCTGGCCGAAGGCACCGTCGTGCTGTACCAGGCCGAAGGTTACGGTTCGATCTTCCGCCTGACGACCAACGGCCAATTGATCACCCCGGTCTTTTTCAATAATTCCGACGGCACCCGCGCCGGGGCCTTGACCCAGGGCCCCGACGGCAACTTCTACGGCACCACAGTCTGGGGCGGTCTGCATACGAACAGCAGCCCTTACGTCGGCTTCGGCACGATTTTCAAGATGTCCACCAATGGCCTCCTCACGACGCTCTACTCTTTTACAGGCGGCGCCGACGGCGGCTGGCCCTACGCCGGGCTGGTCCTCGGCGCCGACGGCAGTTTCTACGGCACTGCTTCCAACGGAGGCCGGCAATACTACGGCTATGGAGCCATCTTCCAGGTCACCCCCGACGGCACCTACACCAAACTCTACGCCTTCGCCTACAGCGACGGAGCCACCCCTTACGCCGGGCTGATCCAGGGGTCGGATGGAAATCTCTATGGCACTACTTACGCCGGAGGCGCACACGGCGTCGGCACCGTCTTCCGCGTGACCACCGACGGCGCCCTGACCACCCTGCACTCCTTTGCCGGCGCCGCCGATGGCAGCAACCCGCTTGGAAGCCTGGTCCAAGGCAACGATGGCAACTTCTATGGCACCGCCGCCACCGGCGGCGCCTACAGCAACGGCGTCATCTTTCGAGTCAGCGTCCCCCTGCCGCCAGTTATCCGGTCTGTCGCCGCCACAACCGATGGCGTGGCCTTGACCTGGAGCACAGTGGCAACGCAAAGCTATCAAGTGCAATACACGAGCAGCCTGGCCCAAACCAATTGGACTAACCTCGGCAGTCCTCTAACCGCTGCCAGCGGCACCCTGGCAGTCACCGACATTGCCCCCTCCGATCCCCAACGCTGGTATCGCATCCTCGCCCTGCCTTAGCCGTCCAGAAATCATTAAGCACAGGATGCCCCGCCGCCACGCAACTCTGGGCAATCGCCTGCGTGATGTACTCCTTGGCCCGGCAAACCGCTCGGGCCAGAGACAATCCCCGAGCCAGGTATCCGACGATGGCGGCCGAGTACATGCACCCGGTGCCGTGCGTGCGAACTCCCCGCACAAAAGGAGCGCTCAAAAGCAACTCCTGCCGGCCATCGTAGAAAATGTCCACCGCCTCTGGCAGGCGGCGCAGGTGCCCGCCTTTGACCAGAACAGCGCAGCCGAAACGGCCGTGCAGCGCCCGTGCCGCCTCCCGCAGCCCTTGCGCCGAGTTGGGCCTCAGGCCCGTCAGCAACTGGGCCTCATCCCGGTTAGGCGTCAACAGGCCCGCCAGAGGCAGAAGTTTCTCGATCAGGCTCTCGAGAGCGCCGGGCTTGAGCAATGGCGCGCCGCTCGTCGAGACCAGCACCGGGTCCACCACCAGCACCGGGCCGGGGCGGCTCGCCAGAAAAGCGGCAACCGCCCGGATGACCGGGGCCGAGTAAAGCATCCCGGTCTTGACCGCCGCCGGCGGCAACTCGTCAAACACCGCCTCGAGTTGGCCCCGCACCATCTCCACGCCGCACGCCTCAACGGCGCTCACCTTGAGCGGATTCTGCGCCGTGATGCACGTGATGACGCTGGCCCCATGCACGCCCAGCGACGCGAACGTCTTCAAGTCCGCCTGAATCCCCGCACCCCCGCCACTGTCCGAACCGGCAATCGTGAGAGCGATGGGCAAATGAACGCGCTTTGACACTTCATAATCCATAATTCATAATTCATAATTCATAATGAACGAAGCCGCCAAACAAACTCCGCCCCCGGGGTGGTTGGGGCGCCTGCCGGGATGGGTGCTCTTGCGGACTTATCGGCTGGAATGGCTCCAGGCCGACGTCCTGGCCGGCGTCAGCGTATGCGTGGTGATGATCCCCTCGGTCATCGCCTACGCCGGATTGATGGGACTGCCGCCCCAACACGGACTTTACGCCGCGCTGGTGCCGCTGCTGGTCTATCCGCTCTTCGGCAGCTCCCGGCAGGTCATTGTGGGGCCTGACATCGCGATTTCCTTGCTGACCGCCAGCGCGATTGCCCCTCTGGCAGGCGGCCATGCCGCGCAGGCAGCGGCGCTGGCAGCCCTGGTCGCCGTGTTGAGCGGGCTGCTCTTGCTGCTGGGCGCCCGCGCCAGGATCGGGGCCGTCGCCGACTTTCTCTCCAAGCCCGTCCTGGTCGGTTACATGACCGGCGCGGCGCTGATTCTCATGGCGTCGCAACTCGACAAACTCTTCGGCATCAAGCTCGAACACAACGACTTCTTTCCGCGCCTCGGCGAACTGGCGGCCAAGCTGCTCGAGTCCCATCTCCCCACCCTTCTGCTGGGCGCGGGCATGCTGCTTATCACCTTGGGCCTGCGGCGCGTCGCCCCGAAAGTTCCCCCGGCCCTGGTGGTGGTGTTCATGGCCATCGCGGCCTCACGGGCCTTGCGTTTGAAAGACCTCGGGGTCGCCGTGGTCGGCGCTTTCCCCAGCGGAATGCCCCCCTTCGCCGTTCCCGCCGCCGATTGGCGCGACATCCACACCCTGCTGCCCGCCGCCATCGGCATCGCCTTGCTGGCCTACACCGAGGGAATCCTGCTGGCGCGCGCGTTTGCCGCCAAGAACGGCTACGAGGTCGCCCCGAACCGGGAACTGGCCGCCTTCGGCCTCGCCAATGTGGTGACGGGCCTTTTCCAGGGCTTTCCGGTGACCGGCAGCCAGGCGCGCACGATTATCAACGACACGGCGGGCGCCAAGACCCAGGTGGCCAGCCTCGTCGCGGCGGTGACCCTCATCCTTTTTCTCCTGTTCCTCACCCCCTTGATCGCCCCGCTGCCGACCGTGGCCCTGGCGGCGCTGCTTATATGCGGCGCCCTCACGCTCGTTGAATTCGATGTCATGGCGCAAATTTACCGCTTCTATCCGCGGAGCGCGATGCTGGCGGCCCTGACGACCTTGGGGGTGCTGGCGGTGGGCGTGGTGCCCGGCATCCTGGTGGGCGTGGCCATCTCACTGCTGGCGTTGATCAGCCGGATTTCCCACCCGCCCGACGCGGTCTTGCGGGCGGTCCCCGGTGACGGGTTCCACGACCTGGGCGATGCGGGGCAGGGGCAGACGATTCCCGGGCTGATTGCGTATCGCTTTTATGCGCCCCTGCTTTTCTCCAACTGCGGCCATTTCGTCGAGCGCGTGCGCGGATTCATCGCCGCCAGCCCGGCGCCGGTGCGTTGGTTCGTGCTGGATGCGCAGGCGATGACCGACGTTGACGTGACCGCCGCCGAGGCCTTGCGCGCCCTCAATCAGGAGCTCGAACAACAGGGCATCGCCATGAAGTTCGCCCACGCCAACCGTCCGTTGCGGAACGTCCTGGAGCGGATCGGGTTTACCGGCGAGCTTGGCCAGGCCAGCTTCTTCAGTTCGGTACACGAGTGTGTCGCGGCCTTTGGGGCTCGGCCCGCCACGCCGCCCTCCAACGCGGGCCCCGCAGGTTCTCGATCGGCCGGCGAGCCCACCAGCGAATCGTGAGCGCCTTCATGATTCATACTTCATAATTCATCCTTCATCCTTTCCCGCGGTATCTCCTTAATCAGCAGGTCCTCGGAGCGGTACAAGACGGGCCAGGAGTCCACCATCGGAGAAATGGATGCCGGGTAGAAAATGCGTTTGCGCTGCCGGCCGGGGACGGACGCCTGAACGGCCCAGTAAACGGGGGATTCGCTGAGCAAAACCAATTTGTTGTATCCCAGTGATTTAAGCCGCTGCAGATCTTTTTCACTGCCGAGCAGATCGCTCAGTCCTTTCTTAGGCGCAAGCGCCGTGGCGTTGAAGCTGCATACGGACAATCCTCTCCGGTCGGCGCGGAACAGTGCCTCTCCGCCCCAGTTCGCCTCCCCGCAGATGATTATTCTGTCCTCCGGCCGGGTGTATTGCCGGATGAGCGCGCTCGCTTTCCTGGGAAAGTAGTCGAACTCGAGTGCCACCTTCATGGCAATAACACCGTCCACGGCAGACAAAACCAGGGCGACTCCAGCCAGGGCCAGGCGCAGCGGCGCGCGAGGCATTTGGGAACTCCAAAAGAGTTCCCAACGCGCCAGCGTGATGCCGCACAGCAGTGCCATCGGCGGACAGCACATGAGGTAATAATGCCACTGCTCGAGGACCAACTGGACACACACCAGCGTGGTCAAAAAAGTGGCCAGCAGCCAAAGCTTTGGCAGCCGGCTGGCCTTGCTCAAGAGGGCCGCGGCGGCCAGGGCCACCAAGGGCATGCTCCCCAAAGTGGCATGCAGAAAACGCCATCCACCTTTGATCCAATGCGCCGGCGCGAGCCGATATTGCATGTCCCCAAGGAACGACCAAATCGCGCGCTGACTGTGAGATAAACGCAGTTCGTAATAAGGGAACTCGGCCTCCGCGGCCAGGGACTCGGTGTGGTGCGTCCATGCCAGAAAAGCCGCCCCGGCCGCCGCGCCCGCCCCGGCCAGTGCCAGCCATGGCTGCCACGACTTCGGCCGTTGCGACATCAGCAGAAATGCGCTGCACAGTCCTGCGGCCATAAAGAATGGA
>Ga0187849_1001921_pt1 | contig 21004 bp, 15 predicted proteins | sample June2016WEW_4_10_2_FD_132412 | JGI IMG/M metagenome (GOLD analysis project Ga0187849, IMG submission 132412) | Peatland microbial communities from SPRUCE experiment site at the Marcell Experimental Forest, Minnesota, USA - June2016WEW_4_100 | ecosystem: Environmental > Terrestrial > Soil >...
AACTCCCAATCGTTCATCTTGAGGGGATTTCTGAATCTCATCTGAGGTGCTTAGTTGCTCAAGCGGTGCTGACGCTTGCGATATAGTCTTTTCTGACGCGTGCAATGGCGCTTAGTTATGCTACAATAGAGTGCCCTCTCTCGTGCTGGTCACCCTCGCCGTGCATCTGCCAAAGTCCCTTGCGATGCATTGTTTAAGTATTTTGTTCTCGTGCTGGCAATCTTTCTGATCTTCACGTCTAAGCCCAGTCAGGAACCTACAGGAGATCGGTATCAGCTATAGTGAGTGGAAAGAGCGAACCGTTAAAGGTGAACCTTCTAAGCGGATTATTCGCGTCGCCTTCCTTCCAAGATAGCACAAGGGTAGGTATGCCGCCAAACTGACGAATAGCATTAAGACACCGAAAGATACCGTCTACAGCGTCTACAGAAGGAGAATAGAAGAAGGAATAAGAAGTATATATTAGAAAAAAAAAGGATAAAGGACGATACAACGTTATTTTACTGCCTAACAATCTGCAACGAAAACGCGTTTTTGCAGATGACAAAGCAGGTATTTTTTGGAATTAATGGAAGCGTTAAAAAAGCCGAGCGTAGTAAGGCGACCAAACGCCCAAGGGTTTTTCTTTGCGCTCGACGCCTAAAAAGAGAATTTCCCGACGGTATTTGCTAGTTTTGCTTATTACGCGCTGGCCGGTATTATGTGTGTCTTGCACAGCACTAGCTCGGAGTTTTTTTGGGGTTTTTTTAGCGAAGAAACAAAGAGCTGATAAAGCGCGTAAAATCCGCCTTATGAGATATACTCTAAATGTAATCCGATTATTCGTTTCTAAAAAAGATCATAGGATTAGCTTGTGAAGGGTGGATTTCCTCATCAATCATGAGCTCCTTTTTCACCTCGATAATTTTGTTGTATGCAGATCTGTCTTTAGCCGGTGAAAAAGTCATAAACTGATATTTTTTTTGCTGAAGCCATTGTAAAATTATCGTTCCTTCTTCATATGGAAATCCTGCTTGCGATTTATGGAACACATCGTGAACGCTTACTAAAGCGCCATCCTTTAATCGTGGAAATAGATGCTGCACATACCAAGATGTAAACGAGGCGGAATGATCTGCATCCATAAAGAGGTAATCGAATGCTTGTGGCAGCGTATGCATTCGTTTTTGAATCTTTCCTTTGGAAAAAATCCACCTATCATCAGTTAGATCAGATGGTAACGTTTTTTTCGATGTATCGTTAAAGTCGTACGAGTAGAGCGTGCCATAATCATTGTCCTTGAGGGCTCGCAAAATCCAGGAGGTAGACCATCCGCCAGAAGGGGCTATCTCTACGATAGTTTTTGGCCTGAACTCTCGAATAAGTAGATACGTCACTTCTGCTTCGATATCATCCAATTGAGGTCTCAGGAGGGCCATTTCAAACCTAGTTGTCGATTTTGATGTATCGGGCTTTGAGGATGTGTTGTATCGTCTAGTGCGAAGAAGGAGACCAATCAGTGACGCTGCCGACGGGCTTGCATATAATTCGGGTATGCGGTATCCTCTGGTGCGAAGAAGGAGACCAACGATGCCAGCAGTCGCAGCGATGTATTCTGAAGCAGACCAATTGTACCAGATAGCGAGCAACTGATCTCTAAGCGAAAGTTCATCTTGCAAATAGTTAGTGTAGAGTTCTCTTTGACTCTCTCTTGCTCTTCTCAGCCCTTCAATATGTTTCGAATAAAGATCCACGATAAACCAAATATCTAGCTCCATAGCCGTTTCACCCAATGAGTCATTGCTATCGTGGTGCGCTCCAAACTATGCTACGAGTGGGGGAATACTCAGAGCACAGGAATAGCGGCCAATAATTCAATAAATCCGTAATAGACATCGCCCTCTCATAACTAGGCTAGTTATGTTAAACTTAACTGTTTGTACGTAATAATCTCGGGTGGTCTCTCTCTTTTAGACGAAATCAAACTTGAACCGTTAGATCCGCCAACTGTTAGACCCAGGCGAGTGCACCGAAAAACCCAAAAAACTAGTTGAAAGTGTGTATCCGATGGCCCGTAGATGGCTCGAAAACAAGGGAAATATCTAAAATACGTTAGCGCGTGCATTGCACGCTAGGTACGCTGAGATAAAAACTGTATGGACGGTCGCATATCCATCCTCTTTGTTTCGTAGCCCGGGCCGATTACATCGAGATATTGAGCACAATCGTAGAACGTTGGCCGCATCCGACCACTGACTACGGCCTCGAAAAACGCGGCGCGCGTGGCGATCTCATTCGTTTCACAAATGAAGAAAGTAGTCTAAGTTACCCCCTCATATAAGCCTCGTTATATGCTTTCTATGCTGTAAAGCAGCGTCGTAACTCGTAAGCACAGCGTTCGCTCGCGCTTGGCTGCTATACTCAATTGCCGGGGCCATGCTCCGCTGAAACTGACGGCAGCTTTTCTGCTTATTCATAGACAGCACGTGCTAAGTTAGAGAGCGGAACAAAATGGAGAATAACCTATCAATGGCGGAAAAGCGTAAAAGACTGAGGCGCAACGTGCACGTTGTGCTTAGTTATACCTTACGACTATGTCAATTCACACTTGCGAGCGTAAACAAGGACTTGTAATAGGGCGGCAGCCTTGCAATAAGTCTCGTCGGAAGCAAGCTCCGAAAACAGTAAATGATGAGATTCATTCTTTAGGCGGAAGAGCAAACGAAGGCGGAGGGCGACAATGAACCTATGTGCGGACGAACCCGGCCTTCAGAGAGCACCGCCGAGAGCATACGATACGAAAGTTATAACGTGGATGATCTGAATCTACGCACTTATGCACTCGTCCGTTCATTCCGATTCAGGGTGGCTTATCGATTTGGGTAAAACGTTAGCGCGCGTTTAGATAAACAGTTGTTTAACTTTAATTTCAAATTGGTCGGTATCAAATCGTCGACTCGTTTCGATGGCCGCGCTAGCCAATCTCTCTCTCTTCTCTGGCTCATTTATCAATTGAAGGGTATACTCTTTCAATCCGTCGAGAGTATCCCACAACATGCCATCAATGTCATGATGGACAATTTCGCGTTGTCCGCCCTTACGTACGACGATTGGAACGCACCCCGCTGACATGGCCTCTGCCGTAGCCATGCCAAAGTGTTCCATCTTTTCGGGATATTTGTTTTCATCTTCATCAAAGCCAGTAGCGTGCCAAAATAGCGCGGATCTTCTGTATAGATCTGTTACAGTCTCGAATGGTGCGCTAAAATGGAAAAAAATAGGGTACCCCTTTGCTTCTTGTTCACACATTTTTCCATATTGCTGGCCGTTAACATTCCACCACCCGCCAACCAAATGATATTCCCAACCCGCTTCATCCAGCTTAGCGTCATTGCATAGTTGTTTAAAAGTTTGAATCATTTCCAGCTGCTTTTTGCTATGCCATCCAGTAAAAAATCGTCCCACGCTTAAAATGATGCGTTCCTTTGAGGTAACGCTCCTTGGCGCAACATCAATCGGTGGGTATAACACCTCCACGTCCCTCGAATATTTTTTCTCAACAGTTTTTTTCACAAAATTCGAATATACAACGATTTTATCGTAGGTTGAGAGATTGGTATCAAAAAACAATTTCATGCCCGCGTAGCCAAACAAGGCGGGTTTCTTCACGTTGGTTACGGGTGCTTGGATTACAACGATGTTTTTGTTTGCGTAGGCAGGTTGAGGAAAGCGCACATCTGGCTGATTTACAAACAAATCATATTCCCTGCTGCATTTTGACAATACCAGGGATTGCATTAGGGTGTTAGTATAAGGAATTCTTTTCATTATAGAAAGTGTGCTTAGGACTCTTAAGTGAACGTTCTTTAAATCAACGTTTAATCGATTCTCCAAAGTACTTAGAACCGGCGCGACCTCTCGCTCCGAGATTGCAAAAGTCAGAAGATCTACCTCGTGCTGTTTGCTGAGTATTTCAGCAATTTTGCATACGTACTTCTCACCGCCTCCGTAAGCGACCAAACCAGCCGCATGGATTCCAACTTTCATGCGCCAGCCTCCGACGGGTACTGCGCTAAAATAGCCCACCGGGCACCCCTGCTTGTCTGATTAATCATCATCGAGCTTGGACAGTTGCTACGATATGCGAAGCAGCTAGCGTTTAAATGTTGATTATAGAACTTCCATAGCATGCCGTTAACGCTTTGACTATCTTTAGATTATTTCTCCGTGCGAACTAGTTATAAGACTGACGCGCGCTTTAATACACTTTTTGAACAAGACTCGTATCAATCCTGTGACGGTTCATAGATCATCGCTTTCTTTTTAGATCTCTTCAATCACTGCGTATATCATTTGTTCAAACTCGATGTTTGAGAACAAATGGGGTCGATATGAAGCGATCTTGCTCACACAAAACTATGTCATATTTGTTTCCATTTAGCGTTTTTGCAATCTCTTTCAACTCGTAGTATCTCGCCAAGCAGAGTATTGATCGAAAGATATCTCGATCTGACAGAAGAGATTATGCCACGAGCGTTAACTTGGCCGGAAATACCGTTATTTCATTTGCGAGAGATTTTAAGGGTGAGTAATTCTCGTCTGCTATGCTAGGAACAAAAACATCAACCGTATGTCCTTTGAAGACAAGTATTTTATTTGGGAGTATGGTGCTTTCTTAGCACAGGTAGAAGGTAGGTTAAAGATACTACTACCCTTATATTTTGTTAATATCTTCTATGACTTGAAGTTCTTTCGCTTAGTACCATTTCCATTTAAGATTCTTCACAAGATCTATACAAAGATTAATCCAAACCTATCTTCTTGATTTTTTTAATTCCATACGTATCCGTTGAAAAGAGTGGCGAATCGAGGATTTTTTTACGTTTTCACAGATTATCGTGGATGAACGCGGTCAACTGCTGTGCGCTTTTTTCCCACGTGAAAGCCATTATTCGTTCTCTCCCTGCGAGCGCGATTCTTACTCTGAGCTCATCGTCAGACAGTAGGCGAATAGTGTTGCCAGTTAGAGACTCAAAATCGTCGGGATCAGAAACCAACGCGGTTTTTTCGTGCTCTGCGTAATCTCGATTACCTCCACAATCGGTTGTCGCCACAGCACACCCGCACGCCATTGCTTCTGCCGGGGGCAGAGCAAATCCCTCTAAGGCGCTGCTGCAAAGGCAAATCGATGCCGCGTTGTATAATTTGATGAGCTGGCGCTCGCTCACATCCCCATAGTACGCGATCCAGGACGGTAGCTCAGCAGGACGTTCTCTAAAGGGACCAAAAAACGTTGCTTCCAGATTTGGGACTACAGCTTTGCATTTTAGCAGCGTGGATAACCCCAGCCCGGACCGTTTGTACGCGGTTGGCGAGTACATCATAATGACTCTTTTCGGTCGTTCAAGGACACTATTTGTAACGCGAAACCGGTCGTGATTGACCGCAATCGGTATGACCTTTGTGTCTTGCTCTGGCGCGCCCGATTGCCGAACGAGTTCCGCTAACCAGCTCGATATCGCAACTTTCTTGAGCGGCAGGCGCCAGGTTTGTTCCAAGTCACGTTTGTCGCCGAGCCATGGTGGAAAATCCATTACGAGGTAGAACTTCGCCCCTCTCTCGCGAGAGTACTCATTAACATGTGCAGAAGTGTGCCAAGCGGTCGCAAAAATAGCATCTGCATTCGGAATGCGATGTGCTTCTAGATCCCGTACCTTCATCAGTCTAATTTTTTCGTCGAGGGAGTACCAATCTATCTTAGGTCTCCTGCTCATATAAGCAAGGAGAGTAGGCTGCTGACGAAGCCAGCTAAGCCGCGTCGGTTCGGAGCGGTTCGAAGCAACGCTCTCGAGTTGTAGCGGATAGACGATTGTGATGTCGTGCCCACTGCCAACGAGATGATTCGCGTATTCATACACGACCTTATATCCTCCGCTTGGCAGCTCAGAATACTCAGGTAGCACAAACGTGATTTTCATCGATTTCTCAGCACAAATGGGAATTTATTCAAAGGATGAGCGGATCTCTATCTCTTTGATCCGTTCAATCACTTTTTTGAAGTATTTCGAAAAGTCGTACTCATCCTCATAGCATCGAAATGCATTTGCCCTATAGCGTTCGTAATCGTCAAAGATCTTACTAGCAAGCTTTTCAATGTCATCAGGGCCATTCGCGCACTCGCCGCATTGATACTTGGCAACTACGTCCTTTAAGCTCGGGAAATCGCTGGTGATTATTGGAAGTCCGACTTGGAGGTATTGCACAAGTTTGTTTGAAGAGTGACCGATTTCGTAGAAATTCTCTCCTAAGCGCTCATAAAAAGATAGTCCGATATCTGCAGAGGCGAGCAGCTCTGGCATCTTCTGCCAATCAACGTGCAGCAGCGAGAGGTAGACTTTGCGGCCATCGGCTAGCCGTGCAATTCGATTTACATAAGGGTCTTTGGTCGCGTCTTCTCGCCAGGAGTGCAATACGAGCACGAAATCATCGTTCCAGTTTTGAGCTGCCTGAGCCATCTCAACGCACAAGGCCCACGGCAGTAAATTTCCAGCATAAAGAAGAACCTTTTTCTCGCTCGGTATCCCGTATGTATTCTGGAGGAACTCCCCTTTCGCGTGGCTTGGCTTCGCGAGCCCTGATACTGGGATGCAAATCATCGAGTCTTTCTCGAGGTGATTATCGTCACGCAGCAACTTTGCGCGTTTCTTGTCCTGTACGATCGTCAAGTAGCACGATTGATTGCACAGGCGTTCTAAAGACTTTAGCACCCTTGACTCTACTGTGTGACATTCCTTTTCCAGTCTTAGCTCTAGATTGTAATAGATAGTAGGAATACTGCGTTTTTCTTTACAAGCGTTGGCTGCGAGTGTTGCAGCGATAAGCCCAAACGGTTCCACTCCCAAGAGACATACATAGTCTTCATCGAGATCTTCGACAATTTTTTGCTGAAATTCTACGAGGAACGGAAAGAACTGTTGTGTGTAGTTCACTATTGTGTTTATTGATGCGCGCGAAAATGCTCGCTCGTAAGAAGAATAACGGAGCGGCATTGTCAAATCCGTTAGTTTCTCCGTTAGTTTCAACTTCGTTGCTTGCAGATTTCGATTTGCCAACTGAATCACGCGGAGTAAAAATGAAGCGCGTCTGCTTAGCTTCTTATCGCTTAGTTGTGCTGAGATATTCGTAGTGAAAGCTTGCCAACCCTTTAATGCGGTTTCGTTTCTAGCATAATGCATATATGCGTCCGTTGACATATCAATCGGGTGAATGCTAATGTTATCTTCGTCGAAGCTTGCCTTCGAACGTTCGTAAATGAAGCGGTCTATAAAAATATGAACGTCGTAACCTTCCTTTGCCAAAATAGTAGCGCTGCTTATCACTGAAAGCGAATTCGCTAAATAGTAGTGAAAGACGATAATCCCTATTTTTTTCACCGCTTCACTCCTCTTAGTAGGCTTTTTTGGCACATATCTCTTACTTGAGAGACGTCGGAGGCGTAAATCCTCCTGAACAGTTCTGCGCCAGATGGCTACTCTGTTGGTTGAATCTTAAAGCTATGCCGTCGACCAGTGCAATACTCAGTCTCCGTCCTTTGGTAATTGTAGTCCGACAACATCTCCTTTTTTGTCTTAACTGCATTCAAAGGCTCTTTGCATTGCCCGCCAAAGTAAATGAACTATTGAGAATAAGGGGGACGGATTTACGTGGGGCTGTCAAGTATTCTCGGGCGTAGGTCCCCGCAAGTCTCTCTGAGATCTCGGTTAGCGAATCACGTAAATCACTGGAATTACTCTTACAGAGGTTTTTACTATCTACAACGAAAGATTCAATCAATCACGGTCAACTGCAATACTCTGCCTTATCCTCTAATCTCACAAGTACAAGATTGTGGTTTTGCTAGGTTTTATAGCTCATTTCAAATGAATACATTGTAGAAAAACGGAGACAAGAAAAGTCAAATGAATCAAAGATTAAATAGAAGGAATCAAATTTGTTGTTAACCAAGAAGGAGAAGCTAAGGGTGGGTCGGCAGACGCACGCAACTCTCAAGGATCGTCAACTTGGAAATCGCACAGCGGTATTGACGTTGAGTATGCAGCCAGTTACCTGCTTCTTTGACTTCTTAATTCGTAATGAAGTGCCAAGATACGAAGGGATTCAAACATGACGGAGACTGAGCGTTTTTCAACTTATGAGCCCGATAACTCCTTAAAAAAGGGCTATCAATCGTTGTTTGGCGAAGCGCTTAGCGAACTTCACACTAACAGATGGTTGATCTATCAGCTCTTTAAAAAAGATTTTTTGGCGCTTTATAAACAGTCATTCATGGGCTTCGCATGGGCAATCGTAGTGCCACTTCTTAGCGTAGGAACATTTATCGCGCTGAATGGCTCAGGCGTGTGGAACATCGGTGCAATATCCGTTCCTTACCCGCTTTACGCGATTCTTGGCATGGCATTTTGGCAATTGTTCTCAACAGGAATCGTTGCCAATTCAAACTCGCTCGTGTCTGCTGGGGCAATGATTGCAAAGATAAACTTTTCAAAAAAATCACTCGTCGTCGCTTCAACGGGACAATCTCTGCTCTCATTCATTATCCAACTGTGCTTAGCATTTACGCTCTTATTGTGGTATCACATTGTACCAAGTATTGCCATTCTTCTCTTTCCGTTGTTGATGGTACCCATTGTGCTGTTTACGTTAGGGCTAGGCTTCCTGCTAGCGCTGTTGAACGGCATCATGCGGGACATAGGCAATTTGATAGCAGTCCTTGTGACATTCTTGATGTTGCTCACGCCAGTTCTATATGCAAAACCAACCACGGGAATTCTCGCTACTCTTTCGACCTATAACATATTGTATTATCTTGTTACCGTACCCCGAGATCTTGTTCTGTTCGGGACAACTCAAAACCTGAACGCTTTTGTGCTTTCGAGCGTTATCGCAGCTGTCGTCTTTGCAGCGTGTCTGGGCATTTTCCATCTGACAGAAGCGCGGATCGCGGAGCGGATCTAATGGATGACGTCGATATCATAGTAAGTCACGTGTCGAAGAAGTTTTGCAGGTCGCTGCAGCAATCCATGCGTTATGGCATACGCGACGTCAGTCGGAACGTATGTGGGCTGAGCTCACGCTCTCATCGGCTAAGACCAGGAGAGTTTTGGGCCCTTGATGATATTTCTTTTCAAGTTAAACGAGGTGAGGCTCTTGGATTAATCGGACCAAATGGCTCCGGGAAATCGACTGTATTGAAGTTGATTAATGGTATAATGTGGCCGGATATCGGCAAAATAGCCGTTAGGGGCAAAGTCGGTGCGCTGATAGAAGTCGCAGCAGGATTTCACCCGATGCTCACAGGAAGAGAGAACGTTTACTTGAACGCAGCGATCTTGGGGATGACAAAAAAGGAAGTTAGAGAAAGATTTGACGATATCATCGAATTTGCAGAAATCGGCGATTTCATTGACACACCGGTAAAATACTATTCGTCTGGCATGTTTGTTAGACTCGGCTTTGCCGTCGCTATACACTGTGACCCAGACGTATTGCTGGTAGATGAAGTTCTTGCTGTCGGGGATATATCGTTCAGGAGGAAGTGTTTTAAGCGGCTGCAGGAGTTGAAAGCGCAAGATATTGCGTGGATCGTGGTCTCGCACGATATCAACACAATAAAGCAGCAAACTGATCGCGCAGTGCTCTTAAATGAAGGAAAAATGGCATATATAGGCAGTCCGGAGGACGCGATTAGCGAGTATATGTTTTCATTATCGGCAAGTAACAATATGCTCGAAAAAGCAACCACGCACCCTAGGTACTCACCCACTTTGCGTCAAAACGGAGCTGATGTCGAAGTAGACAATGTGATATTATTGCACAAAAACTCAAACGATACTAGGGTCTTTGCAACTGGAGAGCCACTAACAGTAAAAATTGAATTCACAGCCAAAAAAAGAATTGAAGATCCGATCTTTAAAGTCGCATTTTATGACAGTCGTAACGAGATATGTAGCGAAAATTTCAACAACTTTGACGGATACAGAATCGGCAAGATAGAAGGTCGTGGTAGCATTACATTCACGACTCCGTCACTTCCTTTGTTGCCGGGTGTATACAGACTGGATTTGGGCATTAAAGACAAGAATTTCAGCCCAATAGTTGAAGCTGATGGTGCGGCTCATATTGAAGTTAAGGGTGGAAAAGTTGGCAAAGGCATGTTCTATATGCAACATTCGTGGGACGTAGAGCCTAAGCGTTAGAGCCAACCGAAGGAAGTGCATCGATCACCGGAAGCGTTCTGGTATACGTAATGAAGAGGTTGCAGTAATTCAAAAAAAGATATTTTTGCGGAAGGAGTACTTGAGACTGAAAGCAACGAAGACGATAATTGCTGCTCGAATTATAGCTGCAGATCTCCGATCAGCGAAAAAGATACGAAGCTTGGCACACTAAGACCCCGACAGAACTAGGCGCAGCAAATTGCACGCCGACGCGACGATAACCGTTCATAGAGAACGGCAGTACTGAAACCACACCGCACAATTGGCAGGATTGAAATTGGATCTCAGCTTTGAGGCAAAATCTTAGAAGACACGAGCAACTTAAGGGTGCTGGATTTGAAGAGTTTTTTTGGCCCGATCTTTTACTGATGGCAAAGCAAGGTCTATCATTCGACTCTGCTCGGTCGGGAACAAGAAGATCTGTTGGGCAGAAGGAACAAAGCGAAGCTTTGTTGAAAAAGCACCTTCCTCCGTAACCACGCAATTGCTTATTTGCTTCACTTCTAGGAAAAAACGCAAGTGACTGGATGCTACGTGCAGTCGAAACCTTGAGCTTGTAGTCTCACGGTCTGAGAACCGAGTGTCAAGCTCCTTTTCAGAAGACCTTGACAACTAAAAGCCTGCAAAGATACAGCAAATAAGTCGGTTGGGCTAGCTTCTCAGGAACCAAGACCTATTGATTCCACGACTAAGCAAAGCTTGCTTTTTGAACGCCAATCCTAAAGCTGAGGTGATAAACTATTACCTAACGAAAGTCTGCTTAAGCGTTGGCCATGGAGCGCCGAGAATTCACAATGAAGCTACCGGGTATGTTCTAACAAGACAGAATTGCGGCGGCAGGGGCTATTCAGGCACATCGCAAATCAATGCGGGACATCTAAAGGACGGCAATATCAAGCTGGGGACGACAAACTCAGATCGTTGCCAAACTTGTTCTGCTTCGCTTCGTCGGGTGCCTCAAAATAAAACTTATCGTCAATCAGACATTCAGCGGCATCTTAAGCGCAGATATTATCAAAAAAAGCCGACAGAACTTAGTGAGGACGGCGGTGATAGATAGCAACTGACGATAGACTCCGGCAAATTCTTGATGTGTGCTTAGCTCGTACACTTCGTTTTCTTCAGCAACAAGTCTACACCTAAAAATGCGCAAATACTATAGACAGAGTCCAATTCTTCCGTGGATCTTTACTACGTCGTTTTGTAACTTTCTAACAGACTCTCTAACCGTTCTTCTAAAGACTAGTTCCAGACGCTTAGGATCCGCGCAAATGAAATCTCAATCACAATACTTGTTGGCATAGAGCTTACGAACATAACTAACGCATTTTTTGCGAATTAAATAAAATAAGTCGTGGATCACCTGTAGATGATCTTTCGGCGATATAATGTAATAGCAAGGAGCTTACTTAGTTGGCCATGCTTGCGCTAGTTACTCCTGGGGCTAGTATCTAGTTTGACCAATCACAGTGGATGAAGTGAGGTTCACAATAATGGGCTATGTTTAATCGACTCTGCGATATTTTGCCTAGGTAACTTCAAACCAGTTTTGCTGTAAACAAATCAAATATTTTAGAAAATGTAAACACTTTTTGCAGGTAAGCGCTATGCAGGATACCAAAATGTTTGTTGAGTTGCTTTGGTTGTGTTAGGCCGCCGAACTTGTTCGCCTATTGAGATGTGAAACGTGAACTTGGACTCCTGCACTTTTGCTAGGAAGTTTATCCAGTGCCTAAATAAATCGTGACGTACTAGTACCACCGCTTTTCTATGCAGATAACAACTCAGGAGTTATCGTTTGAATAAACTAACCTCTAAGCGCATTTCTTTATGCATAGCAAATTCGTAAAGGAGAAGGGTTCTTCGGGATACGTTTTTAGCAAGATATCAATGTCAGTCGCCTCAACCGTTTGACGCGTTTCGCTAATGTCGCAAAAACTAAAGCCGTAGCCGCTGAGCATCCGTAAGTATTGATACGGATGTATGCCGTATGATTTGATCGTACGTGGGCTAAATTCAGTTATGATTGTTATCTGATCGTTTGTGCTGAGCAAATTGTCAGCGCCTTAAACCACTTTGGGTTCAGCTCTTTCTGCATCCATCTTCAAAAACTCGATGCTTTCAAGAGAATTTCGGAAGTAATCATCCAGGCTTATCGAAGTAACCAAAAAAGGCGTCCAGTTGTGCGAAGTATGGTAAATCGGGTTTTGAAGCCTGCTAGCAGCATTAGTATGCAGAGCACGATACAGTAAACGCTCACCATTCTGATTCGATACTGCTTTCTCTTCTAAAACTACGTTAGTATTGCCGTTTTCTGTAACGTTCTTCTGGAGAAGCGCAAAATTATTGGGGTCAGGCTCAAACGCATATACCTTGCCGGTTTTTCCGACGAGCTTTGCTAGAAGGAGTGTATAGTAGCCTATATTCGTCCCGAGATCAATAACGGTGCTCCCCTTGGTCACGATCCTCTTCATCAAACGGGTTTGTGTTGGATTATATAGATGATTATTAGACAAATCGAGTGAGTTGAGCTTGTCAACATATAGTGTGTGACCTTCAATAGTAACCTTGCGCGGTGTGTGCTTTAGACGAGTAAGTGTGAATGAGTCAACGCGATTCGCAAACGGTAGTCGACTAATTCGAGATCCACTGAGTCGGTTTCGCACACGCAGGTATGTCGAATACATGTAGCTTTTAATCATTGCTATTCTACCCCATGACGCTTATCTCATTTTTTCGTTTTGTTTCACGCGTATATGTTATCAAAAAAACGAGACAAGAACCGGCTAACTAAGAAGCTAGCTGTTGACAAAAACCGAGCGTAAACTGTCGCAAATAGATTCTGATCTTTTTTGTTGGTTTGGCCAATTCTTTGTCTTTCAGCGATGAGTTTGCATCTTAGAATTCGTAAGTACCAGAGAAATAGCCTCGGCCTCCCGTGGATCTTTAGTATGTCGTCTCGATATCTACTCACGATTCTTCTACAACCTAATTCCAGCCGTTTCGCACTTTTGCAGATACTATCTGGTGAATCGTGCATAATAACTACGGGAAAACCACAGTGCACTACTGGAAAATGTTTTCCAATGGACAGAACTAAATAGTCATCTTGCCAGCTGGGGATGTCATCGTCGCAAAAACCATCATCATCGCAATATCCTGTGACAGCGAAGCATTCCCTCGTTACCATTATTGTGCTCGTAGGGCAAAGCGACAATTCTTTCAGTAAATACGGGTAGGAATATCCATTAAGTCGCTTAAATTGCAGCTCTCTGTTGATGCCATTGGCTGAAAGAATTATATCTCCATAAACTAAAGCTCGGCCTGCATCGTTTTTTCGTAACGCCGATATTCTCACTTCTAAAGAGTTTGGAAGCATTTCATCATCAGAATCTAGAAATGCAATCTGCTCTCCGACTGCGTTCTTGACCCCAGTAATTCTTGCCGCAAGACCGCCTTGATTTTTTGCGTGCCTTATGTATGTAATTCGCGGATCAGAGAGGTATGGCTCTAATATTTCGCGCGTGCCATCAGTCGAATTATCATCAACGATAAGTATTTCAAAATGCTTGTACGTTTGATTTAAGACGCTCTCTATGGATCTAGTGATACAATAAGCCCTGTTATAAGTAGGTATAATGACACTTATTAACATACGTTGAGTAATTGATTATTGCTAAATCGGTTGTGCAGATATTGACATAGAAAGGTCATTAAGTTCTCCAACAACTGCCACATATTATGAGTTTTTCGACAAACGATTACACTAGCGTCAGATCTTTCTTGGATCACACTCAATTCCCCGCCGCATTTTGTCTCACTCCCTGTCTTCATCGGTTTAGCTCGCCGTGAGCATCGACTCATTGTCATTTTCACAAAATTACGGAATTATGAGTACTCTCTGGATATTATTGTTAAACGGGGACTTTCCTTGCTATGACGGCCATATTCCAGTCGCTTTCCGTGAGCTCTCCTTCAAGTTCCATAAATGGGTGCATCCCGACGGCCCGATAGCCAGTCTTTGTGAATATAAACTCGAGCTCCTGAGTGAAAAAGAACCGCATTTTGTGCGTCTCTTCCACACGGTTGAGAATCGCGTCGTTCTCAACGTGCAGCACGGTGAAGTTGACGTCGACAATTTGGCTGATTATGTCAAGGTTGGGTCGCGTGAGCCGTATAACGCTGCCTGAGCCTTTTTCGACAATGAGTATCTTATCTTGCGGCTTTTGAGCGATGACCGCCGGACCAAACCACGCGTCAAAAATGAGGAGCCCGCCTGGGTTAAGATGCTTCGCAGCATTACGCAACGCGCTCTCGAGGGCGTCATTAGTCGTTTGGTAGCCCATCACGCCGAACATGGCGATAGCGACGTCAAAGTGCTTGCGGAGGTCAACCGTGCAGATATCGCCTTTCTGCAATTCCACTGAGACCCCCGCCTGTCTCTTTTTTTCGTCAGCGATGGCGAGCATCGTATCTGAACGGTCCACCCCGGTGACGTGGTACCCCTTTTGAGCGAGCAGTACCGCGTGTCCACCGGTCCCGCAGCCCAGATCAAGGATCGTCGTTGTCCCGCCCACGGCGTATTTCTTGATTAGGGCATCCACGTAATCGACCTCCGCCGCATAGTTCTTTTCGCGGTAGAAAAGGTCATAGTACGGTGCGTACCCGTCAAATACTGCCATTCCCGCCCTCCTGAACGATGTCACGGACGGCTTCACACACCACGTCCATCTGTGACCTCGTGAGCGTGAGACCTGACGGTAGATAGAGCCCCTGTTGGTGCGCTTGGTCAGTGCACGGGAACGGCTCATCCGTAAGGATGCCCAGTTTCCGAAGAACGGGCTGCGCGTGCAATCCGAGGAAAAACGGACGAGTGCCGATGTTCTTGTCTTTGAGCTGCTGCATCATCGATTCCGCATCCACGCCAAGCCCTTCGGCGAGCTGAATCGCGTACATCCAGTATACCGGCTTCGCGAAGGGAAGCTCTGCCTGAAAACGCACGCCGGGCACGCTTGCCAGCCGCTCCTTATAATAGCCGGCCAATGACCTTCGGAGAGCAATGACCTCCTCGATCCGTTCGAGTTGGGCGACGCCTACAGCTGCCTGAAGGTTGGTCATGCGAAAGTTATAGCAGAGTTCAGTGTGGTAAAACCGCTTCTCAGGATGAAAGCACAGGTTGCGATACGAGGCTGCCCGGGCGGCGACAGAGGCGTCGTTCGTGACGACCATCCCTCCCTCGCCGGTGGTAACGATCTTGTTTGCGTAGAACGAAAAGCAGCTGACATCACTCATGTTGCCGCACTTCAGCCAGCAGTTCCCCCGTGATGCGCTGAGATATTCCGCACCGTGTGCTTCTGCTGCGTCCTCAATAATCTTCAGATCGTATTCGGAAGCAAGGTGAAAGATGGGATCCATATCAACGGGAAGCCCATAGATGTGAACGGGCATAATTGCTCTTGTTTTTGACGTTATCTTTGACTCAAGCTGCGTAGTGTCTATATTCCACGTAGTTGGATCGATGTCGACAAGCACCGGTCGTGCGCCTAAACGCAAGGCAGCGAGCGCACACGAAATGATGGTGAAGGAGGGCATAATAACTTCATCGCCCTTTCGCACATCGATTCCGTACAAAGCGGTTTCAAGTGCAGCGGTGCCGCTACATACTGCCACGCCGTATCTTGCCCCGATGTACTTCGAAAAACTGTCCTCAAACTCTTTGACAAATGGTCCTTCGGACGAGATCCAGCCGCTGTCGATGCACTCAGCGAGAAGCTGTTTCTCACGATCTTTCAGCAGCGGTTCATACACTGGAATCAAGCGCTCCACCTCAGCATTCGCTAGTCGTTATTCGGCGACGAGAACCTGGTCTTATCGTGATCTCCTAGGTAGGGTCCCTGTTTCACTTCTATCATCTCGGTTGGTTCCAACATGGTGAAACCGTGCCCGCCCGATGCCAACAGGATTACGTCACCCGATTCTAACGTCACGCTGGTAAGAAACTTTTGCTTTTTATTAAAAAGGTCAACATTGACACGGCCTTTCCGGACAAATAGCACCTCTTGGGTAAGTTGAACCTGTCTGTCGACGCGGTTGTGTATGTGGGGGGGAATGACTATCCCCTTGTCATGATGCATATATCCGAGCTGTTGGGAGAAACTGGCGGGTGTGAAGAATTCGATCCCATCCTTTTTAAAGCGCGACCCTATTACCAGCGCGATGAGTTCGCCGTTCTGATCGCGGAACTGCTTAACGCTACTCATTCACTTCTTAAAACGTTGTCATATGATTTTTTAGTTTTGGTAATCGTTGAAGCGCAGAGCATAACCAAAAGACGCAAAAAACCCGTTTGTATTGACCAGAAGCCCCTCTAGAATCGTTTCCCTCTAGCGTCCGGCTTATTCGATAGTGTTTAATGCCAGCTCTAATTACGAGCCATAGGGGTTAGCGGTGTTTGCAACTTATAAAACAGATGAGTCAGTCTAGTAGCCATCCTTATCGAACGATGAGAGGCTCCAATGAAATGCCTGCAACATAGGATAGACTTCAGACTTATATGGGCTTCCATTTGCGATCGGCGCGGGAAATTGGCGATGCTAAATCTTTGTTGCGAAGTCAGTAATTACCTTGCCGCTACCAAAACTATGCCAAAAGTGTGCTGCCACACACCCCTTAAGGCCACGGCTGGTGTGAGTGCCAAGTTCGCTACGCATTTACGGAGCTGCGTATTAAGCTATGCATATTGAGCGAGTCCGTCAAACACCGCCTTGCAGTACGTTCTCATTGAGTCCAAATCCCTCAATCGCAGCATATGAGCGCATTGCAGCGGAAAGTCGTGCAAGAAAAACCACATTAGGAATGTGAAGTATTGCCTCTTCAAAGCATTCTTTCTCATAAACCAAAATCTATTCCGAGTCACGTAGTATACGCTGGGCCTGCCACTGCTTGACGCGGCATATTTGTGCCAGATCTTAGCCTGTGGGACATAAATCGAAGTATATCCCGCTTTGTGGCCCTGCCAGCACCAATCGGTTTCTTCCCAGTACGTGAAGAACTTTGAATCTAACAGTCCGATTTCGGCGATTACTTTTTTCTTCACCAAGAGGCAGGAGCCAATGAGGGTATCTACGAGCCGCACCTGATCATACAGTCCGCCGTCAATTTCACGATCCCCGACAGGCCAGGCTCTGCCTGTCCACATGTCAAGCTTAGCGCCAACACTATTTATCACGTCTTTTCTTCCACGGCCATTACCGTCATAGTAATAGATTTTGGGTCCAGCAAAGCCGACACGGGGCTCTCGCTCCGCTACGTTTATTAGCTCGTCCAGGAACCGTGGGTCCACAATCGTGTCATTATTAAGGAGCAGAACATACTCCGTGTCCTCTTGCAGCGCGGCACGAATTCCGACATTAGTCCCCTCGGCAAATCCGAGGTTCTCATGATTTTCAATAACTTTGATTTCTGGATAGCAAGCCTTAAATTGCTCGACAGAGCCGTCAGTCGAACCGTTATCAACGACGATGACCTCGTAGTTGGGGTAAGAAATGTGACTCAAGGATTCTAAGCATGCAACCGTTTCGTGCTTGCCGTTCCAATTCAAAACAACAATTGAAACCCGTGGCACGTCGTTGTGGCGGAGCAGAGACGTCAATCTTGTTTCATCCATTTATCGCTCCAACCGGCGGTTCTCTTTGTCTGAGGATCATCATGGCACATCCGATACTCATTTACGTTCACTGCAGCGTTGGGAAACACGAGACTATAAGGTTTATTGAATTGCAGTGGTGGAAACAAACGATGCGTTTGCCGGTCCGAACATTGGGCTCCGGCTTTGATAACGGCTGATGACTAATTTTGGGCAATATCGAGCCCACAGGGCCCACAAGCTAATAGTTCAGACGCGGCAACACATCAAAAATGAAGATCAACGTGTAAAACAGCTACGAATGAAGCCTGCAATCGCGAATTGTGTCCAGACGAATCTCGTGCCGAGTGATACCCTGTAATCATATGACAATTTTTATAAGATTAAATGAATAAAATTCAAGTGTGCTGCTCTAGTGATACTTCCCCCTCATAGTATCTCGATCCGCGCATCTCACAGACGCAACACCTGTTTTGGTACACACAACGTCTACGGCTTGGAAGCAACAACGGCAACGTTATCCTAAAAACCGGTCAGTTTTGGTCAACTGTTGGTCAACTCTTGCTATTGTAGGAAAATATCTCGACTTTTGGCAAGAAACGCGTCTTGCCACAATCGATCGGTCTTCGCTGCTTTGATCTCATCGTCATTGCGAAACGTAAGTTCAGGCAACGCGTGCTGCGCCTCTCGATAGAAATGCGCGTACATCGCAAACAGCTTTTCAGTCGGGATCGAAGACAAGTCCCGCGTTTCGAGTTCGCGCTGAATCCGGCTGAGAACATCACCAAAGAACTCGACTTTCTTGCGGGTCGAGAGGTCGTACTTGTCGTACAACGCCTCGAGCTCTACTGCCCGCAGATTGTCAATCTCCTCTTTGAACTCCCTGTCCCAACTGATCAAGGTGGTTTTACTGACCCCGATCTCAGTCGCTATCTTAGCTAGCGGGAGCCCTTGGGCCCGAAGCTCCATAAAACGTGTCTTTGTCTCGTTGTCTTTTATAACCTCTCATTGTTTAGAGAAACGATATAGGTTAAGGCGATCGTGCGTCATCGCCTGCCTCCGCACGACACCTACGGAGCTCCGCTTGGAATAACGCCGCTGTTCATTGGAACCACATCGGAAACTTACGTACTCCATACAGGTCGCACGGAACGACGGTATTTGCGATGCAGACAACTGCGTTTCGAGCGGGACCTAGACGTTGCTGCTCGTTTCTTCCGTCGCTCGCTCAGCCCGTCCGACGCGCCGATAGCTCCGTACTTTTAACACAGAGTATACGAGGACCGCGGTCGCCACCAGTATCGTCGTCCCCAGCCAGGTGTCAGGTCGCACCAACTGGAGCTGCCACGTCTTCCAGCTCAGCGGGTACAGTAGCATAAGCCCCCCGCTGACTTTTATCAACAGCACGTCGAGCGCGTAGTGCGTAACCATCCCGAAGGCGAACAATAGGAGCACGCGCACGCGCGTCCCTTCTTCGAACAGCATGGCACCGAGCCCGCATACGAGGAGTATGCCAAAGTGCACGTCTTTTCTGTACCACGTTAAGCGCCGGAGCGCGGGTCTCGTGTTTGTAGTGCGTTCTGGGCAAAGGAATGAAGTATGGGCACTACAGCGCGACGCGTAGCGTAGGCCGTGATACTTTACGTTACATCACGCACAGCTTTGGAAGGTTACTTCTTGCGCATCGTTCAAGCAATTGAAATTATCTTTACAGGGTGGCTTTTGAAGGATTGAGCTGTTTGACGCTACTGAAATGAGTATCCTCCTTCGTCGGCAGCTCCATATACGGACGATGAAGATGAATAAATGAAGCTAGTCAGTTCTGTGGAGCGACAAACCTCCAGCGATCGCCGCGTTACTTCTGCATTATTTCTCATGTATATCGTGAAGTTCGCGCCCCGTGAAGTCCGAACCCCTAGCTGAGCTGCCATGTGAAACACATGGTCAACGTGCGGAAATCTGCCCATCTCCAAGATGTCTCGTCTGATAAACGTAAACCTCTCACGATTCAATGCGCACGACAGATTTGCGAGTTTCTGTTCTTCAGTATAGTAATCGGTGAAGCAATCGATTCCTATCACACCGTTATCGCCTTGTAATAACCTCTCAACGAGGTGCCAACCAATGAATCCCGCACACCCGGTCACCTAAACTCGCGTCATTTTTCCTCCACTGCATCCGCGCTCTTGTTATTCATATACATGGATAACTACGAGCGGCGCGATGTCGATCGTTCTAGCTGTATTTCCCTCTTCACAAGCTAGCGCTGCGGTCGTGTTGCCGGCCTGCATAATCGCGCTAAAAAGGTAGTGCGTAAACTTTGATCAAAAGTCATGACCGGCCACCGTGTTCCAAAACAAGTCGCTTTTTGACGAGATATTCGATTAATTCCCGTTTCAAGTCGTCTCGTTCGAGTGCAAAGTCGATCACCGCCCTCAGGTACCCAATTTTATCCCCCGCATCATATCTCACTCCGTCGAGCACGTACGCATAGACAGGGCGCTCGTTCAAGAGTAGGCGAATCGCGTCGGTTAGCTGCAGCTCGCTTCGCGATGAACGGGGCACCCGTTTTATGCAATCAAACAGGTCCGCGGTCATCACGTACCGTCCGACGATGCCTAAACGGGAGGGGGCCTCTCGCAGGGTTGGCTTCTCGATTACGTCACTCAAGCGGTAGAGCGAATGACTCACCTGCTCCCCTTTTATGATGCCGTAACTCGATATTCTTTCTTCCGTAACACGCTCTACAGCAAGGATAGGGCTCTCGCACCGTTCATAGAGAATTCCGAGTTGCTTTGTACACGGAACGGTTGACCTTATGATATCATCACCGAGCAGCACTGCAAAAGCATCACTCCCGATATGTTTCTCTGCCTTCAAAACAGCATCTCCGAGCCCTTTTGGCTCTTTCTGCCGTATGTAGTGTATGTCCACTAAGGTGGATATCATCCGTATCTGCTCAAGTTGTCCATATTTACCGTCGTGGGCCAGGTGGTTCTCGAGCTCGGGAGAGAAATCAAAGTAGTCTTCGATCGTTCTCTTGCCCCGCCCAGTGATGATAATAATATCGTCAATTCCCGAAGAAACTGCCTCCTCGACGACA
>Ga0187849_1001929_pt1 | contig 20964 bp, 22 predicted proteins | sample June2016WEW_4_10_2_FD_132412 | JGI IMG/M metagenome (GOLD analysis project Ga0187849, IMG submission 132412) | Peatland microbial communities from SPRUCE experiment site at the Marcell Experimental Forest, Minnesota, USA - June2016WEW_4_100 | ecosystem: Environmental > Terrestrial > Soil >...
CGCCCAATCTTCAGGCGTATCATGCGCTTTTAAATTTTTATTTCCAATGTCCCTTGCAAGCTGATGCTCGGCTTCATTGCGATAACGCCTTCCCTCAATTTTTGGTATATTGTCAGAAGCATCCTTAGCAATAGAAAGTGCTTGCTTAGGTTTGAGTGTTCGTAATTGATTACCTATCTTTAATCGTACATCTTCTAATTTTTCTGCAATAGGTTCAATAGGAACCGCCGCCTCTTCAGATTTTATAAATCCTTTCTTTTTTGCGTATTCAGTAATCGGTTCCGGTAATTTTTCTTTCTGCTGAACTGCTTCAGATGTAGGCCACGATACTTCTTTCTTGCCAGCCATTACATCTTGTTCATTAATAAATTGTCCTTTATAAGTCCACCCAGTTTCTTTTACATCATCAGCAGAGTATCCAACTTTTTTCGCTTCTTCTAAAGCATCAGGATGATGCTGCTGATTGCCAGCCTCAAAGACTTTATCATCTGACATCTTAACCGCTGGCCGACTTGTCTCTTTAAAATCTTTTGTAAACTCTTCTTCGCTAGTAGGAGGAGGCGCATTGCGTACATCACCTTCGCCCTTTTCGGCCCATCCCCACTCAAGTTTATTAGCTTCTTTATGAGCAGACTCATAGTCCATTCCTTTAGTGCGCATTAGGTGCTCTTCTGACGCTTCGTGTGCAGCCCATTTGGGTAGTTCTTCAGGCGGAACGTAATCCGCTACCCAGAGTTCATTATCTTTGGGGCCTTTGCCATTCTTGAAAAGTTCCTTCCACCAAGGAGCATTGCCACCACTAATAAAATCTTCTGCACCCTTTTTATCAACTAATGCCCTATTAACATCTATGGCATTAACGGCTATAACCTTCTTTCCATTTACATCGCCTAAATATTCACCCTTAACTTCCGGCTTATCTCCTTCTGCGGGATAGAGAACTTCTGTTTTTTCTCCAGTTGGAGGTTTTAGCTTTAATGCCTGAGACTTAATAGTATCAGTTAATTCCTTGGAAACATTCAGAGATTTTGATATATCTTCGGCCTTTTCAGAGGGAACCGTTGTAGTCTCTTGCGGAGCCTTCTGGGGTACAGGAACTTCTGCTGGCTGCTGGGCCTTATATTCAGCCGCCGCCTTCTGGAGAGCCACTGTGCGATTCTCAGCGTTATTCTTACCTTCTACCTTCAACTCCCAATCATCGGCTTGAGTACGAGATGGTTTAACCCCTCTTTCGGCTGCATCAACTATGGCCTTTTGGGTGTCAGTTAATTCCGGCTTTAGCTGACCAATCTTGCCCGCTCCTTCCGCTACGGCACCGGGTAAGGCTAGCGCGGCCATAGTTGGAATAGATTTTAAATATGTATTAGCTGCATTTTTTGCGATCTGTTTAAACTCCGGGGTTTTTCCTTGAGCGAAATCTTCGATAGCTTCATTAGTGGCCTCTGCTCCGGCTATAGCGGAAGGACCACGAACAAGCGCAGTCTTGGCGTATCGAGAAACAAAATTTTCAGCAAGCTCACTTCCGAGGGCCTCTTGCGTCATACCTTTAGGTAACATCTTCTCCGGCAACCCCCTGAAGATTGCTCCTGTAACAACCCCACTTAATGCTGCTGCTGCTTTAGCTGTATTGGGGGACACCCCTTTTTCTAATAAATCATCGTACGTTTTACCGGCAGCAGGAACACCAAAAGCTAACATTGGACCCATACCAATTGCTGCCTCCATTTGAGGAGCCGCCTGAGCCACTTCAACTCCTATTCTTCTGGGACTATACCAAGGAGCATCAGGATTTGTAAGCGGATCAGCCTTACTCCATGCAGCGTCTACATTCTTTTCAAACTTGCGCATATCTTCCGGCTCTTGAGCAACGCCTGTTTTTTCAGCAAATAATTCCGCAAAATCGGTAGCTGCGTTAAACATTCCTACAGCCATTGCTTTAGGGGCACCCATTTTTTGGGATGTTTTTTTGTGGCCGGCATATTCGTGAATAGCCTGAAGAAATTCCTCTCTATTTTCAGGAGGAACACCACCGGCAGCAGCCATAGAAAGAACTTTATTATACGGATAGTCAGTGAGTTTATCAGCCGCTTTATATGCCTGAGTATTATACTTTTCAGGATTAGCCAACTTCCTGAAAGGGAGAGATTGACTAGCTACATTTTCAAAGTCGTTAACCAAATGGTCAGGCGGTTGTTGGGGCGACCCCTGTTCTCCCGCTTTACTCCGTAACATCTGTAGCATTTCCATGCCGCCGCGATGCGAGGCTTCTTGTTCCGGGTTCACTTGAGGAAGCTGTTGATCTTGCAGGGCGGGAGCAGCCTGATCTGATCCGGCCCTCCTTTTCCACACTTCTTCAAATTGACTAATTAAATCCGTGGAATCATCCATTATTATTGATTCTCTTGAGGTTGCTCTGTTGATAATGCTTCAAGCAGTTGCTTATACGCCTGTAGTTCGTCTATCTGGCTGCGCCTCTGAGGAGGAGGATTAGACTCTGATGCAATTCGCCATCCACCAGTGAATCCCGTTGCGGGGTTCTCGCCTCCGGGATATTGAGGAGGCGTCTGAGGTGATGGTTGGTTAATCTGCTGCGGCTGTGGCTGTTGTTCTGGAGCAGGCTGTTCAGGCTGCTGTGGTTGCTGCATATTTTGGTAAGCATCCCACGCCTGCTTAGCGAAATTAGGATCATTTAATTTATGGGGATTATTAATTGCATCCTTCAATATATCTTGATATTGGTTACTTCGGGGTTGCTGTTGTTTGGGAATAGGTAGAGCAGGAGGCTTCCTGAGGCCCATCGTATTGTTCATAATTTCATCAATTTCATCTATAGACCGATGTTTAGACGGCAACGGAATACCATCACTATCCGTCAAGCCAGCATGTAAATTCTCCGAGGCTAATTGATGACGTTTTTCAATAAAATCTTTACTCTGTTCCTGATCCCTAATCTCCTGATTCTGTTTGAATTCCATTTGAGAACCGCTGTTAGTTTCATTCATCTTAGCTATTCTCTTTACGCTCCCATCGGCATCCCTTGTTTTATGAACACCATCCTCCGTCCATGTATCACCTATTTTTTGACCATCTTTATACGGCTGGAGTTTAGGAAGATAAGACGGAGTGATGGAAAGTTTTTTCTGCGCCCACGCCTGATGCCCGGCTGCCTTTTCTTCAGCACTAAAATTAGGATTGTTTTCTAATTCCTGATCGGCTTTTTCTCCAGCAGAAATTTCCTGCTTCTGTTTATTAGTATATCGCTTTTCAAATTGACCTGCATCAAATTGAGCTTTTTCTTGCACAGCTTTAACTTTTGGATCAACTTGTTGCTGGGGTTGCGGAGTTGGCAATGATTGTAAATACTGAGGAGTCGCTTCCGGCATACCGGCAGCCTTACGCATTGCAGCAACTCTAGCACGACCTTGTTCATCAGTTTTTTGATTTTGCGTATATCGTCCAGCCTGTATTCCTTGTACATTTTCTGGAGTAAGTTGACGCTGTAGATTTTCAGGATGAAATGATTGATTTATAATTTGATCGACTTCATCTGGAGTACGCATCCTCTTTTTGCCGGTATCGTTTCCTTTTTTATCAAGTTCAGGAACTTCCTGCGTATTCAAGCGCAGCCTTGCTTCGAGAATTTGATCCTCAATATGGCGTCGATTTTTTTCATCAGTCATTTTCTCGGCGGCCTTTTCGCGTGCTGATCTAACTACACCTTGAGCTACTTGGGATTTTAATGCAGCTTCTCGACGAGCATTCAGTTCTGTTTGAATACGTTGTGCATCGCGTCGAGCTTTTTCTTCTTCACGTTTAAAGATATTATTTTGCTGCTCTTCAAAACGCTTCTGTCGTTCTTCATCTTCTCGGCGCAGGCGAACTTCTCGGTCAATTGATGCTTTAGTATTAGTAAAAGATCGTCTTTTTGCCATGTTATATTCCTTATGAAACCGCCGTCGCCGTAGTTGGATTAAAAACAGCAGGCGTTGTAGAAGTCGTAGTTGAAGGCGTTACATTATATCCGGTCCCTGCCCCCTGAGTCATACCTCCTAGAGCCTGTCCAGCGGCAGCCGTTCCATAGGGACCAGCCCCGGCAGTCAGGGATTGAATAAGGGCTTGTATCGCACTTTGATTAGGAAGATTTTGCTGCATAATATTTCCGTATTGTCCTATTACACCCAATCTTTCTTGTGCCAATGTATCAGAAAGTGTACCAAGGGCAGCAGATTGCTGCCTCCCTGTTCCTTGTTGCAACGAAGCTCCAACAGTCGTATTCCCCATACCTAACTTAGCAAGATTCTGCATTTGCTGAGAACCTTGAGCAGCAAAGGTACTCATAATATCCGATCTTTGCTGACCACCTAACGTATTAACTATATTTTGCATTTCTTGGTAATGCTGGGAATTTATTGCTGTAGCGGCATTAAAGGCTGTATTATAACTATTTACTAAAGATTCAAGACCGCTGCGACCTGCTGCACCGGCAGCTTGTTGGGCTTGCATTGTTGCATAATATTTATTCCAATCCTCTTGAGTAGCAAGATTTTTGCTAGCCGCCTGAACGTCTGCTACATATTTTTGTGTCGTTGCCTCGGTACCAAATTTACCACCAAAGGGATCATAATTTTGTCCAGGCAATTCGCCATGTCCTTGTCCCATATTTATGTTCCTTTATTTAAAGTTCTGTGATTACTTGAGTTGTAGTATTGAATGATAGCCAACTTTCATCAAGGGTATCGGAAGTATAATCTCCAGAATATGTAAATTCTTTATTGTACTCATGTATAAGATTGTTTCCCGAATAAAATTTTGCATTACAAATAATATCCCACGAACCAGATAAAGGATTATCGGGATTATTTGTACTTATATCGCCCATTATAGATAAAATGTATACTTTACCTAAAACAGGATTAGTAATTGTAATTTTAGAGGAGCTACTATTAATTTCATTAGCAGTGTATTCGCTATTAGTTCCGTCATCCTCATAATCGTTATGCAAAGTCGCAGAATTCCAAACAGCATTAGTTGGCGGAAAGTCGTGTCCTGGCGTCCAATCGTATGAATACTGTCGGTTAAATCCACTATAACACCATCCAAAATCATCACCAATATAAATATCCATTTCAGCCGTACTATCCGACACCGAAAAACTTTCCGCATAAGGTGGATCAGTATCCATGTTCCACCCACTTAATTCATAAGAATAATTGATACTAACATTCTGTATAGTTAATGTAAAAACTATTTTATCAATTGTAGCAGGCGGTGGATGCGGTTTCCCCTTCACTAAAACCTCTGCCGTAACCATATAAGTAAAATCTTCAAATGGCGTAACTTGTGCTGTGACTTCAGCCATATAATCTGTTGTCGAAGCGGGAAAAGTAATATCATCGCTTGCTTCGTAAAAACCAGATTCGGTTAATTCTAAATCACTCATGGCGTTTGTGACCAAGTTACAGTAACGCTAGTGGGTTCACTTGTTACGTAAGGATTTCCGTCGCTTCCTAAGGTCGCTAATTGAGCCGTAAAAGTCGATGTATCTCCAGCATTAACTTGTGTTGGAGGATTTAAAAAATTTAACTCATATACTGATTCATATCCCGGTGGGTCCGGTCCTGGAAACTCCCAATTAGATTTCCATCCAGGAGGCTTTACTGGCACTATAACAGGTTCGGGTAATGCTACATAAGCTCCGGGCATTTATAGCTCCCCGTCTTTAGTCCAGTGAAATACTATATAATTACTTGCGGTAATCGCATTCCCCGCCGATGTAATTTTTATATCATAAATTGCAGTATCTCCAGGATTATTATCAGAAGCACCTGAAACATTTTTTCCTGTTGAATTATCATAAACAGCACCTAAAGTTCCGTCAGGAGTATAGAAAGTTACGGCTGGAATAGTGCGCATACGTTGATGCAATACTAATCCATTTATATCTCCACTTCCAGATTTTGCTATTCCCCACACCGTCGGCCAGAAATGCGCATTTACCCAAGTATTCGAACCGGGAGCTGTGCCAATTTCATAACTTTTTTCATAATATCGCTGGCAAAGCACAAGTTCTTCTCCATCTAATCGTAATTGATAATTAGTTCTTAATGCTGCGGATAAATATAAACCACAAGCCGTTATATCAAGCGTTACATTTTGCGCAGCCGTTCCTTCTGTCCAAATAAATACAATAAGATTATTATAATTTGCACTCCCTGTTCCGTTTACATTTAAGGTAGTCCAAACATTAGCGGTTGGAGTTACCGAAGAAACAGCTATTACGCCTAAATTTGAAGTTAAAAAAAAGTTACCCGCCGTATATGTTCCGCTGGTCCAATCGTTTACTACATCACTTGTTACGGAATCTCCGGTTCCTTCCCAACCTAAAATAGCTATTCTAATTGGTTGACTTGAGCTACATCTTATTTGTGTTTGAAAACTTAGTGTCTGACGTAAAGAAGTAGATTCTGTGCATGCAATAATTTGCAACAACCCCATCCGCTGCGCTGCCGCTTGATTTTGTTTTAATTGCCCGGCAAATCGACAATTACCCGGGCCTGTAATTCGTTGGATTTGTACCGATGCTGTTTGCGTTAAGATATTCCATCTATCTGGTCCATAATTATCATCGCTAATTGCAGTAAGGGTTCCCGACGAGGTTCTTTGAAAAACTGCAAATCCACCATTTATAATATAATTATAATTATCTACTCCTGCGTTAGTTACAGATAAAGTTGGAACAGATAAAGTGGTGCCGTCAAAAGTGCCGCCGGAATAATCTTGTAATGTAGAAGCTGATGCACTAACGGCAAGCCTTCCAGCAGTTAAACCACTAATCGGGGATACAATAGATAATTGATCTCCTGATTGGAGTTCTTCTGGCTGGCCATTCTGTAGTACAAGCGGAATTCTTACTGTCATTTGATTCTCATTATCCACACGACATTGTAATAGGGCGGCTTATTCTCGTGGGCGGTTCCACCGCCGGCACTTCCAGTTGCATCCGTTCCACTCGAACCTGTATTGATAGTTCCTGTTAGTGTTATTGGACCATACGCGCCAATCTGCGAACCTATGCCAGTACCTCCACTCACTACAGTATGTGTATGTGCTGGTCCAGTATGCGTATGCGCCGGCATTTCAGCCGTTGTTAAAGTATGTGTATCTTCACCACCTGTTCCGCCACTAGTTGAGTTGCCGCGTAAGAAATAGTTACTTCCATTTAAGTTTGGAAGTGTCTGCCCATTATAGACACTTGCGGCATCACTTAATACTGAACCATCGCATTCATGCCAACCTGCCGGTAAAGTTTGTGGTGTATTTGTATAAGTTTTAAGCCATGCTACAACGCTTCCGATTGGAGGTTGAGTTATAGTAGTGGCTGTTAAAGTAGTACCATCAAAAGTTAAATTAGCACTACCAACTATTAAACCAGAACCGTTGGCATAGGCCACTTGGTTGGCAGATAAACTAATCCCTCCTTGGCCTGCGGCAGCCGTACTGAGTTTAATAGGTTGCTTGATATTAATGTCAAGTTCTGTAGTCGATATGGCTTGTCCAACTTCTACAACATATCCAGTTGTCGGTGGTGTTAGTGTTATCTTTCCGGCAGTTGCCGCACTAAGATAATAAACAGAGCCGGTAGTCAATCCACCTGCACCTTCTTCTGTAACGGCATTCCATTGTGCAACAGTACCAACGATTACACCATCAGGTTGGCAAAATCCACTAGCGGCACCAGCAATATCTGCCATAACGAACGCCAACACCCGCGTAGTAGCTGCTGCATTTGCTCTTGCAGGCGCGACCTTATCAACATCAATATCATATACAGGTGTACAAATAACAATTGTAACACTTGCACTATTATTTGTAAGCAATGGTCGTGTTGATACAGGATATGTAGTCGCCATTATAGATTAAAAACTATACACTTTAAATTGGAATTATAAGAAGCCATAGCACTGTAAGCAGATTTTATTTGTGCTGGAGTTGTTGAAGCAGTTCCATCTGTAACAGCCGAAACTTCGATGGGAGTTTTCGTAGTTCCATCCGATGTAGTAACCTTCATGGTACCGGAATCATTAACAATTTTAGGCCCGCTATTTCCGCTATCAATCTGAAAACTAGTCGATGTAGTTCCGGTATCAGTATTCTGGGTGTGGGCCGCTACTGAAACCCATGCTGCACCATTATATTGATAGAAAGCTGCATCGGCGGTGCTCCACAACTCCATGCCGGCTACAGGATTATCAAATGACCATGTGCCAGGAGTACCAGCAACACTACACCAAGCAATTTTATCTTCTTGGCCTGTCCATTGTGCTCCAGTGGCAGTTGCTTTAACAAGGTATCTTTGCCCCTCAGTCGGACTTGAAGGTTGCGCATCCAATCGGCTTATTACTTGTTGTTGCCAAGGAAATGTACTAAGCTCGGCAACACGATATGTCGTTGTCATAATATTTCCTTTCTAAAAAACATTAGTTAAACATTTAAGATTTGAATTATAATGAAGTTCACGATTATATGCTTCATCCCAATGTGCTTCCTTGCTATTTACGATTGAAGTTGTATTATTCCAATTACCTATTGTCACTTGTGTTACACCATCAAGATTGGTATTTAAATCGGCTATGGCTCGACGAACCTCTTGTGGACTGTTAGTGTTGGGTGTACGAGGCAAGTCTATTCCCTTTCCTCAAGATATAAAGCAGCGCTATTTGTACTCATGGTATTCTCCTTCTGCCAGCCTCCTTCGTCACTGCCGTTATCTCTTCAACAGCCCATTTCTTGCCGCTTACTCCGGTTAACTTCAAGACAAAGGCTTGGCCGCGACACGCCGGATGAACAGAAGCATTCAAACCAGCAATCCAAGTTCCTGTATCACTTGCAGCAGCAGACCAAACTCCTTCAAATGTATCGGCACATTGAATAGCCCATGTTATATCCCCGCTATCGGAAGATAGAACCCCGTCCAACGAAAGCATGGTTCCTATTTGATATATTGTAGGTGCCGCCGTACTGGTTGATGATAATGCAATTGGGCCTAAGAAAGCATAACTCGTAAAATTAGCACCGCAATCAGTAAAGGCTAAATCACTATATCGTCTTAATTTACCATCGCGTCCACCTAAAATTACTCCAGATTGTTCAATTGCAAGTGATTGAACCGTACAGCTTGATGTTGGTTCGTGATCTGAATTCAAGGATACCGGCCAATATGTTTTAGTTGTCCAATCAAACCACCAATGCAATCTTGCATTAGAAGAAGTCGATGTAAGATAAATATGAATCCCTCGCCCTTGAACATCATATTCAATAGAGGGAATTACCATATCGGGATTGATATTTGTAAATTCTGCCGGTAAAGTATCGCGTGAAATAGAAACGGGATAAGCATCGCCTCCGGCATCAAGCGAATACAGTCCATCTAATGATAAGAAAATCATGCTTCCATCAGGACAAATACACCACGCATTAGCTCCAATAATGCCTACGGTGCGGCTTAGACTAATTAAAACCCCACCATTAGCAGGATCGCCAGTCATCCGCCACAACGAACTACGGCAGCCAATAACAAGATAGTCGTCACTATGGACCGCAAGTGCTGTTATGGGATCGCCGGGCATCCCGGCTGTGCTGGAGGTGCCTGCAACGGCCCTTTGAACATCCATAGCAATTGGCGCATAATCCCAGTCAGTTTCATTATTCTGCCGAGACATATACCATACATGGGGGGCAACTGCTGCCCCAGCCAACACAATCCTGCTACTAAAATATGCAATTAAGGGACATCCCGTGGGTACTTGACCAACTGTAGAAGTCCAGATTACTAAAGAATCGTCTGAGGGATCGTAAACTTTAGGAGCACGTTCAACTCGATATGAACAAGCCCCAGAGCCGGCAGTAGTGGCGAGTGTTAAACTGGCGTTTCCAGATGTGATGGTAAATTCATATGTACCGGCAATAGCCGTTCCTTGCGGCTCTGTAACTACGACCACCATATCATTTGGTAAAGCTCCGGCAGTTGTCCAATTCGATATACTAGTTGCCGTAAATATAGTATCGCTTATCGTACCATCAGTCCCCACGGCAACTGGCGTTCCGTAGTCTGCAATATATAACTGTTGACCGCTTTGTGTAGCATCAATTGCTACATCTGAATTGATGGTAAGAGTTTCGGTGACGTATTCAATCCAACCGTAGGGATGTTCTTTATACAAATAACCACCGGCAGAAGCAACTAACATAGACCGTAATGCGTTAGTAGTTCCTGTAGAATAATATTGAGCGCGATAAACATTAGTAAGACATAATCCACCGGCCACAGTACATTGCATTCCAAATCCAACTCGACACCCAACTCTATGACTTACGGCTTGAGAATAAATTTGTACTCCATTCCAATAGATTGTTACGTCAGTATTATCAACAAGTGCTGACAACAAAGCCGGTTGTGCCGTTAAATTATCTCCAGTAAATATAATCGGAGTTAATGTAGTGTTAGTGGGAGTTCCACCATCAACAACGCTAAAAGTCCCCGTGTATGCCATAGAATTAGCTGTCAATACTAATTCAATCATTACGCCATCGTTTTTAATGTTTGGGGTAGTATTATCCAAGAATAGATATATTCTATACTTCCCAGCAAATCCATCCATCGTAGGCGTAATCAGCATATCTACTGAATAGGCTTTAGAAGTATCAATTGGCAATAATTTGAGAACAGCTTCACCAAGAAATTGCGTAGTATCCACGCTCGCTAATGCTGTAGGAAGAATTTTAGGCATAGCAATAGCCACGCCGCCGTTTGTCCAAAGAGGTGCCGACCATGCAGATGACATGGCTGTTCCGTCAAATACGTCAGACCATGCCGTAAATCCATCCCCTAAAGCTAACGTCATGGGAGCCAACATCCGTACAGAACCAGCTAGAGCGTTGGTGTAGGCGTGTTCTAGTCCAGGCCGAGAGCCACCTCTAAGCCGTCCATCCAAGACGGACCTGGGACGGACATTAAGAAGGTCAGAAGATGTATAAGGAGCCTGTTGTCTGTAGGCGGCTTGACGGTTTAGACCTCCTAAAGGAAACTGCACATTGATCTGACGTTGTTTTTGCTTGGATATTGCCATCAAGCTAACCTATTTCTGTTTAGTGCGTTTCCAAATTTCTCTTCTAATCTCTCTTTGTAAAGCCATTTTTCCCGTAGGTAGATTCGTTTTTGGGGGCGCAGTTATGGCCTTTGCAACTTTGGGTAGATGTACTTCTACCTTCTTTGGCTTTTTTATATTCAGTTTAAACGCCTTTTTCTTTTTAGCCATTGTAAACTTTCAATCCCTTCTGTACAAACTCTTCGTAGAGTCCAAAAGTATCTTGATTAAGTTCCTTTTTCTCGTCCAGCTTCTTTAATGAGGCTACAATTAAATCCATAGCCTTTTCGCCAATTTGAATATCCTTCATCGGATCAGCCTCAGCTTCCCACTTAACCTGCTGTCCATCATTAGAAAGTTTGAGGGACTTTGTTTCTTCTTCGCTAAACGAAAGAGCCTCTCGCAGTTGTCTTACTATTTTGAGAGTAAGGAAATCACCCGTTGCAGGAAGAATACCAAGCAAAACAATACGATCTTTAACACAAAGTTTCATTTGAACCTCTCTTCAAAAAGTAAAAATAACCCAGCGGGGCCTTTGAAGGAATCCCGCTGGGAGTAAATCACAAATCATCACGGAATATATGTTCCAGCGAAGATGAAATGCACAACCCCATCAGGAGTTTTCACCGGAATAGCATGAGTTGAAGTTAGTGTCTTACCGGCAGCAGCTACGACAACCGTGCAGTTAGTAAAATCAATAACTTGAGTTCCGATAGAACCGATAGCAAGAGCAGTAGGCATGGTTCCACCCGTATTTTCAATTTTTATAGCGGCTGTAGCTGTCCCTGCGTCGCATTTAATATGCAAGATGTCAGGAACCGTAGTGCCTGCACCATTTTGACTAAACAGAACAACATCAGTAATACCTCCACCCGTATTGACGTTAGTTGCTTCCAATACTGCAACAGCATTAGGACCGGCAGGAGTAACTGTGCCGGTACCTTGTATCGAAAAGTAGCCAGCCAAGCATTCTCCCGTCGTAATCGTCACAGCACCGTCAATGGAAACTGACGCTTGCAGAATGGATGATTGATTGACATTATGGGCAATACTCTGCCGTAATTCAACGCAATTATGATTAGTAAGTGGAGTAGCCCCGCCAGTATCAACTCGCAATCGCATAGCAGCAATGTCGTATGCTGAACTTCCGGTATTCTTCAAATTGACTTGAATCGGAACCCAATGGTCGCCATTAAGCACCACATTCATCGGCGTAGACCAAGTACCGATTGCGATAAATGGATGGCTTCTACCACTGGCATAAAGTGGAGTCAGACCAGAAAAATCCAATACCCCATTTGCACTAGCAATAAGTGCTTTAGAAGCCGTAACAACCCCGGCAGTTGCCGTAAGCAAAACAGTATCCTCAGTCATAACCGCATCAAAATCACAAGCAGCTTCCGTACCTTCATTGACATAGAGGGATGTTCCGGCACCCCCATCGGTTGCCTGATAAAGGCAACCAGTTTCATAACCCGGCAATCCATCAGTAGGAATTGACGCAGTTAGGCCGCTGCTAAACAACCATCCTGATGTTAAGCGAACGGGTTTCATTTTCAACAGTGAATGAATTTTTGTGGCCATTGATGGCTTTCCTCATAGTAAAAGTAACGATATATAAAAACGCAAACAATAAACTATTCTAAAATTGTGACGATCTTATTTTAGTTCCATTTAATCGCAATTGTCCTGTAGTATAAAATTCACTTTCATCTTTTTCCTCATGGCAATATGTACATCTTTTGGTTAGCATTATATCCCCCTAATAGGTGTACACGATAAGACCGCCCTGTTGCCAAGTACCTTGTCCCCCATTTCCGATTGCATATATTGCCTTCCTGGCATCTGCCCCTTCGATTGCTACAGGACTTCCACCTGTAAATAACTGTACTCCTTTACCAGCTACGGCATCTTCTCCAAGTCCAAGGGCAACTTGAGTAGAGCTATCGATTGAATGTTGAATAAACAACGAATCCCTATAGGGATCGGCGGGCACAATAAGAGTGCTATTTCCGTCAGTAAGCGACCATGAGCCTTTTCTAGCCATTATATGTACCCCTAATAGGTAAAAGCAATTACTTCGCCAGTTTGGAAATAACCAGTTCCGGTTCCGCCACTTGCAAGGCCATAGATTGCCTTACGGGCTTCAGGACCATGAATAGTTAAGATAGAACCGCCAGTATAAAATTGTGCCCCTTGGCCAGCAACGGCGTCCTCTCCAAATCCAAGAGCAACCTGAACTCCTCCGGGTTGTGTAATCTCATATTGCAGAAACAAGTGATCCCGATAAGCGTTAGCGGGAACAATTATTGAACTTGTCCCCGTAGCTGTCCATGAACCGGCACGACCTGAAGTATTTGTTGCGTATGCCATTTGTTATCCTATTGCTTCGTAGTTAATGTAATAAGTTTCGTCACAGTCTTGAAAGTCAAGAGTAAATCCGTCATCATCCATTGAAACAAAATTTGCAGTTACGGGAGGGCTATCTCCATCGGCAACAGATATACGAATACAATGATCCGCTCCAATATCCTGAACTACTCCGTAGGACGCATACACTTGATTGCCGCTTTCGTCAGCGTGTCCAAGACTCGTGGAAACATTATCTTGTTTAGCAGCACAGGTAAAACGCAGTAATTTAGGCTTAAAACCCATACCACTTACCGAATAGTGTCCAGAATTATCGGGACTAGGACACGAAAATTGTCCAACCCTAACTTTGCTTACAACTAGCGGAATAATCGCCGGAATAATTGTCGGCACAACTAATGGTACAACTAACGGCGCAATTACTGGAGCGATATTCTCTGATACTGCTTGTACTATTCCACGCGAAGGCTGAGGCATTATTATCCTCCTGGAGCAGCTTGTTGTTGTTGTGGCTGAGGCGGAATTAATCCCGATCCCTGAGTCTGTTGTTGCAACTGTTTAGTTTGTGGATTTTGCAGAACTTTCTTTTGGTCTGGCGTAGGTTGATCTGCAATAGGCTGTGCCCCTAAGAGATGGGCTAAAGCTTGCATTGCAGGAGGTGTAAACCACGTCCTAACTTCATTTGCCTTGTGCATGGCAAGTTCTTGAGTTGTCAGTGGCTTGTTCACATTATCAAAGTATGCCCTTCTCTCTGCTAACTTCTTAGATATAAATTCGTCTACTCGTTTGCGTTCTGCTATTCTGGCTTCGTATTCTTCTTTTGTTTCTTGCATTATATTACCTGATTGTGGTACGTAATTGGGTATACCGTACCCGTATACCCACGCCTAAATTCAAGATCAATATTTTCTTTATGGCCCATAGCCCCAAAGTATCTTGCGCCATGTTTCATATCACGATTAATTGCATCAATAAGTAATGCCTTAAATTGTTCGGTATGTTGTCCAGGTGCATCATTGATACGGCTTTCCGCGATAGCCAAACATGATTCTAAATAAAGTTCCGAAAGATACATTCCGCCAAGGGGGTACGGATAAGTAGTTGTGAGTGGTCCATTATAAGCTTCATATTCGTAAGATAATTCATAATTTTGATCCGGGGTGGGAAAGAACATGATTTCCTGGCGTTGCCCGGTTTGTTTCTCAGGTGTCGTCAAACGCGGCTTGTAGCGAATTGCGGCGTGCGTAGGCGCGCCCGTGAAATCACTCCAAGTTCGCATCTGCATCAACTTACCAACGCTTACAAGCACAATAGAGGCGTAATATGTGGCCGGTGGGAAGTGGAGAGTTCCAATCAATCGTCCAAAATCATCCGGGAGGTCATAGTCGGCACTCATACTAAAGTAGTAGTTACAATTACCTACTCCGATGCTTTCCGCAAGAGTAACTGTGTTGCCGCTTACATTAGAAATTTCATAAGTACCATTGACAACCGTACCACTTAAATTGGTGATATTAACTACCATCCCGGAAGTAACACCTTTAGCAACCCAATCAGAGACACTCGTTGCTGTTAAGGCCGTTCCATTAACAGCGCCATCAGACCCGGCGATAGCGGCTGCGCCATAAATATTCATTGTAGTTGTAGGTCGTAACCAACTCCATTCATATCCTAAAGTCTGTGCTTCTACAGCAGGTGGATAATATACACGACGAATACCGCTCTGTACATTAGCATCTATTGTTGCTAATTGTACAGCAGTATAATCAGTCGTAAGTTTTCTTCCATATCCAAGGAAGAAGCCGACTTCAGCACAGAAATCAGGATAACCTAAACTTAAACCCGCTTCCATTATTTGTTTTCCTCTAAATATATTGCAGCCAATCGCAATTCTGAATCTTTATAACTCATAAAAATTTTAAAAATTGCTACAGCCTACCGAAGAGAGAAAGTAGGCTGTAGCTTGAACAACCCAGGTTGGTTATGATTACGCACACAAAGCTTGAGTAGCGCCAGTTTCCAAATAAGCTAAAACTTTCTGGAATGCGGCAGTACCCGCAATGGTCTGTAAAGCAAGGGCACTACCCTTACCAGAAGAAGAGTTGAGTTTGAATGTTCCAGCCCAACTACCAGTAGTTGCACTAGCGTCATAGCTACAAACAAGAGCAGTATTGGCGGCTAAAACCGTAGTGACATTATATGTCAATACATTGCATACGCTTCCAGGGCCGTAAATTTGTATAAGTTGTCCAGTGGGACTAGCGGCATAATCGGCGGCGGCTACACCGGCGAAGATTCCGCCAGAAGCACAAACTTTTACGCGGGTCCATCTGCGGGCATCGGCTACGGTTGCGGCACCAACGGGAGTAGCAACGTCAACCGAGTCGCGCTGCACTCCTTGTCCTTCTTTAATAGCATCCACGCCAATGTACCAAACCCATTCAGGAAATACAGGACCACATTTTAACGGAGAATTAATACTAAAATCAGGCATTAAATTAACCTTTCAAAAAACTTCCTACTAACTCCAGCCTTCCATGATAAAAAATCCATAACCCGGAGGGGCCGTTTAAGGAATCCCTCCGGGAGAAAATACTATTTATTACGCACCAGTAGTAAGCACACCCTGCCTACGCAAGTTAGTGCAAACCATCTGTAAAGTGCAATCGAGGTCCACGCGACGAACTAGATGCCGTCCGGGAACCATATACGGCTTGGTAAGTTGATTTTCCCAGCCTTCCAAAACACCGCAAGCCAACCATTTCCAATCCAGCATAAAAACTGGATTATTGGAATTTGATACCGTTGGATCAACAGAACCATTCCAAGTCGTGCCCACGGCACAAGCGCCATTTAAATATGGCACATAAGTAACCGGAGAACTCTGGAAACGAACCTTACCCTCGTAGCTATCAAGATCGCCACCAAGGCTCATATTTTGCTGTTCGAGTAATTCCTTCAGTAGAATATAAGTATTACGGTTAGTATAAATACCATTCTTCATGTTGCCTAGCTCAGGTGTTGAGTGAGTAACCGGAGAACGGAAATTAATATCCAAAGCCATATAACACATCTTACGTAGCAAATCTTCTTTGCTAACATCAGTATATTGTCCGGTCCAGTTTTGCCAACGCTTAGGATAGGTAGCGGCCAAGATACCAGCTTTCCCTGTGCCAGTAAATCCAACAGGATCGGGGCCATTGAATCCAGAAGTATTAGACTGGGTAACCCAATAACCAATACCATAAGGGGTTTTGGTGTCGGAGCTATCTGAGGGTTTGCCCCAGAGAACAGCCTCAAGATACTCATACAAGCTAACCATCATAGCGGTGTATCGGGTCTGAACCAAATCGACGATAGAAACTCCACCGCGCTGGAAATCTGGTTCCCGTTGATCGTATTCGTAGAACGCATTAATATGGCGAGGTTGGACTGTACCCTTAGCCATCGTATCGTTAATGGCACCGCCATCAGTTTCGTATAATCCAACAGCACGAGCACTATGATTGTGGTCTGTTTGGATTTCAAATTCCCACGGATTACCGCCCTCAAACTTACGCTGTCTATTTTTCCAGACCTCTCTCACAGCCACATGGTCAGATAGATCAGTCTGCAAATCCACAAATGCACCTCTTTTAACTAGCTCTTGCTGAGTCAAAAGAACTGCGTCATCAATATCAGAAAACTGTAAGGTCATAGTACATAAGCCTTTACGTCAAATCCTCAAGGTACTGAACAGCAGCTTGAAGGATATTTTTGTTATCATTTGCTAATCCAAGCATCATATTACATTTCTGGCAAAGCCAACCCCTGAAGGCTCCGGTCCTATGGTTATGATCGAGATGAAGTTTAGATTTGCACATAGTTTCCAGAATTCCACAGAGAGCGCACTTACCTGTAAATGTTGCTTCCAATTGTTCAGCGGTTAGAGTACAGGCCACATGGCATCGCGCATTCGCGGCAACCCTAGATTGTTGTAGAGCTTTTTTAAACCTATTCTCATTACGCCATCTTTTCAAATTTTCACCAACATGCCCGGAATTATTTTTGACCCAGTCACGAGCACGCCGATTAACAATCGCACGGTTGTCATCGCGGTATTTCGCATCGCGGATAGCACAACATTGTTTGCATTTATATTTCAGACCATCTTTATTTCTAAGACATTTCTGAAACTCGCCCTCCTCTTTACTCTCTCCACACTTACTACAAATTTTCATCTTTTACTTTTTTGCTTGAATAAACTCATTAACCCTATCTACTACTTCGTCAATCGGTTCTTTATGAGTTTTTAATTTTTGTCCACCTGGACGGTTAATATGTTGTTTCTCTCTCTTGCTTAAATCAGCAGATAACTTCTTTTCATAATTTTTCTGATATTCTTCAGCAAGAACCGTTTTCGCAGCCTGCTCAAAGATTTTTTCTCTTGTTGGCATCGACCGGCCAGAAGCTTTATAACCATTAGCTAAAATTGCCATGTAACTTGCAAGTTCATCGCGCTTTGCAAATTGAGGAGTAGATTTGTCTAAAATGCTGTATTTGCCTTTCCCGAGCACATCATTAAAATCTTCCCCAAGTTTTTCAACTTGCCCATCAAACCAATTTTCAACTTCTTGTGCAACACTTGCTTGGCTTGCTTGATTGGCTTGACTTCGGTATGATTGTAATTCCTGTATTGAATCATATTGTTGCTTAACAATTCCCTTTAGAGCATCAAATGCTTTAATTACTTCAGGTTCAAATTGCTCTGGATCAAGAGAAGGGAAATCAGCCAGCGGGTCTTTGGCAACCTTCTTCTCTGGCTCCGAAAGAGATTTAGCCGCAACAGCGCGGACCATATCTACAGCCCGCATAAGTAACTTATCAGAACCAAATTCTCGCGCTTCCTCAACCGTCAACCCGGCCCGAATTGCTTCAGTTAAAACGGCATTGCTAATCGAAGGTTGGCGGACGGATTCCAAGGCGGACTCCGATTCCGGCGCGGGTTGTTGTTCCTCTTCAGGTGCGAGTTCCGATTCCGGTTCGGGGACAACCTTCTCCACTGGTTTAGTTAAATTTATTATATCGGAATCAGGTTCTAAATTCTTTTTTTCATCTACACGAGATTCAATCGCTTCGTTAATTTCGGCAACAAAATCTTCGGAAACGGGCATTTTACTCTCCTCTAGTTAAAAGATAAATTGTCATGCAGACCTCTACACTTTAAAGCTCTCTCACGATGTTGTTTATCTCGATAGACTGGCCGACCTTCTCCTGTAACATCCGTAGGGACTCCGGCCTTTTGAAAATGGTCCCTCAAGTCCTGCGCTTGTGATGGGAGAACCGCACTTCCAAGACACTCTATTGGCCAACCACTACCTGCCTGCCGAGGAGCGTGTTCGGCCGTGAAGTCGCGTTCTGCCACAATACCAGTATCTAAAACAATCTTGCCAGGGGCTTCCCCCATCCTGAAGTATTTCTCAAATAACTCCCCGGCAGGGGATGAATAACAATAGAACGGCATAACTATAATTATACCATATTGTCATCAATCTTACAACACCCTTTTCGGGTGGTGTGATCCTATTGACCTAAAGAGCCTCCCGGATTCCCCCCCAACAAGAGTTGTTGCATATTAGCCGATGATCCTGCCGGTGTCGCCCCCGGTTGTGGTCCTCCTTGAGGGGGAGGCGGTTGTGTGGGCAAACCGCCCTGCGGTGTCGGCGGGTGAACCCCTGGCATCTGAGAAGGCTCAGCAAATTGAACAATGTCCTCAATTTCATGCGTATCAGAATATTTAGCAACAAGTTCTATGTATTTCTGCACATTAATAGTTCCACCATCTTGGGCAATTAATGCTGACGCCGGTAAGATGTCCTCTTTCCAGATGGTCCGTATTTTTTGTAATCGCGCTGCCGGAGAGTTATCCTGCAAAGAGTACACATCAATATCGAGGTCAAAGAGTTGGAAATCTTCCTTTTTCTTTTTACGATCCAGTTCGACAGTAAGTGAAAGGTCGCTTCCAGGAATTGGTTTTTCAATAGTTCTGCGTTTAATTGGATCATGCCACTCATAATAGGCAAGAGTCTTAAATATGCCTTCAATACAAGCAATGGTCTTATCGGCCATATCTCTCAATTGCGAATTAGACGCCTGACTTAAAATCTTTTCCTGACCAAGCGTTTGTGCCTGCGGGCTTAGCCCACCAAGGGTGTCGAGATTTCCAGCAAAGTAAGAGTAAAGATCGCGGGTCTGCATAAAGAAGGCAAGAGTTTTTGGATCAACACCACCAGCTTTCAATTCTTGAGGTTGCTGTCCAGCCCAGCGAATGCCGTCACCATCTTGTGCTCTTTTAAAATCCTCTACACTTTCTTCATTTCCTCCAGTAAATCCAAGCACGGTCTTTTGAGAATCAGCTTGATTTCCTAACTTTCGATAAAGAGAATTAGCAAGTTCATTAAGATCACGCCACAAGGATGTAGGCGCTAAGGGTAAAAGATTTCCAGGAACATCTGAATATCCTAATTTGTGGTACGGTCCATGATCTGGCCCTTCCCATTCAACTGCCTTTAATTGCTTCTTTCCCTTAGCTTCATAGGTTACTAAAAGTTTTTCTTTCGGTAGCCAAACATCTCGTAACCACTTCTTATCTTTATATACATCAGCGCTGGAGGAATTAACAATACCTTCCGCACGTTTTTCTCCTTGCAAACCAATTACTGAATAGTCATCAGCTTTTATATCTCTGCTGCCTTTAGGTAAGAAATCTGAGTCCATTAATTCTTCAAAATCAAGCCAATAATCGTTTCCTTCATAATCTATGAAATCAGGATGCTTAGCCGACATATCACAAAAGTAATCATCCATCGTTACTATATCAACAAACGACTCTCCATATTTATGTCCAAGCACCTCGCCAACTGTACATAAACCAACTTTAACAATGCCCATTGAAAATAAGGCTTCAGTTACAAGCCTTCGCAATGTCTCGGTCAATCCAATTTCATCAGGTATTTGATTAATAGCAATTTCAAAATTATAAGCAATGTGCTTGAGGTCTTTTCGTTTAGTAGTAAATAAAGCACGGGGACAATTCGCTGCAAGTTGACGGACATAAATATGAACCGCCAAAGCAAGAAAATTAACCGGCATCTTTTTACGAAAACCGCCGGTGGCATAATGAAAACCTACAAATTCCTTAATTGCTTTGACACGATTTTTGCGGGGCCCCTCTAGCTGTCGAGTGCTCCAATCCACGCTCTTTCTCAATTTTTCATACTGTTTCTCTGGCAATAAATCTGCCATTATAAACTCCTTTGTTTTTTATATTGTAATAATTTATTTATAATTTCTTCAGATATCCTATCTTTATTTTTTTCGTGCCAAGAATCCATGCTATTTCCAGCCTTCCTGCAATTCTAAATTAGGATTCTGTTTCTGTAAGTCTCGTTGTTTCATGCGCCAAGCAAGA
>Ga0187849_1001930_pt1 | contig 20948 bp, 20 predicted proteins | sample June2016WEW_4_10_2_FD_132412 | JGI IMG/M metagenome (GOLD analysis project Ga0187849, IMG submission 132412) | Peatland microbial communities from SPRUCE experiment site at the Marcell Experimental Forest, Minnesota, USA - June2016WEW_4_100 | ecosystem: Environmental > Terrestrial > Soil >...
ACAGAGGCACAGCGCGGCGGAGCCGCAACCAAAAATGAAGGACGCATAATAATGCATGTATTTACTCTGCCGACAACAAATCGTCGCAAGCTGCAACGAATCTCGGGGATAGTAGTACAGAGACAAGCAGTGTCACCTTGAGGATGGTTCCCCCCCGTCCCGAGTCCCGCTTCTGTTGTCCCGTATCCCGTATCAGGCCCGAGGCCCGAGGCCCCAGTCCCTAGCCCCGGTATTCCCTGGAACGGTCTTAGCTCGATGTATTTCCAATTCGCGCGGGTCTGCTCTTCCCTTAGCCCAGCTAGCAACGTGGCAAGGCTCTCCGGACTCTCCACGAGCGGCTGGCAATGATCGGCGAAGGGGAGGGACACGGCACGATTGCCCGTCAGCCAGCTCTTGACACGGCAAAACACGATTCCGTTCTTCAGCTCTTCGCCGGGAGCCGCGGTGGTCACGACGAAAGGCTCATAACCGTAAGTCCGCCGCAGCGCCTCCAGCCACCCCGGCGTGTGGAATACCGAGGCCTGCGGATGCCTCTCGAGAAACTCCTCCCATCGAGGGTCTCCTAGCGGGTGCAATTCATGAACGGGCACGAACCTCTCCCTTAACTAACACGGGAACATCCCCTCTGCTCGGGACTTCGCAACAAGTCTCCAACTGCAGACGTGGTTAAGATATTCTCCTTCATACTGACTCAATTTAGAAAGCGGCGCTGCAAGGTTTTGGCAGCCGTCAACACATGCTGATTCTTACTGAGGTAGTTGTCTCGCACTTCGCAAAGCCTCCTCCGCAGAAAAGCTTTGGCATCCCACCAAAAGCCAAGGCTTCCATGGGTGGCGTGACCATTCCGATAGACCGCTGAAAATGTCTGGGAAGTGCCGGGAGCCAATTCCGCTAAGACGCGAATTCCGGTATCATTAACCTCAACGCCAGGGAACCGAGTTCCGTCGCGAAGCACATGGTCAAAGGGGGAGTGTTGACCGGGCTGGCCCCATGCAATGGAAAACCGCTCGACGGAAGCGGAATGGTTCGCAATGCGCACGTTACTCGAGTAAGCTCGAACCTGCACCGTTCCATCTGGCGTTCGCCGCTTGAGAATTGAATTGTCCACGGCGCTCTCGAGATTGGACCAAGAAATCGCAGGCGCAACTAAGTTGACCTTCTGGACCACCTCCCCCAGAAATTCAGGGTGCTCGAAAATGTCATGATGTTCGACGATAAGAGCGGGCCTTCCGAAGAAGAGGTTGAAAGCGATGTCTTGACTTTGGGTTTCCTTGACGTACGTTCGCATGAATAAAGGGAACCCCCCATATCGAAGCACCGCAGGCTGGGTGAGATCAGCGATTGTGAGGGGGACTGGCTGACCCATGGGGTGAGGAACCGTATTCACCGCAGCATGGAAGTTTCGGGATTTGAGAACCTCCATAGCCTCTACAGAAAATACCCCTTGCGGGAACACCATCATTCGGTCGCAACACAGTCCGGTCGTTTGCTCATGCACCTTCATCCGCTCTTCTGCGATACCCAGCATCGTGTTGAGAAGGGCGGTGTCGGTTGACGCAAGTTCCGCCGCGGTATGATCATTTCCGTGGAAGCAAATCGAGAGCCGGTTGGCGTTCTCCCGGAACATCCTTACGACTCGCGCTGAATTCCTCCTGTAGTTGTGAGGGATGAACGCGATAGTCGTATGGAAATTGTACTGTTCCATAAGGCTGAGCAGGGTTTCGAAATTCAGAAATCCATAGTCCCGCCGCAGAAGTGGATCATCAATGATGATTGAAGCGTGAGGTCTGCCAGGATGCCAGCAGGCCTCCCCGAAGATGTGCCGCAGCGCCATGGCGTGGGGCATTAATTGGGAGAAATAGTCGCTCAAGGGCGCGCGACCGACTTGAGCGTTGACGTCCGCAGTGTCTTCAATGGCGAGGAACAGGATTTCCGTCTTATCCCGCTTCATGGCTGCCATAAGAGGGCGTCCGCCGATGCAGATCAGTTTCCGTGCAGTTGAGTCATCAGTGCTGACGGCAAGTACGCGGTCGTTGGCAGCGTTGATGGGTCCGAAAGAGAGTCCCGAAAAAGGTCCGCAGAAGTCTTTCGAGTTCGAGCTAATCTCATAGGGCTGCCCGGCATCCGCGATCGGCTGGACCGATTGCAGTTTTCCACTCGACAAGGTGGCAATCATGCCTGCGACGAAGGGATCCAGCGTCAGGGCGTGAACGAGCACGTGCGGAAAGCGTGACACGAGGCAGGAAACTAGTTCGGCGGGAAGAACATCCCCGCCTACCCATTCCCGCATGACTCGCGGGTTTATGACCAAACAAGAGTTCCGGTCTGGAGCTGCTCTTTCAATGTACTCCGCGCGCTGTTGAACCTGTTTGTCCAAGCGAAGTGGGTCACAATGTATCCCGAGAAACTCGGCCAGTCGGATCAGGCGAGCGTCTGCTGCCTGCAGTTCACCGGTTTGTGGGATGACGAGCTTCATACAGGATCTGTCCGTCTGGGGTTTTCCCCTTACATCGGATTCATGCGTTTCGCTTTGAGTCCCGCGTACGGGGCGCAAGTATCGTTCCGGAAAAGACGGACCGTACAGTTTCTGGTCCAAGCCGTTCAGCGCATTCTCGGACGACAGCAATCCACTTTGCCTCTGAAAAAGCCATATTGAAACCATAGAAGGGGCTATCGGTACTAAAGAAAACGCGGTTAGGAAACTGCGCCAGCAATTGCTGGATCTCTGCTTTCAACCCTTCTACGTCGCTTGCCAAGCGATCCTGCCACGCCGAGATATCAAACCACAGATTCGGTGGTGGATTCGGTCCAAAAGCACGCAAATTCGAAAACCCACTGTGGGCCGCAATAAAGTCCACCCCTGCACACCGAGCAGAGAGCCGGAAAAGCGCGCTGGGCTGGCAGTGTTCGTCCTGGAGCACGCTCACGGTCCCACCGCTATGGACCATGACCGGAAGCTTACGCTGCGCCGCCAGATCAATGAGTGCAGCGACACGATCACTCTCCTCAACGGTCAAACCTCTTCGAGTCTCGCTGGTCGAACCGGTGGCTTGCCTAAGTGTCAGTTAGTACAGGAAGCAGTGGGTTTCGACCATGCAGTTTTCTATGTTCGAGTTTTTCATTGAATGTTTTCGGGTTTCTGAGGTTAGGCGATCTGTCATGGGCGCGCAAGAAAAGAACTGAAACGTTCAACTCCTACCTCAGGCCGATTAGCTCAACAATCTCCCCACACGGTCCCAGGAGCCAGAAAATGCGCAGGTCCTTGGTGTTGACTCTTAAAGGTTCAGCTTCTGTGCATTCCATTCCCAACTTGTCGAACCTTTTGCGCTCCTTATCTGTATCGGTGGTGACAAAGGCGATACAGTTGAATCCCTGACTATCCAAAAGACATCGGGCCTGCCGGGGCTCCCTCTTTCGAATGTACAGATGGTATATTCCTTTCATGAAAGGGGACCTGAATTCCAGATGGGTGATCTGCTCACCTGTGGCGACCCGCTTGAAACCCAGAGAGCACCAAAAATCGGCTGAACTTTCGATGTCGTCCGCATCGACGACCACCCTGTTGCAGACGAATTCGGCCGGTTGTATTCCTTCGGGAACGAAAAAATCCGCCTTTAGAAGGCTGGACTTAGACCTGACAAAAGAGCCACCGTCGGCAACGAAAGCGTCCCTGACCCTTTCCATGTTGAGGCATGTTCCTTCGAGAACGGGAAAAAGATACGAATCCTCGGCAGCGACGTGGCCGTAATGGAGGAGCTCGACGCTGATGCTGCCCGGGCGAGTCATGAGCGCCATGTCAACGTGTCCACTAAAATGCTTCATGAAGGGCCGCGCGCTTTCTAGGTCACGGAGATCCTTTTCCACGAAAAGGGCTTCGTACCCGAGGGACCCAAACGTTCCCAGGTCCTCCTGGAGGTCAAGCGAAGAAAAGGCAAGATGGTCTATTTTGATGATCACAACTTCTTCCCTATAAGAAATCAGCTTCTCTCGGCTGTTTCACTTGAGTCCACAGAGCGCTCAGAGGAAGACTGTTGGTCGGATTCCTTGATCGAGTTCAAGAACTCAGGCTGATGCGCTGCTCGCATTCAAATCTATTGCCTCTGGGATCTCGTTGAGAAATGCAATTCAAGTCAGCGCCGATGCAGGTCGGTTTTGAGTCTCGCCACGATCCGCAATAGGAACTCGCTCTTCGAAAGATGGTTGTCACGGAAGCCGGCAAGATGACGGCGGACGCAGACACTGAAACGATCCTTCAGCGTGTAGTCGACAAGCGCGCGTCGGAAAGCATCTTCATATTCCACATGGATCGCGGCTTCGGCTCCGCGGGAGCTCGATTTCAACCATAACGTCATCGCCAAGGCGGGTGAACGGAATAAGGGTACCATCCCCGAGGACCCCGCTCACGGGAATGCCGCCCGCTGTTGAACCTGTTTCTCCAAGCGAAGTGGTCCGCAACGTATCCCGAAACACTCGGCCAAACGGATCAGGCGAGCGTATGCGGCCGCCAGTTCATTTGAATGTGGGACGACGAGCTCCGCACTGAATCTGTTCGTCCGTGGGCTTTCCTCTTGCATAAGCTTCAGTCCTGCCGCTTGGGGTCTGCCGCACGGACAGAAAGTGGTTTAAATCCCCTGGAAAATTCTTTCACCGTAACACCGCGTTTAAGCGGGACCGTGCAGCGGGCTACCGGGACCGCGGGATTCCCCTGGACTACCGTCATGGGAAGCACGGAGCGCGTTACTACGCTGCCTGCCGTAACGACCGCACCTCGCCCCACGACCACGTTAGGGAGGATGATTGCCCCAGGTCCTATGAATGCGTCGCGTTCGATTCTCACGCCGCGAGACTCTATGAAATGAGCAATGATCGTCACTCGCATCCCAATCATCGCCCGATCTTCAATTGTGATCAGATACGGATAGGAAGTGTCCAGAATCGCATCGTAGCCGATCCAAACTCCTTCGCCGATGTGGACTCCGCGGGCACGGTGCAGGCTGACGCGAAGCGTCCTAGCCCCTGGCAGCACCCTTGCCAGCAACTGAAGAAGCCGGTTTATTACGCCCCTCAACACGCCTTCCTTCATTAACCGTCTCCTCCCGGGGACTGACTAAGGATAAAACAGCACCACCGAGCTGAAACCAAAGTGCCAAAACGGTTTTGCTTTCGCGAGATCCTTACCTGTCGTCAACTCCGCGCCGGCGGGCACGCGTCTCCCACATGAAGAGGCTGAGCATCTCTCGACAGTTCCCATGACCAACCAAGCCCCCCATGGTGGGGCACATCTCCCTTTTGCTGCAAAAACCCCACAAAGGTCGGGGCTTGCACATGAGATCGCGGAATCCCGAAAACCGTGCCCCGACGTGCAGGGGAGTTCCTCCGCCGCCTTCTCTGCGGCGGATTCAGGCTAAGCAGATCGAGGCAGGAGTTTCCCTCAGATGACACGTTTCCTAGATGATCAGGGCTTACTTATCTGTTCCGACACAAACCTGCACAGAGGCCCAACCACGGTCATGGACTCAGGTTCCAGTCCCTCAAAATCGATTTCCACTCCGAAGTGCTCGTTCAATGCAGTCAGTAGCTCGAGTATCCCCATCGAGTCAATCATGCCTGCCAGCATCAAGTCGCAGTCGTCAGGGAGAACTTCCGGCACGGCTTGTCCCTCCACCGCTAACCGCTGCGACAGAAACTCTGTCAAGAACCCACAAACCTCGCCTGCGGTGACGTTGCTCATCACAGACCTCCTTCCAGCATTCGCAGCATGGCCGCGCGGTCTAACTTGTCATTCTGGTTCCGGGGCAAACTCCTCATGAAATGAAATCTCCTCGGAACCATATAATCAGGCAGTTTCGACGCCACACTATTCCGGAGTTGTTCGACGTCCTCCCTTTCTCCCTCGATGAATACTTCTACCCCCCCACACCCACTGGGCGTGGCTGGCCATCCAACCGCGACCACCCCGTCTGAGCCGCAAGCTTTCCGTACGACCTCCTCGACTTCTCCGAGTTCTGCCCTGTTGCCAAGTATCTTCACCTGAAAATCGATTCGACCTAAGTGAGTCAGTGGGCCGTCACCATCAGGCCGCCGCACCCGATCACCTGTTCGGTAGTAAACGTCGTTCTTGCCAGGGGGAACAACGAAGGCTGTTGCCGTCTTTTCAGGTTCCTTCCAGTAACCAGGAGACATCTGCGGACCGTTCATCAAGAGTTCTCCCTCTTGGCCGGGTCTCACCTCCTTCAGCTTCTCATCCGCGACCAAGACATTCATGCCGGGATACGGATACCCGATTGGAACGATCCCCGACTCCGACTCTGCGGGAGAGCGGCGAGGGTCCCAGCGGTAAAGCGTGCAAGCAATCGTAAGTTCGGTGGGACCATAGAGGTTCTCCAGAACCGAATTCGGGGCGGCCGCCAACCAGGCTTCGGCGGAACTCACTGGCAAAGGCTCACCGCCAAAGAGGCTCAAGCGAAGCGACGGATACTGGTTTGATTTCAGCATCCCCAATCGCTTCATGAATACGGCTGTGGAGGGGACTGAACACCAAATGGTCAACTCCGTTTCCTGGAGGAACTTGCCTGGGTTGATCAGGGTTTTTTGAGAAGGACAGCACAGCCAGGCCCCACGCTCCCAGCAGGCAAACATGTCCAATATCGACGCATCGAAAGTCAATTCGAACATTTGTGAGAAGCGGTCTTTCTCTGTCACTTGGTATCGATCAACCATGTAGTCCAGAAAGGAAATGACATTCCGGTGGGCAACTATGACCCCCTTTGGAATGCCTGTGCTGCCTGAGGTGAAAAGGAGGTAGGCGATGGCGTCTGGGTTGACCGATGGTTCTCTCCAGTGCGCCGCGGAGGCGAGATCTGTCGAACCTACAATCATGTGTTTAGGCCAGTGCTCTCGAAACGACCCTATATCGGTTACCTCAGGCAGGATGACAAGTATTGGCTTCTCCGCTCCGTCCAATAGTTTGTCAAGCTGTGGAAGGGAAGCAGCGTCAACCACGATTGACCGGCAGTCGGAGGATTGAAACATGACCTGCGTGCGATCCACTGGGAACGTCCGGTTCAAGGGGACGTAGCCATTTCCTGCCAGCAGCGAACCCAGAACGCCCGCGAACGCCGTCAGGCTGCGATACGCGAATACCGCCGTCAGCGGTGTCGTGGAGTAATGCGAGGAGGACTGAATGGTCGCCGCAATCCGGCACGCAGTCTCCCTGATTTCTGCATAAGTGAACACTCGATCCGCCACCATCAGTGCAGGCCGTTCAGGGTATCTCTCGGCTGACCGGTAGAAGCCGGTCCATAGTGCCCGGTGCGAATCCATGAGACCACCTTTCCACTGTTCCTTCTCTGTGCAGACCCTCCTCGCTTGAGAGGGGTAGCGACAGCATCGTACGATGAGTCGGTCGTGAATGTCCACTCGGTAGTGCAAAATGCTGGAGCCAGCTCAGTGCGCATGGCAAAATTCGCCCCATTTCGAGATCTAGACACACCATTGTCGGGAGGGGGTGGCATCAGCGCTCCACTTCGCGGCGCCGGAATTGTTGACCACGTTTTGTACGCTACTTCCTGGCATCAATCTAATACCGCGTACCTTGTTTGTAGAACCGGCGGCAGCAGGCGCCTCTTGGCCCCTCGACGGAGCTGTCGTAGTTCAGACAACGTCAATATACATGGAGGAGAGTTCCTCCACGGGAAGCTGCCCAGACCAGAGCGTAAGATAGGCGTGGAATACTCGCGGTGTCGGGAGAAAACGTGCCGCGACAAATGGTTCGATGTCTGCGTACCCCAAAACACGAAGAATCGCCATTTGGGCACGAGCCTTGACACCCATAACCAGGAAGTGGCCTAGTAAGACTTGCCGTTCCTCGCGTTCGAGATCGCCCCACAGGACATCCTCAATTAACAGGCAATTTGTGCGCTGGCGGTTCGCAATCTGCATGACATAACCAGTCATGAGTCCCCTTCCTAAGCCCCTCGAATAGCTGGCAAGAATCGATCCGGACCGACCCGTACATTGCCACGTGGCTTCTTCCTTGCTCCAGATTCGAGCCAGAGGTGTGCTGTGTCCGATAGTGGCAGCGATTTCCATGAAAGCCTCAACACACCCAGGAGCATCGCGGCCTCCCCAGACACCCGTTCCCAACTCAGGAGCCATGTTCGATCGTAGCAAAGTTGCCCAGTGCCGGATGGAGTAAATGCGCCTGATCGGGAGTCCTAGTCTGTCGCCACATCTCAGAACCATCCTATTCATCGGGTCACCTTCGACGCAATAGGCAAGCATTCCGTCGAACCCAGCAGCCTGAGCTCTCTTCACCAGTTCGCTCCAAAGGATCACTCCGATTCCTCGGTTTTTGTACTCCGGAGACACGGCAAGTGAAGTGCCAAGAATGATGCGTAGTTCTCGACCCTGAAGCCTAATGCGCCGTGGGAACCCGGCGACAAAACCCAGGGGGCCCGAGCTATCATAAACAGATGGGGCGAGTGAAAAGCTGGCACCAGGGTACTCGAAGAGGGACGCGAGAAAATCCGCCGAATAGAGGAGCGCCTGAGGAGCGTTTTCCGCAAAGGATCGTTGCACCATCGCGGCTACGGGCAAGAAATCACCGCGGAAGTCATTTATGGAAGACTCACGCCTATGCATTTGCAACTCCGGGTGTCAACTCGTCGATTGTGCACCACCATCGTTCCTTTCGCCCCAACTCAGAGTAAATGACTTGGCGAGGACCTCGAGATCAAACCCAAGTCAGTTTGTCGAGCCGGGCAAGAACCGGGCCATCAGATGAAGTGCCCTGTTGAAAATCCTTCTGAGCAGTGACCTTCTCATGCTTTTCCTGCGTTGACCGGCCACCACGCCGATATCCGCATCTTGAACCCGAGGCTGTCCAGGTCCGCCGCCGGCATTGCGGTCAGGCCCAATCAGACTACTTTCCTGGCGAAGCTCAGCTTGCCTTTGGCAACCACGTTACCGTCCACGGTCACGATCCCCTCCACAAGCGCCGCCTCCGCCAACATTTTCAAAATGTTGACCTCTAAGATCATGGTATGGCCCGGGAGCACGGGGACGAAAAATCTCATGTCGTTTATGGCGCCGAGGACCAGCAGTTCACCCGCATTCGTACCTTGGCTGGTGGTTCGGCTAAAGAGAATCGAAGCACATTGTCCGATGGCTTCGACGATGAAAACCCCCGGCATGACCGCATAGTCGGGGAAGTGGCCAAGGAATTGGATCTCATTGCCGGTGACATTCTTGAGGGCTTTGATACTCTTGCCCGGCTCGACTTCCAGAACTCTGTCGACCATGATAAAGGGAAACCTTTGCTTCAGATAGGTCTTAATTTCTTCAAAGGTCATCGTCATATGTGTACCTCGAGCCAATCGCCCGCCTTGCGGAAGTTCAGCGCCGGCGCAAGATCATGGCCACCGCGCGGGGGAGAAATCGAGCGCCGGCAAGGGGAGCGCTGGCATCGCTGATGAGCCGGGTTACGCGAAGACCGGCGTCTTCCGCGAGTTTCACCGCCTGGCTCTCCTGGTTGAATTCATAGATGTGGTCCCGCTGGGCTGATTCAATTGCGGTGCTGAAAAACACCAAGCCGTCTTTGGCAAGATGGTAGGAGATGGCTCGGAAGAGAGGCTTTGGGTCTTCCAAATGTTCCGCGAGCATGGCGGCAATAATCCCTTGATATTCCCCACCTGCACCTTTACGTTCCACCGCGAGGGCGTCCTTGACCTCGAACTTGACCCGGTTGGCATGTCCTGAGGCAGCCACGAGGCGATGGGCGACGGCAACCGCCGGCGGGCTTATATCGAGTCCTTCCAGCCGGATGTTCGCCCGTTCCTCCGCCGCCAGCAGGCTGAGAACACCGTGCCCTGACGCTAACTCCATGACCCGAGCGTTGGCGGGCAATGCTTTCACAAACTCATCCCGGTATAGGGCGATGTGATTGATCATGGAGGGCCAAAATGGGTAAATGAGGATGGCTGCCCACATATAGGGGACCATGTACCCTTCGTCCTCGTAGACTTCCGAAATCACATTGGGCAACGCTTGCGGGGTATATTTGCCGGCCTGCTCGTAGATTTGCTGCGACTTGGCAACTCCCAGGCAATACCGGGCGTATCCCCGCGCCGCGTCTTCAAACGCGCGTTCTCCGTATGCAGCCTGAGCCCATCGGGCCAGAGGGTTCAGCAGCCACGAACACAGGCCCTGGTTGGCTTCAAAGGTTGCCCGTGCCGTTGGTGCAAACATCTTCGCCTTCCGGTCCATCGCCTCCAGAAATGTCCTGGCATCCACCATGGATTCTCTCCTCCCATCATTCACCCGACCGAGGGCACGTGTCGAACCACGCGGACCATAGGTCTGATGAGGTCAACGCCGTCCCACGGCGGGGCAAAGACGTGCATACGCCCAAGCTTCACGATTCTGTCCACGCCTCTTCTGGCCGCCACAGAAGCGAGCTTTGCCTCTCTCGCCGGATTCGACATGGCCAGCCCGAGGGTTTGCACATTTCCGTCAAGTTTTTCAATGGGGTCGAACAGGTCGTCGACCTCCAGGACGGTCAGCGTTTTTCCCTGGGTGGGCTTGGGGATTTCCGACCCGCTTCCCAAAAGAATAGTCCAGTCCGGACCCTGCGAGAAAATTGCACTTTTCGCGACATTATCCAGCAACCAGGAGGCGCGCGCCTGGCATATTGCTGTGGTCAAAGCAGCATGGATAGTCTGTCTCGGATGGAGCCGGTTCTCTGATTCGAACGCTTTCTTGAGTGATGGTGCGAAATCGTGGGATGAATGGCCGGCCTTCTTTTCCAGGAAGAGAACTTGAGGAGATGAACACGCTTGTTGATCAAACTGCCAAACGTCCCGAGCGATACGCCTGCACCATGACTCCTGCTCCTGGGTCTTGGACCAGGAATCCGCGTCCATTGCCGCGACGGAAATTCTTGGCCCGAAGACGGCCAGCCTTGCCCAATGGGGAAATGGCAGGCCCCGCACCTGCAAGACGGCTTCTTCGCCGCCCCATATCATTGCCCCATCGACGGATCGAGCCATCGCTTCCTGCAAGTCCCGCCGGGCATGATCGAAGACGAGCATGCATACCCGCCTTGTCAAAACACGCGCCCTGTCACTTTGTTCCAGTTTTCCCATGATGAGCCGTGTCGAGTCGTTGAGTCCTCCGGGCACGCGCACCAATGAAGCGTTCCCTCCCAACAGGGCGCAGGTCATCGAGAGAACGGGCTGGATCTCGATGTTTCCAGCCGGCCAGTGGCCGACAACCCCCAAAGGGTACGCTTTGAGCCTGGCACGGCCGTCCTCCATCCAGTCCCCGCAAAGCGCCTTGCCTCCCAGTTCCCGAGCAATGATGGGCTCCAGGGTCCCCCGCCTTAGCCACATGCGCAGGAATTGAACACCGGGTATGTCAGCCGTTTCTCGCTCGCCCAAAGCCGCAGCCCAGGCTTCGAACACATCCAAAACCGCACTCGGGGTGATCTCCGTCGCACTGACAGCCTCACGAAGCTCCGTCGCTAGGACGGAGATCTCGTCGGGCAAGCCAATAACGCGGACGAGCTCACTCATCAAGGTATCCAAGACTTAGGTGGCCTGTTGTCTCTTCCGGTCAATATTCCCGCAGCCGCGCAGTTCGGCCTTAGCCACCCGCCCCACAAACCGGAAACAGGTTCCCCGTCTCCCGCAACGGCAACCGTCATAAGCCACGATCTTGGCGATGTCTTCCGTGAGGAGAAGGTGGCCGGGAAAGCTCGTCGGCAACACACTGCACACCTGAACGATTCCCTGTTCCCCCTCTGGAACTTGCTGGAGCGTCAGTGGATTCCGTACGAGGACGTCTGCAAATGCCGGGACATGCTTGTTGCCCTCAGGGCAATCAGGGTATATAACACCTACGTTCTCCACCATGCCGTAGAAATCGATAACCCGGTCAGCGGAACACCCGAACACGCGGGCCAGGCCGTCATTGAACGATTGCTTATCTACTGCTTCCTCTTGTAGCAACTTCCAGCCGCCGCTATGCAGGATGTGGACACCGGGCATCCCGAGGCTGATGTTCTCTGCAATCAGCGGCTTTACCAAGTACTTCCAAAGAATGTAGGTAAAACCATAAACCAGCACAGGAGAGGGACCTCGAGCTTCCGCAAAATGCCGGAGCTTGTCCCGATCCAGTGTGAGATCCCCAGCTTGGTCGGTCTTCAGGCAGTAGGTAACCTCGCTGGCAAATGGCTGAAGGCCCTGTATGGCGGCGCCCCGGGCTCCCAGTTCCGGACCGCCTCCCGTGGAGCCGAGCACATCGACAACCAGATAAGGCCGGCGGGTCGAACCGATAAAGTCTTGAGCGATGGCGACGACCCCCTTGGTCATGCGCCTCGCTGTCGGCGAATCCAGAGTAATCCTGCTCGGCGTTTGCCCCGTCGTGGAGCTCGACGTCAGGATTCTCTTGATCTCGCTGGGCTCTATCAGGGACAAAGGGGGTTGGGCTTTCAGCAGCCCAACAGGCAGATAAGGGAGATCTGCTACTCTCCGCGCCGAACGCGTGTCGACAGGCCAGTGCTGAATGTAATTTCGGTACCCAGGGTTTCTACTGCACGCATACTCCAACTCATCCTTCAGCAGTTCCAGAAGTGCAGCCTGTCGCTCTTCCGGGGGCAAGCCATAAGGCGGGATGGCCAGCAACTGGTCGATCCTCTGCCCAATTTCATTCATGGGTTCCGATCACCTTCGCCGGAAGAGAAGCTCGTGACACCTTGCCGCGCGCTGTCTTGGGTATTTCCGTAACGATCTGAATCGATTCGCACGTCCAGTATACGGGCAGGCTGCGGCGCACCCGATCGATAACGTCGCCGGCTCCTTTGTCCGGCACAATATACAAAGCCAGCGCCTCACCAACCTCCGGATGCGGCACTGCGGCAGCAGCACATTCGTAAACACCAGGTGCCGCCGCTACCTTCGCTTCGACCTCGGCAAAGCTCACACGCACGCCACGCATCTTGAGAAATGTACCCTTGCGCCCGTCTATCCAGATATATCCATCTGCGTCCAGATGAGCCAAGTCGCCGGTTCGCAGCCAGCCCTGGTTGAAGACGCGAAGGCTCTCTTCCGGTTCATTGAGATATCCCAAGGTGATCGATGGGCCTTTGACCATGATCTCGCCGACCTGCCCGGCGGGGAGGTCCTTGCCATCTTCATCGACGATGCGCACCGTTAGATTGTCCAATGGACGGCCCGCGCTGCCCAGTTTCTCGTCTAAATGCTCGGGTTCAAGACAGGAAATTCGGGCGGTCGCCTCCGTTTGACCGTACATCACGTAAAATCTTGGCTTCGGAACGGCGGCGCGCATCTCGGCAACACGTTGCGGGGCCAGCGGGCCTCCCGCCTGCAAGAATCGCCTTAGGCTGGGCATTGGGATCGAGCGGATATTCGATCGGCGCAGGAGAATATTATAAACCGTGGGGACACCTGCGAACGTCGTGCATTCGTACTTGTTGATGGCATGAAGCACTTTATCCGGGAACATGAAGCGCCGGTCGAACACTACCCCTCCGCCCTGGTACAGGTGGGTGTGCAAGATACTCGCCCCAAAGCAATAGCTCAGCGGCAGGATGAGCATCGCTCGTTCATCATTGGACAGATCTTGACTGCGTATGATCGCTTCCGTATTGGCGGTGAGGTTCCCATGGCTGACCATCACGAAACGAGGAATTCCTGTAGACCCCGAAGTAGCGACGAGTACAGCGAGATCGTTTTCCTCGCAAGGGGCAGGTGGTAACGGGTCCGCCTTTCGCTCCGCAGGGTGGCCATGGAGAGCCAGGACTCCGGTTTCAGGAATCCCGGCGAACCGAAAAATCCTTTCCGTCCACACCGCTCTCGCCCCGGTTCCCTTCAGTAACTCAGCGATGGATGCAACCAGCACCCCCTCCTCCACCGGGACCGGCACCAAACCTGCGTACATTGCACCAAAGTAGGCTATGCTGCTCGATGGTGACAAGATACAGCCAATGAGTATCCGATCACCGGGTTTCAATCCGGTGGAAAGGAGGCTGGCGGCAAAACTGGAAATGAGTCGGTGAAGGTCGGAGGAGAGCATTGTTTCGCCGGTGGCCGCGTCAATCAGGTAGGAGTGCTCTCCTAGCCGATTCATTAACCGTACGGAAAAATTGTTCCCAGGGTTCGCTGCCATCTCTTCCACTCCGCCGACTACAGTTTCGAATTGATGATCCTAACGATCTCGCGGACATTCTCCATTTCCATGAGATCATCCACGTCGAAACTGATGCCGAAAACCCGCTCCAACCTGCTTGCCAGGTCCAGATGCCCCACCGAATCCCATGCCGGTACGTCGCTAGGAGTGGTCTCCAAGGAAATCAGTTGGGCGTCTGTCCCAAAAGCCTCATGGAAAACCTCCTGAACTTTGACCAGAACATTCTCCATCCTCTTTGCTCCTCGATTTAAGATGTCGCGAAAATCAAGAACCAGTTCGTCAGTCTAGTGCTTAGTTGCAGAGGTTAGCGACCTTATTTGTCGGCGGATGGAAGGGCGGGGCTTTAGCCCCGCCGCAGAACTCGGGAGGGATTTAGGGGCTTTAGCCCCTGAAGCGACGTGGCTTCAGGGCCTAAAGGCCCAATCAACCCTCCGCCCTGAGGCGGCGGGGCTAAAGCCCCGCCCTTCCGAGGGCCATGAATAATATCGCTTATTAATGCAACTCGGTACTAGCTTATCTTGTGAAATCCCGGCTCTCCAAAGTCCATAGGAGAGTTCCGGAGCTGACGGTCCTAGCCCACGATCCCTGCCCCCCCGTCCACAACCAGGGTCTGCCCGATGATTCCCGTCGCTGCTTCCGAACAGAGGAATTGGGCGGCCCACGCTACCTCCTCGGGCGTCACCAAACGCCGGATGGGAGTGCGGTCCCTTGCCGCGGCAACACGGTCTTCTCCTTCCGGAATCACTTTCCAGACTTCGGTGGCTACCGTGCCGGGGGCAAGGATGTTCACGCGAATACCCCGCGGCGCCAGTTCCACCGCCAGATGTCGGGCGAGGGCCTCGAGCGCGCCTTTCGATGCCCCGACCAAAGAATAATACGGCAAGGCACGCAGGGCGCCCATTGAGCTGATGGCTACCACGCTGGATCGCTCCGAAAACCGATTCACGAGAACCCTCATCAATTCAAAGAACGCCCGCACATTGAGTGAGAACGTCCAGTCGAAGTGGCGTGCGGTAAGTTCGGAAAGGGTGCGGTGCACACCCGTCGCCGCACAATGAACCAGCCCGGAAAGAGCCCCGCCGGCGTCGTGGATGGACCTTTCGATTTGCTCAAGGCCCTGGGGGGTGGTGAGGTCAGCACGACACAACTCGATGGGCAGCCCCTCCCGCTCTGCCGTGGCCTTTAACTCATCCGCGGCCTCTTGATTGCGGAGGTAATTCGCGGTCACGGATGCCCCGGCTCGGGCAAAGCGTAGTGAAATAGCGCGACCGATCCCTCGTGTTCCACCAGTGATGAGTATTCTTCCTGAGAGCGCAAACAGGTTGTCCATAGTTCAGCCTTCACTTGCCTAGCTCTTTCATGCTCGCCACGGGTAGCCGGGCAAACACGCCATATTTGATAGCATTGCGGCTGGAGTGCGCCTTGCCCAGTCTTGTTTGAGTTCCTGTGGATTTAAGGCTGCTGGCGAGAGTCAAGGATCCGAATTTTTCGACACCTGTGCCTTTCGCAGAGGACAATCCTATGGGGGACCTAACGGCCCCGACGCGCAGGTTTGGCCGGTGGGACCTTGACTTGGTACAGGTGCACATCGTATGCCTTGAAGGCGTCCGTGAATTTCCCGTTCTTGGCCACGAGCGTGCGGTCTTCATCGAGCGCGTGGACTTGGGCTTTGGGTGGCAGTGCCGACAACGAAAAGGAGCCCGTCGTCGCGGCGTTACGCATTCCCACCGCAAAAAGGTAGATCGAATTCCCCTGCCGCTTGACCATCACGTCGATGGGAATATTTCCAGGAGAGGAGGTGACCGTGACGGCGCCCTCGACCGTGGGGGAGTTCAGCAAGGGAGCAAGCCGCCTGATTTGAGCATTGATGCCGGTCACAGCCGCCAGCATTGGGGGATCATCGAGCAAAGCATGTTCGTTGAACCGAGGCTTGAATTCGTGCACGAAATAGACGATGCCGCGGGAGCCATGCACCAGCGACATCCACACCTCCGCCCGAAGCTGCGCGGGTGTCACTTTTGCATTGGGGTTGTGGATGTGCGTGCACTCGAGAGCATTCCAGACGATTCGCTCGCCACCGCTCCACTTCACCAGCCGGTCAACGCCCTTGGCCACGTACCAGAGATAATTCTCACCGTCCGGCTTGCGGATGTTCGTCACGGGATATACGTCAAAGGAAACGATATCTGACCCCTTAATATAATCGGGGTAGACATCCAATTTGGCATCGGCGCCGCGGCCGACCCACTCGTCGTTGGCCACCCCTTGGCCCAGGTTGAGCATCACCGGCCTTGTCGGATCTGCCGCGCGTATACTTTGATACTCGCGCACCACCAGCGCAGGTGGCACGGGAGGGCCATAGGTTTTCTTACCCGTCATGGGGTCAGTGACGTCCTGGAGATTGTCCGGCTCATCCCCATTCATCCACCCTACGATGATGGGATCGTTCTTGTGGGCTAGTCCTACCCCGCTCTGTTCGCAAATGACTGGCATACCCATTTTCGTGAGGTCGGAAAGTTGCTGCTCTGTCGGCCCCTTCCACAAGCCGACGTACACATTGATTCCCGCTGCCTTGTACTTGGCCGCGTTTGCAGGATCCTGGAGCCAAACGGCGAGGGGGAAATAGCTCGCATCGTGGGGCGGCCCATGCTTCCACTGTAGATAAGGGCTTTGGGCTTCGGCGGCCTTCCCCGCCACCAGCAACAAAAGGATCAAGACTGTGGCCCTGCGAAGGTTCATGGCGTTTTCTGGATTACACTTCTCTGTCACCAACAGGAGCGATATATTGTTTTGACCCCCCGAGTCCTCTTACGATGGGATCAGTTGACCGATTCCGTGAGCCTATGCCAGTTGCCCTTGAGGTTTTAGTCCCACTACCGCTTGAGGATCATGGTCAGCGTCGATTCGGAGAGGGGATCCTTGGGAGATTCAACTCTTCGGATCAAAATGTCGATCGGCCCTCGCCAGCATCGCCGCTCTCTCATCCACTTGCTGATCCAGGGTTGGTCCCAGGTCCGATCAATCATGGTCCCCGTGGTGTATCCCAACTCCATCAGTCCCGCGAGCGTGCGTCGGACAGCATCGCACCCCAGAAGAAAAGGGTGGAACTCTATGAAAAGGCTTGGCTTATATTTCTCCAGGAGGTTTCGCGCCCCCTCCAGCACCATTAGCTCGGCGCCCTCAACATCCATCCGCAGCATCTTGGGCCGAAACCCGGCCGATTCCCTTACTACCTCATCCAACTTCTTGACTTCGACGGGCAGGTTTCGGGTGGGCAAGAGATCATCATGCTTCACCAGACTCCCCAAATTGGGAACCTGCGATTCGTAGAATTGTGCGGCGCCATTCTCTGCGCCTATAGCCCAGGGAGAAAGCTCGACGTTACTGATGCCCGACCGCTGGATGTTGCGCTGCAAGATTTCAAGTGAGCCGGGAACGGGTTCAAACCCGAGAATCCGCCCGGACTCACCAATCCTGCGGGCGGCCAGCAACAGCCAGTATCCGATATTCGACCCGACATCAATCACATGGTCGCCCGGCGATAGGGTGTCCAGATAGACCCGCGTGGCCAACGGCTCATGGACTTCGTAAAGCACCAACTCCTCACTAACGCCCTGCATGGAGGGATGCAACTCGAATTCCTTGTCAAGGAAACGGACCAGCTCGGGCGCATTTCCATTGGACTTTGCGCGAGCTCTCCTGATTCGCTGGAAGTTCTCGTAGTGGATACGCCAAAGGGCTCTGCGGACCGTGAAACCGGGGCCGCACTGCCCGAGCATTTGCAGAGCCTTTCTTAACATGTCAAGCCTTTGCCCCACTGACTGTCAATCCTCTCAAATATATCTTCGAGCGCGGATACACACTTGTCCCCGGTGAACCTCCGTGCCGTCGAGAGTGGTTATCGTCAGACACCATCGGGCGTTGCGCAAGTCGTGGTACGCGAACCAGTCGATCTTGCCGGAAGGTCACTCTCAAAGTGGATTAACTAATGGGGGCCGCGCACAGAACTCGTCTAGTACCTTCCTTTACTACTTATGCATTCCTTAGTTTCCGCGCCACGCACGCGAACTGCTGGTAGCGCGTATCATCTATTGCACGGCCCAGGAATCTAAAGGCGAGCTTTAATTTCCATGAAAGCCCCATAGGGTTGATCCCTTCCATCCTGATCAGTTCGTAGCCGGAGTCCTGGAAAAACTTGGGTATGCTCTTCTGAGTAAAGAATCGGAAATGTGTGCGGTCCAGAATGCCGTCTTTGGTATATTCCCATTCCTTGTGCAAAATCAGCGCCTTCAACGTCGGGTAATACCTGATGTTGGGAATGGAGGCGACGACACAACCCGAGGTTCGAAGCGCGTCACGCAATCGTCTTAGCACCGCCCACGGATAAGTCAGGTGTTCCAGGACATCGTTGAAGACGATGCAGTCGAAATATTCGCTCGGCAATTCCAGGTGATCATGTTCCACGTCACCCAAAAGAACTTTGTCCAACCGCTGCGCGGCTTGCTGAGCGACTTCGGGAAGCGTTTCAATCCCCCACACTTCCGCGTTCCCGGTCTGCTTGATCGCGAGACCGAACCGCCCCTCGCCACACCCGACTTCCAGGACTTTGCTGACCTCTTGCGGAACAAAGGGCAACATTTCTGGTCGAGGGTTTTGATAATACTGGGGATACTTCGCCGTAAGCTCAGCGGGCCTGCCCACTCCTATGGCCATTCGAAGACCTCCAAATTGGGCGAAGGACACGCCACTTGAGAGTGGTTATCGCCACATACTATCGTTTCAAGGCCGAAGCACGGTCACGCCGGTCTCGTCCGAGCCAAATAAACTTGTCTCCACTCTTCAAACCAACGCCAGGAACTCAGCCACCCGTGGATGACAACAAACACCAGCGTGATCGTGACAATCATTAACGCAAAAGTCGGGATACCGAAGGGCAGAGCAGACTCGACGGCAGCGCCGGCTGCCCAAGCACCAACACCAGCAGCGCAGGGAGGGAAAACCACCCTTTTCAGATCAGGGATGCCCACGTTTAGGTCGTCACGAATCGCCGGCCAATACACGAACCATTGGACTCCATAGGAAATCGTAACCACAACGGCAACGGCGTTAATGCCACCGAAAACAAGGGCGGGATACAGGAGAACGAGTTCACAACACGCGGCTATGAGAGTTGCGCGAAACAACAGCCGTGTTCGTCCCAGCGCAACCAGCACATTGCCCAAAGGCTCGAGCATCAGTCGCACTATGCCATAAATGCAAAGGATCTGTAGGGCATGGCAAGCTGGCAACCACTTCCCTCCGCCACGTCCCAGCACGATGACCAAAAACTCTCTCGCGCAGCAGAATAGTCCCACGTAAAGGAGCACTCCCAATGCACTTAACTGTTCCAAAACTCGGAGATAGCCCTGCCGCAAGCGCTCCCGGTCATGTTGCATGCGCGCGAACGTGGGAAACAGCACAGAATGAACAAGCTCAGACACAAGCGCACAGACCATCGCACCCCAATTAAATGCCAGGGCGTAGTATCCCAGTACCACCGCTCCCGAAACCGCACCCACTATGAAGTTATCGGCGTTGAAGATGACGAATGTTAGTAGTCCGGACGAAAACAGAGGAACCCCAAAGCTCAGTAGCTCCCCAGCCATCGCTTTGTCCCATTGGAACTGCAGTTTCCGGTGGTCGAGGCATACAAAGTAAACCGCCTGAGTAATTGAGGACGCGATCTGGGCTACAACGATGCTCCAGAAACTAAACCCATGCACTGCAAGCCAACACGCTACGGTCGTGCGCACCACGGCAGCGGCGATCATCGGTTGAATCCATCGCCGGTAATCTAACCCACGCATCATGAGATAACTTGGAATAAAGCCGATACTGCTAATGAGGAAATCCAAAGAAAGCACCACGACAACGACCGATACAACAGGATCTCCAAAACCGACTGCCGCAAGTCGTGACGCTAGGAACGCCAGGCCGAATGCTGCGGCTCCAAGTACAACCCGCAACGACCACGCGATATTCGCGGCACGGGCGTCAAGCTCTTTTCTTTGTATCAGCGCACTACCCAAGCCCAAATCATTGAATCGTCCGAGAAAAGCCACAAAAATAGCCGCATACCCCACGATCCCGTAATCGCGTGGGGAAAGATACCGAGCGAGGACTACACTGGTGGCTGCCTGAAGTGAGAAAGTCACCATTCGCGCCGCGGTCCGATATCCGATGTTTTCGATAACCTTCACAGTTTGCACTCTATAGGACGCACTACGCTCGGCGGCGAGACATTGCTACGGTTGACTAAGCGAGGGTTCAACCGCACTAGCACGCAATGTGACGCTGTCTTGGTGTGCAACCACTTCTTGCTTCAATACCTCCAGAAACCCGTGCCCGAACCTTAGATCCGGCTCGAGATAGTTTCCCTCGGCCCACTCATTCCATGACTTGATGAAGACAAGCCTCCGCTCCCAAGGCAATACCTCGACGGCAGCAATCGCCCGTTTCAGTAATTGGCGAAAGAGCTCTGGCGTCGCACCCTCATAAACATAGCCGTTCCGCCCGCTACGCGGTGTGTTATCCCAATTGGCGGTGACGCAGGGGTACGTTTCAACACCGGCCGCACGCTCAAACGCCAGCGTGGCGGAGATTTCTTTGTAGGAGTAGCGGGTCGGCCCCGGCGCCCGGCGCCCAATGAAGCGAAGAGTGCGATTCCACAGGACACGCCCAGTGATGCGGCGCCTCCTGCG
>Ga0187849_1001931_pt1 | contig 20937 bp, 19 predicted proteins | sample June2016WEW_4_10_2_FD_132412 | JGI IMG/M metagenome (GOLD analysis project Ga0187849, IMG submission 132412) | Peatland microbial communities from SPRUCE experiment site at the Marcell Experimental Forest, Minnesota, USA - June2016WEW_4_100 | ecosystem: Environmental > Terrestrial > Soil >...
AGATCGGAATTGACCCGAACATCGCGCAAATCGGCGGGCTAATGCTCGCCTGGCATGGCGTGTTCATCGCCCTGGGCATCGCCGCCGGCGTCTACGTCGGGACGCTGATGGCCCGGCGCAAAGGCTTCGTCGACGACGACTCGTACGGCGTCGCCATGGCGGCCGTCATTTTCGGAATCGTCGGCGCCCGAGCGCTGTTCGACGCTGAGAACTGGGGGCAGCTTGATGGCAACATCTGGAATGCCTTCCGCATCAACCAGGGCGGCATCTCTATCTACGGAGGGATCATCGGCGGAATTGCCGGCGGCTTGGCGTACGGCATGTGGAAGCGACTGCCCATCTGGAAAGGTCTCGATGCCGGCGCCGTCGGCGTCATCCTGGGACAGGCAATCGGCCGCATGGGGTGCGTCACCAACGGCGAGCACATCGGCATGCCCTCCCACCTTCCCTGGGCCGTCGAGTACACGAACGTTAACAGCCCTAGCTTCGGGTTGGGGCCGCGGCAGCCTGCTACCGCCTACGAGCTCATCGGCGATTTGCTGATCTTCGGCGTGCTCTTGCTCCTATGGCGGGTGTCGAAAAGGGACGGCGTGGTCTTCACGACCTATGCGCTTCTCTATGCCGTCCTGCGCTTCGGCGTGAGCTTCATGAGGGTGGACAACGAGCCTCTCCTGGGGTTGAGGTTGGCGCAGCTAATAGCTCTGGGCTTCATCGTTCTCTCGTTCATCTCTTACGCCTATCTCTGGCGAGTTGCGAGGGGCTCGGCGCGCGCACCGATGCTCCAGCCCGAGACGTAGCGTTGCCCTGGCGGACTCTGGGGCGCCGACTCCACGCCGGCTGAGTCTACCGCGACAGCAGAAATATCCCCGACAACGCGAACAGGTTGGGGAACAGCCTCACTCGCCGCTTGCGCCCCAAGAACACCGACCGGTTGATCTTGATCTTCCTGCGCCGGCAGTACTCCACGAAGTCCGAAATGCTGAGGAAATGCAAGTTCGGCGTGTCGTGCCACTCGTACGGCAGCGAGGGCGTTATCGGCGTTCGGCCGCGGAAGAAGAGCTGGAACCGCGCCGACACATGCGCAAAGTTCGGAAAGCCCAGGATGACCCACTTGCCGACCCGTAGCGCCTCCTGGAGCACGGTGTCCGGGCTCTTCACCTGCTGCAGGCTCTGGTTCAGCACCACGTAGTCGAAGGACTTATCGCCGTACTCCGGAAGCCCCGTGTCGATGTCGCCGTGCAGCACGCTCAGCCCCATCGCGACGCAGCGGTAGATCGCCTGCTCGTCGATCTCGATGCCCTGGGCGCGCGCCTTCCGCTCTCGCACCAGCGCCGACAGCAGCTCGCCGTCGCCGCAGCCGAGGTCAAGCACCAACGACCCGACCGGAACGAGCTCCAGAATCAGCCGGTGCTCGAGGCTCAGTGATGTCGAAGCCTGGTCCACGGCCCTACTGTCCGGCGCGGTCACGGTAGACCCTTCCCAGGAAGTGGCGGATCAGGTGGGTCTCCTCGTCCGTCTCCAGCAGGAACGCGTCGTGGCCGTACGACGAGGCGATCTCACAGTAAGTCGCGTCAAGGCCGGCGCGCTTGCAGGCGCGAACGATCTCCTGCGACTGGTACGCCGGGTACAGCCAGTCCGACTTGAAGGCGATGACCAGCACCTTCGTGTCGCTGCCCTTCAGCGTATCGCCCAGGTTCTTGCCGCCCGAGGCGTCGAACATGTCGATCGCCTTGGTGATATACAGATAAGAGTTGGCGTCGAACCGGTCGACGAAGCTGCGGCCGCGGTACTGGAGATAGCCTTCCACCTCGAAGTCGGGGCTGAAGTTGAAGAACGGCTTTTCGCCCGTAAAGCGCCGCCCGAACTTCTCGGCCATCGACTCATCGCTCATGTAGGTGATGTGGCCGATCATCCGCGCCACCGCCAGCCCCGCCGCGGGTGGAGCGGCTTCATAGTAGTCGCCGTTGCACCAGTTGGGGTCGGCCATTATCGCCTGCCGGCCCACCTCGTTGAACGCGATCTGCTGCGGCGAGTGCTTGACGGCCGTTGCGATGGGGATGGCGCTCAAAATGCGCTCCGGCCGCGACACCATCCACTCCAGCACCTGCATTCCGCCCATCGAACCGCCGGCGACCGTAAGCAGCCGCTCGATGCCCAGGTGGTCCAGGAGCCGGGTCTGCGCGTTCACAATGTCCCCAATCGTCACGAAGGGGAAGTCGAGGCCGTACGGCTTGCCCGACGCCGGGTCCACCGAGGAAGGCCCGGTCGATCCCTTGCAGCCGCCGACTACGTTCGAGCAGATGACAAAGTACTTGTCCGTGTCGAACCCCTTGCCCGGCCCGATCAGATTGTCCCACCAGCCGAGTCGCCTGTCGTCCGCCGCCACGCCCGCCGCGTGCGCATCGCCGGAAAGCGCGTGGACGACCAGCACGGCGTTGGACTTCGCGTCGTTCAGCTCGCCGTACGTCTCGTAGGCGAGAGTGATCGGCCCCAGCTTCTCGCCGCTCTCCAGCGTCAGCTCCGCGAACGTGAAGAAGCGCGTCTCGACGACGCCGATCTCGCCGGAGTCAGCAACGCCGCCCGGTTTGACCGAAGCGACGTCCTGAGCCGACGAGCGTCCCGATGGCTGCTCTTGTGGCATCTACTAGCCTGTTGCTTTCCTCAAAGCCTGGTCTATGTCGGCCTCGATATCCTCGATGTTCTCCAGGCCGACCGCTATCCGGATGTAGTCCTGCGTGACGCCCGTCGCCTCCTGCTCCTCTCGCGTCAACTGCTGGTGCGTCGTTGATGCCGGATGGATGACAAGCGTCTTCGTGTCGCCGATGTTCGCCAGGTGCGAAAGAAGCTGCACCGACTCGATGAACCGCTTGCCGGCCTCCAGCCCTCCCTTGATGCCGAAGCCGAGCAGCGCGCCGAATCCGCCCTTCAGGTACCTTGCCGCGACCTCGTGGCTCGGGTGCTCCGGCAGCCCCGGGTAATTGACCCAGCCAACGAGCCGATGCTCGTCCAGGAACTTTGCCAGGGCGAGCGCGTTCTCGGAGTGCCTCCGCTGGCGCAGCGGCAACGTCTCCAGCCCCTGCAGGAACAGGAACGAGTTGAAGGGGCTCAGCGCTGCGCCCAGGTCCCGCTGCCATTGTACACGCGTCTTGAATACGAACGCCACATTCCCCATCTCGGGGTGGTTGCCGAACGTGTCCCAGAAGACAAGGCCGTGATAGCTCGGGTCGGGCTCCGTGAACTCCGGGAACTTCCCGTTGCTCCAGTCGAACTTGCCCGAATCGACGATGACGCCGCCGATGGACGTGCCGTGCCCGCCGATGTACTTCGTCGCGGACAGGGTGAGTATGTCGGCGCCGTGCTCGATGGGCCGCACAAGCCCGATGCCGACGGTGTTGTCGACGACAAACGGAACGCCCGCCTCGTGAGCGATCGCGGCGATCTTCTCGAAGTCCGGCACGTCGAGCTTCGGGTTGCCGATGGTCTCGGCGTAGACAGCTCTCGTCCTCGGCGTAATGGCGCGTTTGAACTCCTCTGGATTCGACGAATCGACGAAGACGGCCTTCCGCCCCACCTTCGGGAACATGTAGTGGAGCTGCTGGTAGGTCCCGCCGTACAGGTTGTTGCCGGCGACGATCTCGTCGCCGACCTGCGTGATCGAAAGCAGCGCCAGCGCCTGCGCCGCCTGCCCCGACGACACGGCGAGTGCGCCCGTTCCGCCTTCTATTGCGGCGACCCGACGCTCGAAGACGTCGTTCGTCGGGTTCATGATCCGGCTGTAGATGTTCCCCACTTCCGAGAGCGCGAAAAGACTGGCGGCGTGCTCCGTGTCGCGAAAGACGAACGACGTCGTCTGGTAGATCGGCACGGCTCGCGCGCCGGTAGCCGGGTCAGGGCTCTCCTGACCGGCGTGGATAGCGATGGTGTCGGGTCCGTATTCTGGCATCGGTCTTCCTTTCCTTAGTCGACGAGAGGATCGTCCTCTCCGGGGGCAGTTGCTGTCATGGGTTGAAGAGCTGCGGCTTACGCCCGCAGAACGCGCGCGACATCCATCAGGTGCTGCGCCTCGTGGTCGCCGACGGAACCCTGGATCATCTCCAGCGCCGTCGACATGCCGCCCTGGAACGGGTCCGGCATCTCCTTCTGCAGCACCTCGTCCGGCGTGGCGCCGATGAGTTCAACTCCCTTTTCGTGGCCCTGCCGGAGCTCCGCGACCAGCTCGAAGACCGTCTTGTCCTTTCGTGCCTCCACCTGCTGCTTGTTGAAGGCGTTGACATCGAAGTCGGCGCCCATGCCGCCCCCGCCTCCGCTGCCGGAAGCCGCTCGCTGCGCCATGCCGATAAAGAACACCGGCGACATACCCATCGACGCCAGGTGCGCGAAGACGTCCTTCACCGTCCACTCCGGTCCCTCCGCGCTGTAGACCGGCTTCGCCAGGTCCGCCTCGCTCAGGTTTGCCGCTATCTTCTCGGCGCGTTGCACGCTGAGCATCAACGCCTCTGATACGTCTTCCTTCGTTGCCATGATTTCCTCCCTTGGCCTGAACCAGCCCTATCTCTGAACCGAAGCGGCAAGCTCCGCCGCAACGTCGAACCGGCCGAACGACGGCATTATGCAGACGCCCTCCACCTTGCCGCGTACTTGATGGAGCAGCTCCCGCGCTATAGCCATGCCTTCCGCCAGTCCGTTATCGCCGGCCAGGCGCATTCGCTCCCGAATTGACTCCGGCAGCGTCACGCCGGCCAGCTCGTGGTGGATGAACTCGGCGTGGCGCTGGCTGTAGAGAGGCATGATGCCCAGGATGACCGGCAGGTTGAACTCCTTGACCGCTTCCAAGTACTCCGCTGCTGCCTCCGCGTCGAATATCGGCTGTGTGAGCAGGAAATCGGCGCCCGCCTCCTGCTTGCGGCGCGTGTTCTTCATCTCGAGCTCGACCTGACCCATCGGGTTGCCCGCAGCGCCGACAAAGAACGACGCCGGCTGTCCTATGCTCCCGCCGGACGAATCGACGCCCTCGTTCATCCCCTTCAAGACGCGGATCAGCCCTATCGATCCGACGTCCCAGACGCCGATTGCACGGGAGTAGCCGGGGCCGCGCGGTGGGTCGCCGCGCAGGCAAAGGATATTGCGCAGCCCGAGCCCGTGCGCGCCGATGAGGTCCGCTTCCAGCGCGATAAGGTTCCGGTCGCGTGTCGTGCAGTGGACGATCGTCTCAATCCCCACCTGCTGCTTCAGCATCACCGCCATCGCTATCGCGCTCATATGCGTGCGCGCCATTGGGCTGTCGCCGATGTTCAGGCAGTCGACGCCCGCCTCCTTCAACCGCGCCGCGCTCTCCAGGATGGGCTGGACGTTGAGGCCGCGCGGCGGGTCGACTTCCACGGTCACGACGAAGCGGCCTGCCGCCAGCTTCTCGCGCAGCGTCTGCGGCTCCGGTCCCATCGACGGCTCTCGTTCGGTGACGACGATGCGTGCTCGCCGGGACGCCGGAATTGCCGGCACGGTTGCCGTTTCTCCGGATAGCGCCTGGTTCATCGCTGCGATGTGCTCCGGCGTTGTGCCGCAACAACCGCCGATGATCGACGCGCCGGCCTCGATAAACTTTGTGGCGTACTCCCGGAAGGACTGCGGCGTTCCCGGGTAGACTATCGACTGCTGCCGGACCTGCGGCTGACCGGCGTTCGGTTGCGCCGAAAGCTTCGTCGGCTTCGCCACCGCCATTCGCTTGATGATGTCTAGCGCGAGCTGCGGGCCCGGCACGCAGTTGACGCCGACGACGTTTGCGCCCAGATCCCGTAGAGCCAACGCCGTCTCGCCGGGCTCCTCGCCGGCCCTTGTGCGGCCGTCGCGCTGGAACGATAGCTGGACCATCACCGGCACGTCTCCCAACTCTCGCGCCGCCCGCAATGCCTCCTTTGCCTCGGCCAGCGTTGGGAACGTCTCGATAGCGATGAGGTCCACTCCGGCTTCCAGCAGCGCCTCGATCTGCTCGCGGAAGACGCGGTACGCTTTCTTCAGCGTCACGTTCTCGGCTCCCGGCAGCCCGACGTCCAGCGGGCCCACCGCGCCGGCGATGAACACCGGCCGGCTGGTCTGCGACTGCGCCTGACGCGCTATCTCGACGGCGCGCCGGTTGACTTGAGGTAGCCTGTCCGCCAGTCCGAAGTGCGCCAGCTTCAGGCTGTTGGCGCCGAACGTGTTCGTCTCGATGATGTCGGCGCCGGCGTCGACGTAGTCGCTGTGCACCTGGAGCACGATGCCCGGGTCGTCCAGATTGAGCGCTTCCAGGCAAGCGTCGCCGGGGACGCCGCGCTCCCGCAGCAACGTGCCTATCGCGCCGTCGCAGAGAAGCGGCCTCTGTTCCAGAGTCTTCAGAAAGGGACTTCGCACCAATTCATTTCTCCGCTAGAAATCAAAGGGGAGTGATCTGAGGATACCTAATCGACGCGCCCTGAGCAATCCGGAAAGGCTAGCGCCGCCTGACCAGTAGCAGGACCCCGATGACGATGATGACCAGCGGCCATAGCCTCGACCAGTGCAGCCAGCCGAGCAGATCGAGGTTGCCGAACAGAAAGAGGACGCCGAGGACGATCAGCAGCAGTCCCGCCAGCGCGGCCGGCTCCAACCGTCGCGGCTCCTCCGACGACACGCCTCGAAACGTCGCGTGGACTTCGTTGCCGATCTGCCTGGCCGACGACGCCATGTCGTCGACGTTCTCGCGCAACGACTCCCGCGTGCTCTTCCCCAACGACGCCTCCGCCGGGATGATGAGCCACAGCAGCAGGTAGAGGACGGCGCCGATGACCACGGCGGTAGCGACCGTGACGATGGTGTAGATGATGCGCACAACCGTCGGGTCGATGTCGAAGTACTCGCCGAGACCGCCGCAAACGCCGCCGAGGATGCGCTGCGTCGAGCTGCGATAAAGTCGTTCCACTAAGACAACCTCTGCGAATAATTATAGCAGCAGCGGCAGCTTCACCGGCATGAGGGACCGCGACGGAGGATGGCGGCGACCGCCCGGACCGTCGCGAGACCTAAGGAAACAGCTTGACTTGCGGCTTCCCCTGTAGCCGGCGGATCCCCGACCGCAGCGCCAGGTATCCTCGCACCAGTGCCCCGTTGGCGATTGGGCTGCCCGCCATCGTCGCGCCGTCGATTGGAAAGGCGACGCCGGAGATGAAGGACGCCTCGTCGCTCGCCAGGAACGCCACGGACGCCGCTATGTCCTCAGCCGTAGCCATCCTCCCGAGTGGAGAAGACGCACGCAGGGCAGCGCGACCCGGCGGGCCAAAGGCGTCCCACAGCGGTTTCAGGAACGGCGTATCCACCCAGCCGGGGCAGATCGCGACGGAACGAATGCCGAACGGGCCGTATACGTGCGCGACATGACGCATGAGCATGATGACGCCCGTCTTCGAGACGTTGTACTCGATGCCGACGGGGCTGGAAACGATGCCGGCCATGCTCGCCGTGGCAAGCAGCACGCCCCGCTTCTGGCGTCTCATGATTGGCAGTGCGGCCTTCACGGTCAGAAAGACACCGGTCAGGTTGACGTCGAGCACACGGCGCCACGACTCTTCCGGACAATCGCCCACGGGCAGCAACCGGGGCGTGACCCCCGCGTTAGCCAGCACGACGTCGAGGCGGCCGAAACGACGCTGCGTCTCCGCGAAAGCGGCCTCCACCTGCGTCGCCTGCGTCACGTCGGCGACGAGCGTGATCGCCTCGCCACCGGAACTGTTGACGCTCTCCGCCGTGGCCGCGGCGTCCTTCTCGCTGATGTCAACCGCGGCGACCTTCGCGCCCTCCGCCGCAAAGCGCCGCGCGCACGCCGCGCCGATCCCTGACCCCGCGCCGGTGATGAGGGCGGTCCTCCCGATGAGTCGAGGCTCCATAGCTGCATTCTCCTTTCGGGACTTCGCGTGGCGGTGGGCATTATTCTACTTCGGCGCCGTGGCGAATGCGCAACCGCCGGACACGCGGTGAAGGTCGGTCGAGACGCGGCCCCCGGTGAAGAGACCGTGAAGAAGGCCGGTTGACGGATCGCTGCCTCTGCGCTGTAATTGGGGAACACCGTGGGAAGGAGAGATAAATGCGTTTGCTGACTTTCCGACGAGAGGGCGTTGCGAGAACAGGCATCGAGGCGGGCGGCTACGTCGTGGAGACGGCGAAGGCGTCGGAGCTGGGCGTTGACGGCCTGTCCGACGCCGGCGATATGCTGGACCTTCTGCGCGGCGGCGCCCCGACGCTCGACGCTGCGCGACAGCTCCTCGCCACCGTCGAGCGCGCGGTCGGCGACGGCCAGGCGGACGGGCTCGTCGCGCGCGGGGTGTTGCACAAGCTCGACGAGGTTGAGCTGACGGCGCCGGTTCCCGCCCCGTCCAAAATCGTCGCCATCGGGCTGAACTATCGCGACCACGCCCGCGAGCAGGGCGTGCCGGTGCCGGAAAAGCCGCTCATCTTCGCCAAGTTCCCAACGTCGGTCATCGGCCCGGGCGACACGATAACCTGGGACCCGGCTTTGACCCAGCAGGTCGACTACGAGGCTGAGCTTGCGGTGGTGATCGGAAAGAAGTGCCGCAACGTGACGGAGAAGGACGCTCTCTCCTTCGTCGGCGGCTACACCTGCGGCAACGATGTCAGCGCCCGCGACCTGCAATTTGGCGACCGGCAATGGGTGCGCGGCAAAAGCCTGGACACCTTCTGCCCTCTCGGGCCCGTCCTCGTGACGCCGGACGAAGTCGGCGACCCGCAGTCGCTCGCCATCCGCACGCTGCTCAACGGCGAAGTGATGCAAGACTCGTCGACCGGCGAGATGGTGTTCGGGGTGGCGGAGCTCATCGCCTTCGCCAGCCGCGCCTTCACGCTGCTTGCCGGCGACGTGCTGTTGACCGGCACGCCGAGCGGCGTCGGCGTCTTCCGCAAGCCGCCCGTCTTCCTGAAGGACGGCGACCGGATCGCGATCGAAATCGAGCGGATCGGCCGGCTGGAGAACGTCTGCCGAACTGTGTCGTCGTAGGTTGGGATTGACCAGCTAGCGGAGCGGCGAATAGGGCAGCGTGAACACCGGGAACATCCGCTCCACCGGCGCGTTCTGCCGCACAGCGCGGAAGAACGCGTTCGTCCTCTAGTCCGAGCGCTTGTAGCCACCCAGGCGCACCGGCCCCTTCCAGACGTCCGTCACCTCGTTCTGGTTGGCGACGATGGTCCGCCACGTCGCGACCATCGGCAGGTTGGCGGCCACTGCCTGCATTCCGGCGATGAGCTGTTGCATCCGGCCGGGCGCGATCTCCATGATGGCAATCGAATACGTCCCCAGCGGCGCTTCCGCCGTCTCCTTCCAGGCATCGTGCAGCCGTTCCGCCGGAATCGGGCCCAGCGGCTCCAGCAGACGCGTCCGGCGCCTCGGCGCCAGCTCCTCGACGCGCGCGGCGTAGGCGAGCCACGGCTCTGCGTGCTGAGAGCGAGCGCGGGACTCCTCGAAGGCGGCCATGTTCTCGAACTCCAGGACCTGCGTCACCTGGCAGAACGACTCAATGTCGTTGTACCAGGCCGCGGCCAAACGAAAGCCCATTCGCTCCAAAGCCGGGAGGCTCTCCTGCGCCAGCGCGACGAACGTATCTAGCGTTTCCGGGCTGGGCGGATCCAGATTCAGCGTCTCTTCCAGGTAAATCATCGCCCTCTCCTACTCGCCGATAATCTTCACGATGACCCGCTTGCGCCGGCGGCCGTCGAACTCCGCGTAGAACACCTGCTCCCACGGCCCGAGGTCGAGCCGTCCCTTCGTCACCGGCAGCATGACCTGGTGTCCGACGAGCGTGCGCTTGAGGTGGGCGTCGCCGTTGTCCTCGCCGGTGCGATGATGGCGATAGTCCGGCCGGAAGGGCGCCAGCTTCTCCACCCAGTCGGCGAAGTCCTGCCATAAGCCCGGCTCGTTATCGTTCACCCAGATCGCCGCGGTGATGTGCATTGCGCTGACGAGACAGAGGCCCTCCTGCACGCCGGAATCGCGCAGTGTTGCCTCAACGTGCTCGGTGATGTTGATCAAGTCCCGTCGCGACTGCGTGTTGAACCAGAGGTAGTTTGTGTGGCTCTTCATCCGTCCTCCCTGACGCTTCGACGAGGTGGTGTTCGAAGGGCTGGCCGCCCGCGCCGATTATCGTCGCGACGCTCTTGCTGGGCAAGCGGCGACCGCGGGCAGGCCGGATCAGTCGCTCGGATTGATCGTGAAGGGGTCCTCGATCATCGAAGTGACAACTTGCATTGCATCCGCCCTCAGGTCCGCCGGCACGCCGTCCGGCGATGCCTCCGTAAGCGTCCACCCGAACTCAACCTGGGCCCACATCTGATCGGTCTGCCATTCACAGCGCAGGCGCGGGTTCAATTCGGGCGGCGTCGCGGTCGGCGGCGGCGGCTGGCTCACGACCACGCCCGGACTGGGAATGATGATGCGGCAGGTGACTGACGTTCCGCTGATGTCGGACGTCTGGCAGTCCTTCGGGTCGCATTGGCCCGTCTCTTGCGCCGTCTTTGGCTTGCTTTCGTAGATCGCGATGGTCGGCGCGGTCGTGCCATAGTCCGTCACCAGGAAGACGTGCGCTTCTGACCCCGAAGCGCCTCCCGAGGCCGGGACGATGTCATCGCGGATAAACCTCTGGTTGATGCCGTTCGGCAGGTAGTTAGGCAACACGAGCGAGAGATCGGCGCGGTTCGACAGCTCCTGCGGGGCTAGCCACAGAGATTTTTCGGTGTCCGTCGGCGGCCCGCCATCGAAGCGGAGCCACTTTGGTTGAGAGATCCCCTGGCTGGTCGGAGAAGCAGCCGGGTTGCTCTTGGAGCCGCCGCACGCTGGCAGCGCCGCCAGCGAAAACGCCGCCGCGACCGCAAGCAATACGTGGAATCCAAGCCTCATGCCGCCCTTTACCCTCGGCGGCGATCATAACACGACCGTAAAGTAGCGGACAGAGTGCTAGGGGGGGTATTTCCGATTTTCGCGCGACTCAGCTGGTCTGGCGACGGAGCGGAAGCTCAGGGGTAGCGGCTGGAAAAGAAGTCCCAGACCATCCGCGAAACCGACTGCCCAAGTGGAATGTCCTGGTACTCCACCGGCACGTCCTGCGTGTAGAAGGAGATGGCGTAGGCGCGCGTCCCGGCGCTGCTGTCGAACTGCACGATGCCGATATCGTTATCGATGTACCCACCGGGCATCCAGCTAAAGCCGTTCTTGTGCGAGACTACCCCATCTCCGACGCCGGCGGGGATCAGGTACTGGAGCCCGGGCTTTACGCCCGTCATCTTTTGCAGCAGGTAGTCGCGCCACGGCGGGTCGACGACCCCTCCGTGGTAGAAGATGGCCAGAGCGCGATTAATGTCGTTTGCGGTAATGGTGTTTACCTGCCCTCGCAATGAGAACCAGTCCTCATAGCCGGGCGGGTGATCGAAGAACGTATCCTTCAGCCCCAGCCGCGCGATCAGATCGTCTACCTTCAGCGTGCCTCCCAGGACGTCGCCGCCCGTCCTGATCAGCAGGTCGTGCGCCGTGAAAGGATTGCTGCCGTATATCGTCCGTGCTATCAGGTCGCCGACGTCGCTCTCCGGCGTCAGCCCGTTCTGCACGTCGACGACGTTCGAGAGCAGTACGAACCAGTTCAGCGTACAACCGGCGTAGCGCGGCACGTCGCCCCGGACGTCTATCGACTCTCCGGTCTGGAGGTCCGTTACCGCCACCGCGGCGTCGATGCCGGAGTCGGCAACGGCGGCGGCCAGGCTATCGCGAAGCTGGAGAAGATCGGGGCTCGCTGGCGCCGGCCTGCCGCAACGGATTCCGCTGACCGACCATGTTGGAGTACCCACCCACCCGTTGGGAGTCTGCGTATTCACGCGCCAGTAGTACGTGAGTCCGGGCGGCAAGCCCTCCCACGTGTACGTCGATTGGCCGGCCGGCAGCGGCCCCTTGCCCAGGAACGTCCCGCCAGCGAAGTCGTTGTCATAGATGCTGAGGTCGAGCCACTGGGTCGCGCCGGGAATCAGCGACGGTGACCAGGCGAAATTGATGCTGACGCTCGTCGGCGAGGTACCGCTGCAGTCTTGCGTCGTCGACTGCAGCGGTACGCTCGGCGCGCCGCACTGGCCGGACACGAAGCTGCCGAGTTTGAGCGCATGCCAGCCGTCGGCGTAGCGGGCGTTGACGCGATAGTAGTACTGCGTGTTGGCGGGGATGCCCTGCCACGTGTAAGAGGTCACGTTCGAGGCGAAGGGCCCCACGCCGGTGAAGACGCCGGCGTCCAGCCCCAGGGAGTAGGGCGAAAGATCGACCCACACTTCCTGAGCGCCCGGAGCCGACGGCCAGCTAAACGTCACGTCGGCCGCGCCCGCCGTGGTGACGCTGCACGCCTGCTCCACGGGAGCCGGCCCGCTTGTCGGCGAGCCTGGCAGCGTCGAGCTAACGGCCCAGGCGACCATCAGCAGGCTGCAAAAGCGATTTCTCACGGCGATCCCTCGCGTGTGCTTTCCCCAAGCTTCGGCCCGCCCTGCGGCGCTAGCCACTATTTTCCCGTATCTCTCGCTCCCAACATATGCGGGCCGACCCTTACTTTTGCGATCGGGCCTCGCCGGCCGTCTTCCATGACGCCAGCGCCTCGTCCATCAACGAAATCAGGTGCTCTTTCTCGTCCGGCAGGCGGTACCCTTCCCAGTCCGGCCGGAATATACGCACGTTGGCGACGTGGTCGAAGCAAATGTTGCCGCTTATCTCCAGCCGTCGCACCATCCTGCGTAGCTCGTCCAGCATGTCCATCGGCGTCATCGGCGCGAACTCGCCGGCGACGTACTGTTCGTACAGAGGCGTTCCCGGCGTCAGCATGAGTGGCCGGACGCGGACGTAGCTCGGATTCGTGGCGTTCAGAACCGCCGCAGTATTGCGGGCGTGCTGCTCCGTCAACTGCCAGCCGCCGAGGCCGGGCATAACGTACTCCGACAGCTCGAACCCCGCCTCCATCGCCTTCCTGCCGGCGTCCGTCATCTCCCGCGAAGTGGCGCCCTTCTTAATGCGCGCCAGCACCTCGTCGTCGCCGCTCTCCAGGCCCATGTGCAGACGGGTGAGGCCGGCGTCGCGCAGCCGCTGTAGCTCCGATGGTTCCTTCTTGAGGACCGTCTTGGCGCGGGCATATGACGTAATGCGTTCCAGCGAAGGGAAGCGTTCTCGCAGGTGCAGAATGATCTCCACCAGCGTTTGCGTCTTCACAATAATGGCGTTGGAATCGGCCAGGAAGGCGGTGCGCGGCGCGACGGTATGGCCCTGCGCACGCATCTCCTCGGCGGTGGCCGCCAGCGCGTCGATATCGCCCTGCACCTCTTCAACGGATCGGAGCATGCCCTTTCGCGGGAGGTCCTTGTAAACGGCGCAGAACGTGCAGTAGTTCCAGGGGCAGCCGCGCATCACGCGGATCAGCAGCGATCGCGCCTCGCTGGGAGGCCGTATCGGCGGCAGTTCATAGGTAAGAGCGCGTTGGTCGGTTGGGTTCGTCATCCTGTTGCTACTAGCTCAATTATCACCCTATCAAGCCAATTCGCCAATAGTAGCGGCCCGCCCGTCAAATCCTTGTCGTCACTGCCTCATCGTACGACCGTGTGCGGCGCGGATCCTGACGTTTCGCCGACGGCATCCTGACGCTTTGGCTACGAATGTTGGGCTACGCTCCTTGACCCCTATAGGGCGAGAGACTATCGTTGGCCCATTCGAACTACCGGTTTGAACGGGCGCCTTAACAGCTACCGTAGCCGAGACCTGCCTGCCAGTAGGCACGGCTTTCCAGTCTCGGTGGCCGACTTGGGTCACCCGCGAAAAGATAACCGGTCGGATCGTTGAGCTGGAAATAGCGCTATTTGCGGGCAAGGAAGGGAGACCAAAGATGGCAATCCGAACTTCAGACGAATACAGGCAGAGCCTTCGCGACGGCCGCAGCGTATACATCTTCGGCGAGAAGGTCGAGGATGTAACCACCCATCCCGTCCTCAAGATCGGCACCGATACGGCCGCCGGCGACTTCGTGCTCACCGAATCGAAGGACCCCGCTGTGCGCGAGCTCTTCGTCACCGAGCACCCGGAGACCGGCGAGCCGATAAGCCGCTACTTCGCCACGCCGAAGACGCCCCAGGACATCGACTTGCGCATGCAGATGATCCAGAAGTCCATCCGGCTCACCGGCGGGCTGCCCTTCGGCAAAGACATCGGCACCGACTGCCTCAACGCCATCATGGCCACCGCCGAGCAGATGGGGAAACTGGAGTATAAAGAGCGGGCGCGCTCCTATCTCGAGCACCTGCGTCAGGGCGACCTCATGCTCTGCGGCGCCGTCACCGACGTCAAGGGCGACCGCAGCAAGGTCCCCTCGGCGCAAATCCACCCCGACTACTACGTGCGCGTCGTCGACCAGAACAAGGACGGCATCGTCGTCAAAGGCGCCAAGATCCACATTACCGGCGCGCCCGCGGCCAACGAGCTCCTCGTCGTGCCGACGCGTCAGATGCGCGAGAACGAGGCGGAGTACGCCGTCTCCTTCGCCGTTCCCGTAGCGACGAAAGGCGTCCACCTCATCTGCCGGCCCGGCCCCGGCGAGCGCTCGCCGGCGGAGTTCCCGTCAAACCGGCCGACCCGTGGCCTCATCGAGGCAATGATCATCTTCGACAACGTCTTCGTCCCCTGGGACCGCGTCTTCCTCTGCGGCGAGTGGCAGTTCTCCATGCTGCTCGCCTACACTTTCGCCACATACCACCGCTTCACCGCCGTCTCCTACAAAATACCGGCAGTCGAAGTGATGGCCGGTATCGCGGTTGCCATGGCGGAAGTGAACGGCCTCGACAAGGTGGGCCACATCCGCGGCAAGCTGTCCGAAGTCATCGCCTACGTCGAGACGTTGAAAGCGCTCGGGACGGCCGCCATCAAGTCGCCCGTCTACTACGGCGAGATCTGCGTCCCCAACCCGCTAGTCACCAACATGGCGAAACTGCACTTCGCCAAGAACTTCCACGAGATCGTCAAGACGGTCCAGGATATCGCCGGCGGCATCATCACGACGATGCCCACGTACCTCGACTGGCAGAACCCGGATATCCACGACTACCTGGAGCACTACCTCGGCGCGTCGCCCAAGTACTCAACCGAGGAGCGCATGCGGATGCTGCAGCTAACACACAACGTCTTCGCCTCCGCCGACAGCGCCCACCACGAAGTGACGACGGTCCACGCGGAAGGCTCTATGGAGGCGCAACGCATGATGATCCTCGTCGAATCGCCGCTGAAGTACTATCGCGATCTCGCCCTGGAGATGGCCGGCGTCCAGCCGAAGGACTAGCGATCGCGATCGCGCAAGGAGGACCCACCATGGCCCTGGCCTCGACGATGGACAAGACCGCAATCGGCGAGCCGATGGTCGAGACGTTCACCGGCCCCATTAGCACGGCCGCGCTCGGCTTCACCCTCATGCATGAGCACGTAATCGGGCAGTCGGAGGGCGTCGCCCGGAACTTCCCGCGGGTCTGGGACGAGCGGGCAGAGTTGGCCAAGGCCGTCGAGGCGCTCACCGCGCTCAAAGCCCGCGGCGTCGATACCATCATCGATGCCACGGTCCTCGGCGTCGGCCGCGACGTCCCGCGACTGCTGCCGGTCGTCAAGGAAGCGGGCATCCAGGTCATCGCCGCTACGGGTCTCTACTACTTCAACGAGCTGCCGCTCCTTCTTATGTTTCGCGATGTGGACGCCATAGCGGACCTTCTCGTCAGCGACATCAGGGACGGCATTCAGGGGACCGACGTCAAGGCGGCGATCCTCAAGTGCGCCACCGACGAGCCCGGCGTCACGCCCGGCGTCGAGAAGGCGCTACGGGCGGTAGCGCGCGCGCATCTTCGGACCGGCGTTCCCATCACCACCCACACCCACGCCGCCACCAAGCGCGGCCTGGAGCAGCAGGAGCTGTTCGCCTCTGAAGGTGTCGACCTGAGGCGCGTCATCGTCGGCCACAGCGGCGACAGCGACGACCTCGACTACCTGACGAAGCTGCTCGACCGCGGCTCCTACCTGGGAATGGACCGCTTCGGCATCGACTTCTTCCTGCCCGACGACAAGCGCATCGCCACTGTGGTCAAGCTCTGCGAGTTGGGCTGCGCCGAGCGAATGGTCCTCTCCCACGACGCCATGGTGTATTTCGAGTCGTTCCGTCCCGACCTGGTAGAGAAATTCATGCCCAATTGGAACTACTTCCACATCAGCGATCACATCATCCCGGCGCTGCTGGAAGCCGGCGTCAGCCAGGCGCAGATCGACGCTATGACCCGCGACAACCCCCGTCGCATCTTCGAGAACCAGGCCGTCTACTAGCCTGTTGCCGCTCCCACGCTGGTTTCTGCTTCGCCACTGCCATCTTGACATAACTACGTGCGGTTTCGTCGGCAAATCGTAGGGTTCGCGGCGGCAAGCCGTCAGGCGCGAGCGCCAGGCCCGGCTTAGGCTGAAGGAACCAACCGAGGAGGCGCGCCGTGGAGGTATTGAGAAGCAAGGCCATCATCGGACTGCTAGTCCTGCTGTCGCTGATTGCCGCGGTTGTTGCGGCGGCCTGCAGCAGCGGCGAGGGGAAAGAACCGACCTCGGAGCCTGCTGTCGTCACCAGCACGTCGCCTACCGCCGCGGCCGCCACGCCGTCGCCGTTTCCGACCGCGCGTCCCACACTCGGCGTCACGGATCGCTTCAAGACCATCCACTACGCCACCTTGCCTACCGCCGACGACGGCTCCGCGTGGCTGCCTGCGCAGCCGATCCCCGGCTCTCGCCTCTTCCTGGTCGTAGCGCCGCAGCATTATCTACCTTGCCCGACGGAGGGCTGTCAATACCCGCCTGGCGATCCTAACCATCCCGGCCGGCTGGGGTTTTGGAACATCGACACCGGTGCAGTCGATGAGTTCCACTCCTTGCAGACCGGTTATCAGTTGCCGGCAACCGCGAGCGAAGGTCGCTACCTCGCCTGGATCGAGGGCTGTGATCACGGCGAAGGTGGGCCCTGGCGTCTCTACGTCATGGACCTGAGTACGAGAGAATCCTGGTACGCCGATAGCGATCTGGCCACAAGCACCGCGGACGACTCCCTTAGCGGGTGCCCTTCCGCCATCGCCATCAGCAACGGTCACCTCGTATATTCTATGTCGATAGCCAACCTTTCGGGTACGTATGTCAACGAGGTCAGGACCTACGACCTCGGCAGCCGGACACGTTCGAAATTGATGCTCAGCGGCGACGTTCCTCCGGTCAACATCGGCTGTGGCGCCTGTGGTGGGTCAGACGCCGGACTGGTTGTTGGAGGCTTCTTGCCGATATATGCGGCCGGTGGGCAGATTGTCTGGGTCGGCTCCGCCGAGCGAACCTGTGGCGCCAACAGCCTTTGCCAGGCGCCGAACGCCCTGTACGCCACTGACGTCTCTTCCGGCAACACCACGATCCTAGCCTCCGATCTGGACCACGGCGGCCTGTTGCGCTACCTGACAGGCAATAGTCAGGGTAGAAACGAGAGCGTCTCCCTGTGGGCAGACTACGTTCAAGTCACGTCCGGCTTCGTGCTCTGGCTCGACCTGCCCGAGAACGTCGCCATGGCCTACGACCTCAACTCCGACGACCTCATCAAGCTGAGCGACAGCGATTGCTCCGCCGAATTCGTTGCGGCGGACGATAACGCCATCTATTGGGCCTGCGGCAACCAGCTCAACTGGGTAGACCTGCCGCAACCGTGAGCCTCGCGGCCTCTGCAAAGCCCTTGTTTCTTTGACCAAGGCCCGTGCTAGACTTGATTCGACAATGCGCGGCGGACCCGTGGGCGTCGGTCCCAGGAGGAGCGGGCTCGCCGCTTGCCCCGACAGCCCCGTCCGGTTGGGGAGACACGTTAATATGACCACCAGCGACGCCTACGAAGCGCTGGCAGGCAGGCTCGGCTTCCCGGGCTCCGTCCTGCTGCGCTCCATCCTCGAATCGCTCATGACGCCCCAGCAGGCGGCGCTCGTCGAAGCCTTGCCCGGCTCCGTCGAGGAGGTTGCGCAGAAAGTGGGCGTCCCTGAGGAGGAAGCGCGGCGCCAGCTCGACGCCCTCTACTACGCCGGCGTCGTCTTCCCCCGCGGCGCCTTCGACAAGCGCGACTACTATCGCTTCGCCCGCCACATCATCCAGCTCCACGACGCCACCCTCGGCAACCAGAACCTGGACGTCGAGAAAGACCGCGCGTTTTTCAAGAAATGGCAGGACTTTTGTACCGAGGAGATGTTCGTCCGCCTCGGCGCCATGTTTCGGATCGTCCCCGGCCACATCAGCCGCGTCGTCCCCGCGCGCCGGTCGCTGGAAGGCCTGCCCGACGTCCTGCCCTGCGAAGACTACCACGAAATACTGAAGGCGCAGGACGTCATCGCCGTCGTTCCCTGCTCCTGTCGATTGCGGACCAGCGCCGCCGGTGAGCTCTGCGCTCACACCGTCGAGACCGAGACCTCGCACTGCCTCCAGTTCGGCCGGGGCGCGGAATACGTCATTCACCGCGGCACCGGACGCCGTCTGACCATCGACCAGGCCATCGCCCTCTGCGACGATATCGAAGACGATGGCCTCGTCCACCGCTGGGCGAACAAGGCCGAGATGCTGGACGTCAATACCAGTTGCAATTGCTGTCGCGACTGCTGCGAAGAGTGGGTCTCGCTGGACGTGACCGACATGCCCGTCGCCGACTGGTGGGAGAAGAGCCGCTACGAAGCCTACGTCGATGATCTGGAGTCCTGCAGCGGTTGCCAGGATTGCCTCGAGCGCTGCCAGTTCGATGCTGTTACAATGTATCGCGACGAGAACAACGACCTGAAAGCCGCCGTCGAGGCGACCAAGTGCTTCGGCTGTGGCGCCTGCGTCGTCGGCTGTCCATACGGCTCGCTGAAGCTCCGCGCCGTACGTCCGCCGGAGTTCATACCCGGCGCCGTCGACTGACCCGCCGTTCGGGAACCGGCCAAGGAGGGATCATGGCCCGCATCAGCTACGCAACCACGTCGCAGGCGAAAGGCGATGCGCATGACGTCCTGGAGCAGATGAGGCAGAGTGGCGAAGAGATACTGAACGTTTACCGCGCCGTCGCCCGCTGCCCGGCCGCATTGCGCGACTTCATGCGTTTGGGCAGTTCTCTCCTCGTCCGCGGCCACCTGCCGCCGAACCTGCGCGAGCTTGCTATCCTGCGCATCGCTCAGATCAGCGGCGCCGACTACGAATGGGCGCATCACGTGCCGCTTGCCAGGCAGGCCGGCGTCAGTGCCGCGCAGATCGAGGGGCTTTCCGCCTGGCGGGACAACGAAAAGTTCAGCAGCCTCGAGCGCGCCGTCGTTGCCTACGCCGAGGATGTCGTGACCAGCCGCGACGTGCCCGACGACATCTTCGAGGCAGTCCGCAACCAGCTCGGCGAAGATGATGTCGTTGAGCTGACGCTCGTCTGCGGCTACTGGAACATGGTCGCCTGCCTGCTGCTCGCCCTCAAGATCGACCTCGAACCCGCTGCCAGAAAGTACCTCCCGCAATAGCCCGGTCCCTCGTCCGACCGGTCGCTGAGGGTTGTTGATGTCCTTCCGTACGGCGACCGCGATCTTCATCGTTCCTTCACGGCGCAGCCACAGCCGATCACACAGGCAGCACAGCTTTAAGCTATGAAAAGATAGAGCGTTGCCTCTCGCAAGGGCGACGCGGTCCCAAGGAAGGAGTTCCAAAGAATGAAGGTCCGCGTGTCATGGAGGAATCATCTCTTCCTGTTCGTGCCGGCCGGGATTGGCCTGTCCCTACTCGCGCTCGCGGCGACGGCTTGCTCCTCCGGCTCGTCGAGCGCGCAGAGCACAACTGCGCCTGTCACGCTCACGCCGGCGCCGCCTCGCCCGGTCGCCAGCGCGCCCGCCGGAAACGAAGGCGATATCATACCTGTCTACGCCAAAGTAAGTCCGGCGGTTGTGCAGGTTACTGGCATCTCGACCTCTAGCGGGCAGCAGGTGGAGTCGCTCGGCTCCGGTATCGTCATCGACTCCAGCGGCGACGTCCTGACCAACTTCCACGTTATACAGGGTGCCACTCAGCTCGCCATCACGCTCTCTGACCAGGCAGGCGTGACTGCTCAGGTAGTTGGGACCGACCCTGCGGACGACCTTGCCGTCGTCAAAGGCACCTTCCCCGGCATCAGCCTGACGACGGCCACTCTCGGCGACTCGAACGCGGTACAGGTCGGTGAGTCGGTGATCGCCATCGGCAATCCTTTCGGGCTGATACTCAGCGTCACAGAAGGCATCGTCAGCGGCGATGACAGGACGCTGGCGACCCAGTCGAGCAAGCCTCTCGTGGATCTCTTCCAGACTGACGCGGCCATCAACCCGGGCAACTCCGGCGGACCGCTCGTGGACCTGAGCGGCAACGTCATCGGCATCAACACGGCCCTTGAGAATCCGAGCGGACAGGACGTGAACGTTGGCGTTGGCTACGTCATCCCTATCCAGAACGCCAAAGACCACCTTCCCGACATGCTTGCCGGCAAGACGATCGTCCACCCAAAACTGGGGGCTGGCACCATCACCGTTACACAGAACGTGGCGAAGGTGCTCGGACTGACGGTCAACCAGGGGGCGTACGTCGTCGCTGTTGACTCAGGTGGACCCGCTGACCAGGCCGGGCTCAAGGCCGCCGGCACGGGGCCTAATCCATTGCTCACGCCGAAAGGCGGAGACGTGATCGTCGGCGCCGACAGTCAACAAATCAACTCATCGGACGACCTGATTAACTACGTCGACCACAACTACGCGCCCGGAGACAAGATAACCCTGCACGTCGTGCGCGGGAGCAGCCACATCGACCTCACGGCGACTCTCGCCGCTTGGCCGAACCCGTAACAGAGCCTTAGG
>Ga0187849_1001932_pt1 | contig 20937 bp, 9 predicted proteins | sample June2016WEW_4_10_2_FD_132412 | JGI IMG/M metagenome (GOLD analysis project Ga0187849, IMG submission 132412) | Peatland microbial communities from SPRUCE experiment site at the Marcell Experimental Forest, Minnesota, USA - June2016WEW_4_100 | ecosystem: Environmental > Terrestrial > Soil >...
GCTGATGTAGTCGGTAATCCGAGAACCCGAGGGAAGTTCTGCAACCGTGCGTGCCATCTGCGGTCCTCCTGTTCCTCTCCAAAACAGAATACCACAGAAATGTTCTTAAGTGAACAGTATTGAGTTTAGCTGGCATTTCCTACGGCCAGCTTCCAACCTCATCCGTAACCGGCAGCGTCATCGACCCGCAGGGCCTTGCGGTGGCCGGCGCGAAGGTCACGATCCTGAACGAAGGGACCAGGGTTGCCTACGAGGCAACTACCACCTCCGCGGGCGATTATGCGGTGACCGGCCTCGCTCCCGGGACCTATAGCGTCATGGTGAACCAGCCCGGTTTCAGCGCGTTCGGGGCGCTCCATAACGTCCTCAATATCGGCGCGCCGCTGGTTGTAAACGTCAAACTGCAGATCGGATCGACGGGAGAGAAGGTCGAGGTGGAGGGCAGCTACGAGCGCGTCGACACCACCAGCGCCATGATCAGCGACGTGATCCAGGAGCGCGCGGTCGAGACGCTTCCGCTGAATGGGCGCAATCCGCTGAACTTGATCGCGCTCCAGCCGGGCGTCGTCCAGCAGGCCAACACGACCACCGGAACGCAGGTGAACGGGGGCCGCAGCAACGCCTCGAATCTGACTCTGGACGGCATCGACATCAACGAGATCTCGGTTCCCAACGCGCAGAAAAACGTCTACAACCTGAATGCCGACGACGTGCAGGAGTTCCGCGTGGTCACGCACAATTCGACCGCGGAGTTCGGCAAGAACAGCGGCGCCAATATCGCGTTCAGCAGTAAAGCCGGCACCAGCCAGTTCCACGGCGATCTGTACGAATATCTTCGCAATCCCGACTTCAATGCCAACCAGTTCTACAGCAATGCGCAGCGCGTCGCCAAGCCGGACTACAAGATGAACCAGTTTGGCGGCGACGTGGGCGGTCCGCTGCCAGGCGGCAAGACGTTCTGGTTTGGAAGCTGGCAGGGGCAGCGCTTCTCGGTGGACATTCCGATCGCGCCGACGGTCTACACGGCGAGTGCGCGCGCGGGCAACTTCCGCTACGTGGTGGGAACGGTGAATGGCCAGACCAAGAACAGCACGGCGCTGGTAGACGCGGCCACGGGCGCGTTGCTGCCGGGGATTCAGACGTGCGGCGGGCCGGTGACCACCAACTGCATCGGATCGGTGAGCCTGGCGACGCTCGGGGCGACCGCCGCGACCACGGCGGGTGGTCCATACGCCGCGGATCCGGCCATGAGCAAGTTTTTCAACGCCGCTCCGCTGCCCAATCTGTACACCGCGGGCGATGGACTCAACACCGCCGGTTATGCATGGAATGCGCCGACAAAAGATCCGCAAGAGCGGTTCATGGGCCGCATCGATCACAGCTTCGACAAGGACGACAGCGCTTTTTTCCGCTTCCTCATCTCGCGCGATAACACCGCGCTCGGCGATCCGATCAATGGCGGCTACGAAACCTTCCCCGGCTTCCCCACCACTGAAACCTCGGTGCGCAAGCCGCAGAACTACGCCGCAAACTACCGCCGCGTGCTTTCGCCGCACATGGTGAACAGTTTTACGGCGGGCGTGGCGCGGTTCCAGTACGCATTTCCGAACAATTACACCAACAGTCTGTTCCCGGCCATTCCTCCCTACAATCCCGCCAACGTCACCAGCCCATTCGCCAACCCGACCGCGGGCGGCATCTCCAATCAACCGGGTCTCTCGCGCACGCTGACCACCATGCAAACGCTGGACGATCTGAGCTGGCAGCACGGCGCGCACATGCTCAGCGTGGGCTTCAACTTTCGCTTCCAGCAGCACAACGATTCCCGCAGCTCGGTGGGCAGCATCTACAGCAACCCCGTGGTGAACTTCAGCGGCTCGGTGCGCGATCCTTCGTTGATCATGACGCTGCCTACCGTGAACTCCACCGACCTCGCCACGCTCAAAAATTACATTAATGAGTGGATGGGTCTGGCGTCTTCGCAATCGCAGGGATATTTCGCGGCGGGTCCCAACAGCTATACGCCCAGCAACCTCTACATTCGCGGACAGCGGATGCACCAGTACGATTCTTATATTCAGGACCAGTGGAAGGTGAAGCGGAACTTCATGGTAAACCTCGGCGTGCGGTGGGAGTTCAATCCTTCGGGAACGGAAACGCAGAACCTGCTGTTCCTGCCCAACCAGACGCCCGATATCTGGTCGCCGGCGAATCCGGTGACGTATCACCCCGCAAGCCAGTTCTGGCAACGCAAGAACCTGGATGCTCTGGGACCTCGCGTGGGTCTCGCCTGGGATCTATTTGGCGACGGGAAGACTGTGATCCGGTCCGGTTATGGCATCTATTTCGATACCATCAACACCTTCCAACTGGTGCCCTTCGCCGGAGCCGTGCCGGGCTCGAGCGCCGCGTGCACCGTGCAGGTTTCCAATACCGCTTCCAAGACCACCCAGGTGACTCCCAGTTCCAACTGCGTGGCGAACGCCAATCCGACGGCGCAGATCAGCAATGGATACGGGGCCGGGCTGCCCTTCCCGACCATTCCGCCATCGGCGTTTCTGTCGCCGGCTCCGGCCGCCAAAGGGGTGGCGCCGCAGGCGGGCGAGATGGATCCGAATCTCAAGATGCCCACGGTGCACGAGTGGAACCTGTCGATCCAGCGGGATCTCGGCAGGAAGACGGTGCTCGAGGCGGCCTACGTGGGCTCGCACGCCGTGCGCTTGCCGCGCGCCTACGACATGAATCAGCTCAATTTGCCCAGCGATTATCTGCAATCGTTCAACACCGCGCGCTCCAACCTCATCAACTGCGCTAACGCCGCGGGAACCGCGACCTGCGGACAAGCGGTCGGAGTGTTGCAGCAGATCCTGGGCAGTGTGCTGACGACGTCGACCGCCACCACGCCCCTGCTGAACGGCTCGGCCGCCGGTTTGGCGAGCACCATCGATACAACTTATTTCACCCAGATGGCCGCGGCCACCGGAACCCCCGCGTACTTCCGGGCGAACCCGCAGTTTGGCACCATCCTTTACATGGATTCCAGCGGTTCGTCGTCCTACAACGCGCTGCAGATGCATCTCCGCCGCCACGAAGCCAGCCTGGATTTTGGCGTTTCGTAGACGTTCGCCAAATCGATTGACGATGGCTCGGCCGATCCCATCGGATCGAGTTCCACGGGCGGCGTCACCAGCACCACTGCCCCGAGCAACATTCACAACTTCGCCATGGATCGCGGACGTTCGGATTTCAACCGCGCGCAGGTGCTGACGACGTATAGCGTCTGGCAAGTCCCGGTTGGAAAGGGCCGAAAGTGGTTTTCCGGCGCGCCGCGCTTCGCCGATGCCATCGCCGGCGGTTGGAGCCTGTCCGGCATCGTGAGTTGGATGACCGGGCAACCTTTCAGCATTTCGAGCGGAATTCTGACGGCCAACAACCTCCGGTCGGCGCGGGCCCAGCTCACCGGACCCATCCCGAGTTTCGGCCTGACTTCCGGAATTCCGGGGAACGTTGGACCGGGCTGGATTCCAAATTCGGCCTTGCCGGAACTGAATCCCACGACGTCGCCATTCGGGATTCCGGCGGCGGGCACGTACGGGAACCAGGGGCGCAACGATTTCACCGGCCCGAGGTTCTTTAACACCGATATCACCATGCAGAAGCAGTTCTCGATCTCCGAGCGCTGGAAGGTGGAGATGCGCGCGGACGCATTCAACATCTTCAACCATCCCAACTTCCGTCTGGCGAATCCGATCACAGCGTTCACGGGCACCACCGTGACTTCCGCGGCGGGTCAAACGCCGGAGGTGGTGGTTCCTTCGGGCTCGTCGAGCTTCGGCAGTCTGTGCTGTAGTCAGGCCTACCTTCCCAGCAGTGCGAGCGCCACCGGCGTCGGCGAGCCCTCGCGGGTGCTGCAGGTTGCGTTGCGCTTGAGATTCTGAGCCTGCCGCTCTACGCGCCAAAGTGGGGCGTTACAATCGTCATGTATGCGCCGCTGGCTCATTCTCACGCTGGCTTCGACGGCGATCGTTTTCGCGCAGAAGAAGCCTTTCGATTTCGCCGCCATGATGGAGTTGAGGCGGATGAGCGATCCGCAGATCTCTCCCGACGGCAAATGGGTGACGTTCACCGTGCAGACCGTGGACGTCGCGGCCAACAAGAAGCCGTCGCAAATCTGGATGGCGCCGCTCGCCGGCGGCGTCCCGCACCAGATCACGCATGACGGCGAAGCCAACCAGCGCGCGCGCTGGTCGCCCGATTCCAAGCGGATCGCGTATATCTCCGACCGTAGCGGATCTTCGCAGATCTGGTTGATGGATACGGACGGGGGCGACGCCCGGCAGGCCACCAATCTTTCCACCGAAGCCGGCGGCGTGCTTTTCTCGCCCGACGGCAAGAACCTCCTCTTCACCAGCGACGTCTACCCGGAGTGCGGCGCCGACGAGGCCTGCAACAAGAAGAACCTGGACGCGGAGAAGAACAGCAAGGTCAAGGCGCGCATCTATACCGAGCTGCTCTACCGCCATTGGACCGCGTGGCAGGGCAAGCGGCGCAGCCACCTGCTGGTGGTTGGGGCGACGGGGGGCGCGCCGCGGGACCTGACGCCGGGCACGCGCGACGTGCCGCCGTTCTCGCTGGGCGGGTCCGACGATTACGACATTTCGCCGGACGGCCAGGAAGTCTGCTACTCGATGAACGCCGACGCCGTGCCCGCTACCAGCACCAACTCCGATGTGTACGCGGTCTCGATCGCGGGCGGCCAGCCGCGCAAGATTACCAACACCCCCGGCGCGGATACCAACCCGCGCTATTCGCCCGACGGCAAGTACATCGCGTGGCGGGCGCAGTTCCGCGCCGGATATGAGGCCGACCGCTGGCGGCTGCTGGTGCTCGAGCGCAGCACCGGCAACGTCACCAACCTCACCGACAACCTGGACCGGTGGGTCAACAGCTTCACCTGGGCGCCGGACTCCACCGGGTTGTTCTTCACCATGAATGATCGCGGCCGCCAGGCCATCCAGTTGATTCCGATCGCGGGCGGCGCCGCGCACATGGTGGCCAGCGGGGACAACGAGCTGGACGATATGCAGTTGACTCGCGATGGCAAGACCATGGTCTACACCCAGCAGAGCGGCGTCTCGCCGACGGAGATCTACCGCGCTTCCTCGGCGGGCGGCGCGCCGGTGGCGCTCACCCATCTGAACGACCAGACCCTCAACACCTACCAGCTCACGCCCCTCGAGGAGTTCTGGGTGGATGGCGCGGAGGGCGCGCGCGTGCAGAGTTTCGTGGTGAAGCCGTACGGCTTCCAACCGGACCGCAAGTACCCCGTGCTGATGCTGATCCACGGCGGCCCCCAGGGATTCTGGGGCCACAGTTGGACCTATCGCTGGAACGCGCAGGTGTTCGCCTCTTCCGGCTACGTCGTGGTGATGCCCAATCCGCGCGGCTCCACGGGCTACGGGCAGAAGTTCATCGACGAAATCAACGGCGACTGGGGCGGCCGCGCATTCGACGACATCATGGCGGTGGCCGACTACATCGTGACCGGCATGCCTTATGCCGATGCCAGCCGCATGACGGCGGCCGGCGCCTCGTACGGCGGCTACATGATCGACTGGATCCTCGGCCATACGCAGCGGTTCAAGGCGCTCATCACCCACTCGGGAGTGTACGACCTGGAGAGCGAGTTCGGCGCCACCGAAGAGCTGTGGTTCCCAATGTGGGAATTCGGCGGCACGCCGTGGGACAAGCCGGAGACCACCGCCAAGTGGTCGCCCAACAAGTACGTCAAGGACTTTCACACGCCCACGCTGGTGAGCTGCGGCGAGCTGGATTTCCGCGTGCCGTACAACCAGAGCCTGGAGCTCTTCACCGCGCTCGAACTGCAGAAAGTTCCTTCCAAGCTTCTGGTCTTCCCCGATGAAGGCCACTGGGTTTTGAAGCCGCAGAACAGCCTTTTGTGGTACAAGACCTTTATCGACTGGATGGATTCCTGGGTCAAAAAGTGAAAGCGATTCTGGCGCTGGTCCTGCTGGCGGTGGTGGCGACAGCCGCGCTGCTGGTGATGTCCACGCACACGGTTCTGAGCCTGGCTGCCCCGGTCAAGATCATCGGGATCCGCACGCCGGTCGCGGTGCGCATCGCCAACCCTCACGGCGTGCGCCGCTTCAGCGCGTACGCCGAGCAGAATGGCGAGCGCTATCTTCTCTTCGAGCAGAGCGCTCCGGCGCACCGCTCGTGGTGGCGCCGCCATGAGCCCGCCCGAACCGTGGCTTTCGAGGCGGGTAAGAACAAAGCGCCGAACCTGAAGGAAGGCAAAGCGCGGCTGGTGGTGGAGGCCGTCTCCGACGACTTCCGCGGCAGCGCCGACACGGCTTCCTTCGATGTCACTGTGATCCTCACCGCGCCGCGCGTGGTGGCCGACAACGCGCAGCACTACATCAACCAGGGCGGCATGGAACTGGTGACCTTCACCCCCAGCGGCTCGTGGAGCGAAGCCGGCGTGAAGGTTGGTCCATACGCGTGTCGCAGCTTCCCTTTGCCCGGGCACGCGGACCAGCGTTTTGCCATGTTCGCCTATCCGTGGGACCTGCCGCCCGGCGTGACGCCGGTGGTCTACGCGCGAAACCTGGCGGGCACGGAAGCCACCGCGCGCTTCTGGTTCAAGCTGTTCCCCAAGAAGTTTCGCCTCCGCGATTTTCCGATCGACGACGCCCTGATGGAGAAGCTCGTCAACTCGGTCGATCCCACGGGTACGCTGGCTGCCGGACCGGACTTGCTCTCGCGCTTCCTCAAGATCAACGGCGAGATGCGGCGCACGAATAACCAGCAGCTTGCCGATCTCCGCTTCAAGACCGAAGAGAAGGTCTTGTGGAACGGGCCGTTCCTTCACTACGGCAAGGAAGAGTCGATGTTCGCGGACGTCCGCAGGTATATCTACCATGGCAAGCAGGTGGACCAGCAGGTGCACCTGGGCTTCGATCTCTCCGACGTGCAGAACGAACCGGTGAATGCCGCGAACGACGGACGCGTGGTGTGGGCCTCGGACCTGGGCATCTACGGAAACTGCATCGTGGTGGACCACGGTTATGCGCTGCAATCCATTTACGGGCACCTGAGCAAGATCGACGTGAAAGTGGGCGACATGGTCAAGAAGGGGCAGACCATGGGCATTGCCGGTTCAACGGGACTGGCGGGCGGCGTTCACGTGCATTTCAGCATGCAGATCGACGGCGTGCAGGTGAACCCGCGCGAGTGGTGGGACGACCACTGGATCGACGACCACATCCTTAGCAAGCTGAAGTAGGGATCGTTTTCCCTGCCTCATCCACCCTCCGCTGGCTGTGGATTGAACCTGCCGAAGCGGAGCGCCAGGGCGGGGAGCAGCAGCAGGTTCAGCGCGGTCGACGTGGCCAGCCCGCCCAGAATCACGATGGCCATCGGGCCTTCGATTTCGCGCCCGGGTTGCCCGCTGCCGAGCGCCAGCGGCAGCAGCCCGAGACCGGTCACGATGGCGGTCATCAGAACCGGCACGAGCCGCTCCAACGCGCCTCGGATGGCGGTCTCGAAGCCCCACAACGCTCCCTCCACCGCCACTAGGTGTTCGAAATGGGAGACCATCATGATCGAATTGCGGGTGGTGATGCCAAACAACGTCACGAAGCCCACCAGCGAACCGATGGTGAGATAGCCTCCCGTCAGCATCACCGCCAGCACGCCGCCGACCAGCGCGAAGGGTATGTTTGCCAGCACGAGCAGGAGATTGCGTGAATTGCGGAACACAAACGACAGCAGAATCAGTATCCCGGCCACCGCGGCTATGGAGTACATCAGCAGTTCCCGCTGCGCTTCCCCGCGGGCCTGCTCGGAACCGGAAAGCACGCTGTAGACTCCGGCCGGGAAGATGACTTCCGAGCGGATCCTCCGTTCCGCCTCCGCCACGAAAGTGGACGCATCCCTCCCCCGCACATTGCACGTCACCGCCTGGTAGCGCCGTGTGCCGTCATGCAGGATGCTGTAGCGGCCGGTGGTCTGGAAGACCGCGGCCAGCTCGCCCAGAGGAACCCGCAGGCCGTCCGCGTTCGCCAGCAGCAGCGAACCGACGTGGTCCGGACGCTCGCGCAAGGACGGGTCCAGCTTCACCACCACATCGAAGACGCGATTCTCGTCGTAGGTTTGTGCCACCACGGTGCCCTCGTAGGCAGTCTGGACCGCTTCGAGCACATCCACCGGACGAAACCCAAACTGCTTGAGCCGCTCCGGCCGCAACTCCACCCTTACCTGCGGCGCGCCGGGTGGCGACTCAACCTGCACATCGACGGCGCCGCGCACCCGCGAAACCACCTGGGCCACCTGATGCGCCGTTCCATCCAGGACGTCGAGATTGTCGCCGAATACCTTGATCACCACCTGCGCGGTGACTCCCGAGATCACTTCCTCGATGCGCTCCGCCAGAAACGGCCGGATGGCAAAGTAGACGCCGGGAAACCTGCCCAGGACTCCGCGGATCTCGGCTTCGGCGGCTTCAGCGTCTTCGCCGGAGAGCGGCTTCAGCTTCACGTGGATCTCACTGTAGTGCGGGCCCCAGATATCGTCGGCCATTTCCGCCCGGCCCACCTGTTGAGCCACGGTCGCGACATAGCGGCTCTTCAGCAGATCGCGGGTGACCAGGCTTCCGAGCCGCAGCGACTCCGGAATGGAAGTTCCGGGGACCGCGGCCATGTGAACAATGAAGTGGCCCTCCCGTAGGTCCGGCAGGAAGGACGCCCCGAAGAACGGAAGCGCTGCCGCGGCGCCACCGCACAATGTCAGCGCGATCGCGAACAACACCCCGCGGTGCGCCGTCAGGCCCCTGAGCAGGGCCGCGTAGCCCGATTTCAGCCCCGTGACGAAGCGTGTTTCGCCGTGCGCTGCCGCCGCCCGGTTGGCCAGCAGCGCGAACGAAAGCGCCGGAGTCACCGTGAGTGCCACCGCCAGCGAGGCGAGGATAGCCAGAATGTAAGCCCAAGCCAGGGGAGCGAACAGCCTGCCCTGTATCCCGCTCATCGTCAACACCGGCAGAAATACCAGGGCCACCACGAAGGTGGCGTAAACCACCGCGCCGCGCACTTCGAGCGAGGCGCCCAGCACAACCTGGAACGCCGGCCTGGGAGACCCAAGCAGCGCATTTTGCCGCAGCCGGCGGAAGATATTCTCGACGTCGATGATGGCATCGTCGACCACTTCGCCGATGGCAATGGCGAGACCGCCGAGCGTCAGCGTGTTGAGGCTGATTCCCATCCGATAGAGGATGATGACGGCAATGAGCAAAGAGAGCGGGATGGCCGTGATGGAGATCACCGCGGTCCGCAGGTTGAAGAGGAACAGGAACAGCACGGCCGCCACCAGCAGGCCGCCAATCAGCAGCGAGCGATTGACGTTACGGACAGCGGTCTCGATGAAGTCGGCCGGGCGGAAAAGGGCCGGGTGCAGGGTGATGTCGCGGGCGGCGATAGCGGGCTTCATCTCCTCGATCGCCTTCTCGACCGCCGCCGTAACATCCAGCGTGTTCGCGCCGTACTGGCTGGAGACCTCTACCAGCACGCCGTTCGTGCCGCCGATCGAGGCGTCCCCGGCTTTCGGTTCCGCCGCTTCCACAACCTTGGCGGCGTCCCCGAGCCGCACCGGCACGCCCCCCTGATAACCGAGAACGGTCTCCTTCAGTTCTTCCGGCGTGATCGACTGGCCGCGGGTTTGCAGGATGATCCGCTGCGACGCATTCTCGATGAACCCGGCGCCGCGCACCCCGGTCGACTTCCGCGCCGCTTCCACCACGCTGTTGAGCGAGAGGCCGAAAGCCGCCAACCGTTCCGGAATCACCTGGATTTCGAGTTCCCGAACCTCGCCTCCGAAGATCGAAATGCGCGCCACGCCGGGGACCCCCAGCAGGCGCGGCCGCAGGGTCCAGTCCGCGAAGGTCCGCAGATCCATCAGGCTGCGCGTCCGTGAAGTGAGCCCGACAATGAGAACCATGCTGGTAGCGCCCGTCAGGGGCGCCATGCCCGGCGGCTTCACGCCCTGCGGCAGTTGGGCGGCCGCCTCCATGAGACGCTCGCTCACGGTCTGGCGGGCGCGGTGAACGTCGGCATCCTCGCGAAAGACGAGCGTGATGGCCGAGAGCCCCTGGATCGACTCCGACCGAATCGACTGCAAGTCCGGCGCGCCATTGAGAACGCTTTCCACCGGCCGCGTCACCAGGTTCTCCACCTCTTCCGGAGAGAGTCCCGGTGCCTCCGTCTGCACCACCACCTCCGGCGGGGCGAACTCGGGGTAAACGTCGTATTTCGCGTGAGCGGCCGAATAGATCCCGTAGCCGATAATCAAACAGGCCACTACGATCACCACCGCGCGATGCAGGACGGAGAACCCTACGATACGCTGCAGCATTAGTGGCCGGAACCCTCCTCGCCGACGCGGATCTCCGACTTGGACTGTTCGGATAACAGTACCTGCGCACCGGTGATCACGACCCGATCACCGGGCGTGAATCCGGTGGTGAACCAGCCCCGCCCGGCCGGACGGCCCTCCCGCACCTCCTTGCGCATGAATTGGTCTGCCTTCACCTGGACGTAGGCCCACGCCTTCCCCGCGGCGTGAATCACAGCATTGGCCGGCAGCAAGACTCCTTTCTCGCGGGCTCCGGGCAACCGCAGCCAGGCGGTGACGGCCAACCCCGGCCGCAGGGCGCCCGCCGGATCGGCAACCCGAAAGAGAAATGATTGCCCTTGCGTATTGGGATCGACGGCAGCCGCCAGACCGACGCGCTCCCCCTGGAGGGGGCGATCCTCGTTTCCGAGCGCCACAATGCGGGCCGTCGAAACCGAAGGGGCGACGTTTTGGCCGGTGGGAACGTCCACACGGGCGATCAACCGGTCGAAACGCGTGACGCGCAGGATGGTCTGCCCGCTCTCCACGGACTCGCCCGGCCGCGCCAGCAGTTCGACCACCTCGCCGCCGTGTTCGACGACGATGGGAACCGGCTTCACCGCCGCCGCCCCGGTGCTCAGTGCGTTCTCGATCAACTCAACCGTTCCGGTGGCCGCCTGCAGCCGCGCATCTTCCGATTTTGCCCGGGCTTCGGCTTCCTGAAGCGCGCGGTCGGAGACGTTCTTGTTGTCGGCGTTCAGCGTCCGGGTCCGTGCCAGCGCGGTGTGCGCGGCGTTGGCCGCGGCGCTGGCCGCCTCCCGGTCCCCGCGGGCGGCCAGCAACCGGTCCGCGAGATTGATGCGATCGGCCGGAGCCAGGCGGGGTTCCACTGCGCCCAGAACCGCGCCGTTCACCAGGCGCTGTCCCACCGCGGGCCATTCGTGCTCCCCAACCGCGCGCAGCGTTCCGGCGCTGGGCGCTCGCACGGTAAACGAGCCGGACGGGTCCTCCTGCAAGCGGCCGTAAGCCATCGCCTCCGGATCCAGCCAGGCCGCCGCCAGCGCCTCGGTGCGGATGCCGGCCTTCGCTTGCGCCTCCGCACTCAGCACAATCAAGACTTCTCCCGCCTCAGTCAGGGAAACCCTGGGGGGCACTTTCACCGGAGCCTCTTCGCGGCTTTCATCGGAGTCTCCCTGCTGCTGGCGGAGAACCCAAAAACACACTCCCACCACGGCAATCGCCGCACCCGCGGCCAGTATGTTGCGCAACGGCCCGCTCATGGCTTCACCCCCCGCGGCAGCTTGATCGGCGGAATCACGAAGGGGGCGGCATCCGGTTGGAGCGGCTGCTCTACCGCGTCCTCGAGCGCCGCCAGCGCCGCGTGTGCTTTCCTGAGCGCGGCTAGTTCGGCCCGCGCGGCAACCGCGCGCTGCACGCGGACACCCGCCAGCGCCAGCCGGTCTTCTTCCCCAATTTGAACGGCCCGCTCCATGGCCCGTTCCCGCCGCTCGCCGAGGATGGTCAACTGGTCGCGCGCCTGGGCCAACTCCGCCAGAGCTGAGTTGTACTGTGCGGTTGCCATCTCCATCTCATTGATCGCCTGGGCTTGCGCGGCGATGAATCGCATCTCGGTCTCCTTGCGGCGCGCGGCGGCCGCGGCGATGGGCCCTCGGTTGTGGTCGAAGATCGGGAGGTCGAACACCGGGCTGATCTGGTAAAGCTGCCGCCGCTCCTCAAAGTAGTACTCCGGGCTCAGCAGAACGTCGGGGTACTGCTTGGCGATCTCCAGGCGAAGCGCGGCCTCGGCGGCGGCGTATTCGGCCAGGAGCCTGTTTACGTCGATCCGGTTCAGCAGGCCCGCGGTCTGCACCTTGCCGGCCGGCAGCGCGCCGGGCAAGTCCCCGAGGTCCTTGGCCGCAAAAGATGCGTCCTGGATCGCCGCCAGTGGAAGACCAACCGCGCCGGCCAGCGCCGCGAGCGTCTGGGCGACGTGCCCCTCCGCGGTCCTGACATTCAGGCGCGCCGCGCTCAGCTCGCCTTCCGCAACGTCGACATCCGGGCGGGACACCTCCCCCACCGCCAGCCTGGCTCGCAACAGTTGAGCGGATTCCAAACGGATGTTTTCCTCCTCGGTCAGCAACCGGGTCTCACGAACGGCGAACAGGTAATCGAGAAGGGCATTGCCGACGCGGACGCGCAACCGCCATGCCGTCTCCATCACCTCCAGGCGGGCGGCCTCGGCAAGCTTCATGGCCTCGAGCGTCCGGTAACCCCGCCTGCCGAAGGCTTCGATAGGAAAGCCGTTTTCAAAGTGAAAGAAGAACGGGATCACCAACCAATTGGAAAGAAGCTGATCAATCCCGATTTGCGGGTTGGCGCGTGCCCGGGCACTTACCACAGCGGCCTCGGCGACCTCCAGGTGCGCCCGCGCCACGGCCAACTCCGGGCTGTAGTAAAACGCCGCCAGCGTAAGGAGACGCAGGTCGAGTTCAGCCGGCCCGGCCTCCCGCTCGCCGTGGTTGTCGGCTCCCACAAAGGCGCGAAAGCCTGGGTCGGTGAGCCTGCGGCTCCGGTACTCCTGTTCGAGCTTCAGAGGGTCCAGAGGCCGGACGTGATAATGCGCGCACCCGCACATCCCGGCCACGCTCATGAACGCCAGCGCGCGGCTCGCCCGCAACAATCGGTCATCTCCATTATGGATATTTGAATCCGCTCCCTTAGAGTGCCAGCGGCCCCGGTGCGTGTCAAGGTCGACCTCGGCATCGGCGCTCTATGTTATGTTGGTCCGCAGTGCGAACGGGTACGAGACTCTGGACGGCCGCGGCGGCAGCGCTTCTGGCGGGAACGGCGGCATCTGGCCAAGTGATGGAATTCGGAGCGAGTGTGGGAGAATCGCGTTTTCCGGCCAAGGTCGCTGCAGCCGATCGCGGTATCGTTGGCGACACCGGCCTGTCCTTGGATAACGGATTCCGGCTCACGCTTCACGCGACTCTGAATACCGGGCGCTTTTTCGGACACGAATTCGCCTACGCCTACAACCGCAGCCGGTACAACTCCTCCAGCCAAGTGGGTGACAACGCGGTTCACCAGGGCATTTACGATTTTCTGGCTTACGGAGCGGCCGAAGGAAAGAAGATCCGCCCCTTCGCGGCGGTGGGCGGCAATTTCACCACCTTCACTTACCCCGGCATTGCCATGCTCCTGGGCACCGGCAACGGGATCACCAAGGTCGGTTTCAATGTTGGGGGCGGGGTCAAGGTGCGGCTCAGTTCGAAGTTTCTAGTGCGCTTCGACTATCGGGAGTTCTTCTGCGGCACCCCCCAGTATTACGGAAGCAGCCAGATCAACCTGAATTCGCTGTTCCGCCAGCAGACCATATCAGCCGGCTTTTCATTCGTTTTGTAGGAGAAAGGCGGTACTCAATCCCGCGGCTTTCGCCGTTCCCGCCGCAGGCGCCCAGCTCGACCTCAGCCTCGCTAAGCGCATCTCCTTCGGCGAACACGCACGGCTCGAAATCCGCTCGGACGTATCCAACGCGCTGAATCCCTCCCCATACGGCGACCCCACCGGCGACGTAATGGCGCCTCCCCAATTCGGAATCGTTCAATCCACGGTCAAGACCACGCCGATCGGCACCGGTACCCGCGACAGATCCAGTCCATGCTCGGCGTTTCATTCGGATCGTGTTCGCGCGTAGTGATCGAGTCACTCATCGCGGGCCGATCGAGGATTATCGACCACGAGGCGCCGGCCATCGTAAGCGGGGGTAATCGTGTGCGCCTTCCGGATGGCGCCGATCACCACGTCGGACCAGGGTTTCGCCGTGTCCTTCTTGTCGAGCACCTCGAAGCCGTTCATGCGGCCGGCCATAGCGGAACTTGCCGCGCACGAGTATACGCGCGCATCGTCCAGAGGCGTATCGCCAACCGTGATGGCCTGGAGATTGCCGCGGTACATCCGGTAGCGGAGCCCCGAAGCGATGGGCGTGGACCGCTGGACGAACCGGCGGATCTCACTCCCCTTCATGCGGAAGGTCACCACCGTGGACTTGTTCTGATCGAGATCGACCAGCGCCCCCCGCGTGACCGGCCCGGCGACAATCGGCCAGTGCACGCCTCCCAGGCCTTCGAACTCCACTTCGGCGCCGAACTCGGCCCGCACCAGGTCCGCGAACAGGTTAATCTGGGAGAAATCGTCTCCCCGATCCGCGAAATCGGCGGTCGCCTTGGCCAGCACCTCGTCGTACTTGGCGGCGTAGGGCGCCCAAAGTTTGTCAAGCACCGCGTTCACCGCCGGATCTTCCGGCGTCTCGCTGGTAACCGGGATCAGGCGCTCCTGATAGTGGTTGACCCGCCACTTTCCTGCCGCGTTCTTCTGCAGCAGGAGGTCGAGCCGGCCCAACTCCCCGCCCCACTGGCCCGCTTGCACGATGACGGTTCCGTTGACTTCGTCCGGCTTCAGCTCGTCGGACCACGGGACGAACTGACCTTGCGGCAGCCGCGTGTGCCAATGGGAGCCGACGATCACGTCGATGCCTGGAACTTTCAGGGCAAGCTGCTTGTCCGCTGAGTCGCCGAGGTGCGAGATCAGCATGACGATATCGGCCTGCATGGGACCGCGAAGCTCGGCGACGGCGGCTGAGGCGACGGTGGAGGCATCCTCGAATTCGAGACCTTCGCTGGCCGCCAGGCTATGGGCGGAGTTCGTGACGAGCCCGAAGATCCCCACGCGCGCGTCTCCCACCTGCCGCACTTCATCGCGCTTCATGAGCGGGTTGTGGCTCGCCTTGTCGGTGACGTTGGCGCAAAGGAAGTGGAAATGCGCGTCCGCAATCATTTTCTTGAGCTGGGCCAGCGTGATTTCGAACTCATGGTTGCCGAGCGTGGCGAAGTCATAGCCGGCCTGGTTCATCGCCAGCACGTCCGCGTCTCCGTGGTACTCGTTCGAGAAGGGGCTGTAGAAAAAGAAATCCCCCGCATCGATCAGCCAAACGGGCGTCTCGCGCTTCGCCAGGTCCGCCCGGATGCGGGCGGCGAGTGTGGCGCGCCTGGCGATTCCGCCGATGTCGCGCCGCGCGGGCAAATCAAAAGCGCCGATCAGATTCCCCTGCTGCATGCTCCCCGAGATCACGCTCCCACTCCTGATCAATGAAATCTCGGGATAACTGAACGGCCGCAGATGGCCGTGGACGTCGTTGGAGTGCAGGATGGTGAGCCGCTGTGGCGCATCGCCCGATGCCGCCGGCGGACCGCCCGCCCTCGATGGAGACACCAGGCATGAGAGCAGTATCGTCAGAAAAAAGACCAGCTTACGCGCCATTGGCCGCTACCTCTTGTTTGTTCTTCGACGGGGGCAACCCAGGGCGAGCGATGGGTCAGGCGGGGCCACTTCCTGGAAACCCGCTGAAGCCCGTGTAACCTGCATTCTATGCCACATCCCCTCGAAACGCCAGTCGGGAGGACACCGCTCCTCCCTGTAACCGAAAATTCACGGATAATTAGGCTCAGTATAACTGAAACCGATGTATACTCACCCGTAAGGGTCTAGAGCACTTGGACCTCGGAAGACGGCCGCGGGCGCCGGCCGGTGTAGAAGGGAGTATAAACCGATGATCCGCAAGACATTTGTCGCTTGCTTTCTCCTGCTGGCCGCTTCCTGGCCGATTCGCGCGCAGGTGCTCGGTGGCATCACCGGGACTGTGGCCGACTCCAGCGGCGCCGTTGTTCCCGGCGCCAGCGCCACCATCAAGAACACCGACACCAACCTCGAGATTAAAGTCGCCACGCAGGTCAGCGGGACCTACCAGGCGCCAAATCTGCCGATCGGCAACTACAGCGTGACATTCGCCAAAGACGGATTCAAGACGGAGACCCACACGTCCATCAAAGTGGAGAGCGGCATTACCGCCACCGTGAATGGCCGGCTGGAAGTCGGAAGCGTGGCCACCACCGTGGAAGTCACCGCTACCCCCATGCTGAACCAGGTCGACACCACCGTTGGCTACGTCCTCGACAGAGACGCCATCAACAATACACCGCTGGCGACGGGCAGCTTCACCCAGTTGGCGATCCTGAGCCCTGGCGTGAGCGCCGACTTCCTGAGCACTTCCGGCAGCAACGGCGGCCTGGGAAATCAGGCCATCTGGTCGAATGGACAGCGCGACACCAGCAATAGCTTCTCGATCAATGGTCTCACCAACAACAATTTGTTCAACGGCAAATCCACCAGCTCGGAGGCGTCTTCGCGCTTCATCTCCAGTACCGGTGCCAGCGCCCTCTCCGACGGCACCACCATCACTACCGATACCTCGGTGTACGCCTCCGTCGGAAACAGCATGACCACGCCGGCGCCGGAAACCATGCAGGAAATGCGCGTGGATACGGCCATGTACGACGCTTCGCAAGGCGGCAAGAGCGGCGCTTACATTTCGGTGATCACCCGCTCGGGCACGAACTCCTTCCACGGCCAGTTGTACGAGCATTTCCAGAACAGCGCGATGAATGCCGCGGCCTTCTTCCGCAACGCCTCCACAGCCATTTCCGCGCACGACAAGGTGCCCAAACTGCACTACAACCGCTTCGGCGGCACCCTCGGCGGCCCCATCGTGAAGAACAAGCTGTTCTTCTTCGCGGCCTACAACCGCATCATCAACCACGACGCGCAGGCCGGATCGGAGAGCGTCAAGGTTCCCGTGCACCTCACCAGCGACCGCAGCGCGCAGGGGCTGGCCACTGTAGCCCAGACCGATTTCGGCGTGACCCTCGCCCCCAGCCAGATCGACGCCGCCGCTTTGAAGATCCTGCAATTCAAACTTCCCGACGGTTCGTACCTGATTCCCAATTCGCAGATCACCGATCCCGCTACCGAAGCCCGGCTGGGTTATGACGTGTATCTTCAGGCGGCCGCCAAGTTCGAGCACTACCAGGTCACCGCCAATCTCGACTACGACATCAGCGCCAAGGACCGGCTCACAGAGAAGGTCATCTACCAAAACAACCCCTCCACCAGTCCCCTGTCCGGGTCCGGCACCTATGGTTTCCCGCAGGTGAACCAAGCCGGCGCCCAGACCGTGGTGCTCGACAACACCACCATTCTCAGTCCTTCGTTGACGTGGGAGCAGAAACTCGGAATGGTGCGCATGACCTCCTACGAACAGACCCAGCAACCCGCAAATCCGTTGGATTTGGGGGTGAATATTTTCGGCAGCGCGATGTTCCCCTGCCTCTACATCACCAAGAGCGACTACACTTCCGGTGGAAGCCTTACCATCGGTCCGTCCGCCAACACCGCCAATGCCGGCATGTACCAGAACCAATTCACGGGGTCGACCACGCTGAATTGGGTGCACGGTCCCCATACCATCTCCGCCGGCGTGAACGCGGATTTCAACCAGCTCAACATCATCGACCGCATCACCGGCGTAGCGGAGGTGAATTTCAACCTGTTCACCGACTTCCTCCAAGGCACCGTAATGCCCTCCACCTACAACCGGTACTTCGCCGGCGCTGCCAACCGTTATTACCGCGCCAACCTGGCGGGCGCTTTCCTCCAGGACCACATCCGGGTGAGCCGGAATTTGAGTCTCAGCCTGGGGCTGCGCTACGATTTCCACGGCCCCTTCCATGAGAAGTACGGCGACCTGGACAACTTCCACCCAAGCGCCTATCAATACACTGCCTCTACCGACACCATCACCAATACCGGCCTGGTAGTGGCGGGCAACAACAAGCTGCTCGGCACACCTGGCGTCAGCGATTCCACGATGACCGCCAGGCAGTGGGGACTGGGGCCGCGCATCGGAATCGCGTGGAGCCCGTCGAATCTCCGCCACATCGTGATCCGGACCGGTTTCGGCATGTTCTACGACCGGGGCCAGTATTTCACCTATCTGTCGCCCCCCGCGGGTGGCGGATTCAACGGGCCGTTCGGCGTAGCGCTGGCGCCGCCGTTCACGCAGCAGGTGTCGATGGCCACGAATGCCGCGGGGGCCATTATCGGCAACCTGGACCAGCCTTTCGCCGGGGCCACTTTGCCGGCGCCGGTCACTTCCCTGGCCGGCCTGAATGCCCAGGTGCCCAACGGCGCCAGGATTCTGGCGGGCGCCACCACCTTCCTGTTCGGCGGCTACGACCCGCGCACCAAGCTGCCCTACACCGAAAACTGGTCGTTCGACGTGCAATGGCAGCCGTACAACAACCTGCAAATCAGCCTGGGCTATGTCGGCAGCCACAGCTTCCACCAGGTGACGGTGATACCGTTCAATGAGGCTGGTGTCGCCACGGCTGCGAATCCCATCAACGGCCAGACCATATCGTATGGGTTCAACGTGGTTCCGTCGGTGGAGACGCAGCATAACTACGATGGCGGCAATGACGACATGCGCGCGCCTTACCTGGGCTACTCCCCCATGTCGGTGTTATACGAGGGCAATGGCATCGCCACCTACAACGCGCTGCAATTCAGCCTGCGCAAACGCATGAGCCACGGTCTGCAAGTCACGGGAGCGTACACTTGGTCGCACACCCTCGACGAACAGAGCGGTCTCGGACTGTTCTTCAACGGCAACGACCCGGCCAACCTCCGCTCCTCGTACGGCACGTCGACCTACGACCGTCCGCACAACATCACGGTTCAATTTTCGTATTCGATCCCCAAGGCTGCGTCCGACCACGCCTTGGTGGGCAAGGTGACCAACGGATGGATCCTCAACGGCATCACCGTCCTGCAGAGCGGCATGCCCTACAACGCGTACGACTATTCCGGAACGGTGAACGGCCTCTTTTACGGCGGCCACTCCGGGACGCCACTGGATCCCATTCTTCCGCTGAAGCCGGGGGTCACCGTGGCCCAGGCCGAGCTCCAGGGCAGCACCGGCTACAGCATCAACCTGCCGTTCGTGAACTCCAGCGACTTCTACATTCCGCAAGTGGCGCCGGGAACGTACGGCGTCACTACCACCTGTGGCACCACTTGCGACACCTTCGAGACGATTTACGGCGCTACCAGCCGCAATACGTTCCGCGGTCCGTTCCAGTCTCGCTTCGACGTCGCGCTCATCAAACAGACCAAGTTGAGCGAGCGGTTCTCGCTGCGATTCCAGGCCGACGCGTTCAACGTCCTCAACCACCCCAGCTTCGACGCGCCGACCACGAGCTCCAGTCTCTACAGCGTCAGCAGCAGCGGTGTGCCGACGGTACGCACTTTTTCGACGTCCTTCGGATACGTTCAGCGCACCATCGGCAGTCCCAGGTTCCTGCAGTTGAATCTGAGCCTTTTGTTCTAACCGGTCCATCACGGGCAGGCCTTACCAGCCTGCCCGCCTCCTACCACACCCGGCAGGCGTTGGCGCTGACCATCGGCTGGCCGGCTTTGCACGAATACGCCTTCTGGAACTCGGGCATGTTCTGAACCGTGCCGTTCACGCGGTAGCGGCCGGGCGAGTGCGGGTCGGTCATGGCCCGCTGGCGCGATTCCTGCGGCGACATGTTCTCGCACCACACCTCCGCGAATCCCAGGAAGAAGCGCTGTTCGGGAGTGAAGCCCTCGACCTTGTCCGACTTGCCTTTCAGCGTGTCCTGGAGCGCCATCAGCGCGACGCGCACGCCGCCGTTGTCGGCGGTGTTTTCGCCCAGCGTCAGGCGGCCGTTCAGCTTCACATCGTCCACGGCGGTGAAGCCGGAGTGCTCATCGGCGATGCACGCGGCGCGCTTCTCGAACTCCGCACCGTCCTGGGCGGTCCACCAGTCGCGCAGGTTGCCGTCGGCGTCGAACTTACGGCCCTGGTCGTCGAAACCGTGAGTCATCTCGTGACCGATCACCGTGCCGATGCCGCCGTAGTTGAGGGCGATATCGCGCTTGGGATCGAAGAACGGCGGTTGCAGAATGCCGGCCGGGAAGTTGATGCTGTTGTTCTGCGGGTTGTAAAAGGCGTTGACCGTGGGGGTGGTCATGAACCACTCGGTCTTGTCGGTGGGCTGGCCGATCTTCACGATGCGGTGGTCGTACATGGCTTCCGCGGCGCGCACCGAATTGCCGAGCAAATCGTCGCGCACGATGCTCACCTTGCTGTAGTCGCGCCATTTCTTGGGATAGCCGACATTGTTGGTGAAGGCGTGCAGCTTGACGATGGCCGCCTTCTTGGTCGCCTCGGTCATCCACGGAAGCGTCTGGATGTCCTGCTCCAGGGCTCTGTCGAGCGCCTCCACCAGTTGCGTGATCTGGGCCTTGGCGTCGGCGCCGAAGGCCGTCTCGATGTACTTCTGCCCGAGCAAATCGCCGAGCGAGCGGTCCACCATCGCGGCGCAACGGTTGGCGCGCGGGCGCGGCTCCTTGACGCCCGACAGGTAGCGCTGCCAGAAATCGAAACTCTCGTTCTCAAACGCTTCCGGCGACTCCGCGGCGGCCTCGCGCAGCAGGTGGTAGGAAAAGTATGCCTGAAAAGCGGTGATCGGCTGGGATGGCAGCGTGGCGGCGATCTGCTTGAGAAAATCCGGTTGGGCTACGTTCAGGGTCTCAAACGCCGGCGCGCCCACC
>Ga0187849_1001934_pt1 | contig 20907 bp, 22 predicted proteins | sample June2016WEW_4_10_2_FD_132412 | JGI IMG/M metagenome (GOLD analysis project Ga0187849, IMG submission 132412) | Peatland microbial communities from SPRUCE experiment site at the Marcell Experimental Forest, Minnesota, USA - June2016WEW_4_100 | ecosystem: Environmental > Terrestrial > Soil >...
GCCAGCCTTGGCGGAGGAGGATGGCGGGTGGGGAGTTGCGATTGGGGACGGTTTCGATGTACATGGGAGCTACTATACACTACAAATCAGAACTGTCAAGCGAAATATTTATATTTACATGGGAACATATGGAAATTCGCGATTCTTCTCAACCCCTGCATAATCAGAGGCTTCACCCAGAATTTAGGGCCAATTGTCAGGGTAACTTCGGACTAGCGGTCAGCTTCCGCCCTACCACCCACTGTTACTGACAACTGAAAACTGACAATTGAAGACTTCCTACGCGCCCCATCCCGATTGACGACGTGCGATTGCCGCGGGGGTATCGGGCACGAGAAAAGCCCACGGTCAGGACTGCACTGAGAGTCGCTACCTGCTCAATTCCTTCTCCCGTTCATCTTTCTTCGGTCCTCCAGGGAAGGTCTCCGCGCACGTGCCCAGCATCATCATAACGACTCCGAGAGACTGTACCACCGCTTGGTATTTCCAGAAAAATTGATACGTCGCATAGGACAATGGCAGAAGGCTGGTCGCGTGTTCGACATGAATTCCCAGCAGCAGGAATCCCATGAAGCAGCCATATTCCTCCCGGCGCAACGAACGTTCGCAAGCGGTTGCCACAATCGACGCCAGGACCGCCAGGGCCAACACTGCCTCGTACGAGAAGACCTGCGCGGGTAAGGCGAACATCCAGGGGATATAGCGCGCCAGGGTGCGGGGTGTGAGTTCACGCCCCTGGTCGCGATAGAGCACCACGATAAAGGTTATCGCCCAAAACGCCAGGGAGAGGCCCTTCCCGACATTGCCATATCCTCCCAGCATCGGAAAGATCAGGGCCGCAGGAGCAATCGAAACACGGGTATCGCGGGCGTTGCGTGCGATCATCGAATGCAGCGCCGAAGGCCATAGCCGGTAGAAGGGAAGAAGTAATATCAATGTCACTGCCCCGGTGAGCGCAGCGAAGCGCCACTGCCGCCGCCGTAGCGCAACGGGAAGAAGGATGATCGAATAAAGCTTGATTGCTATGCTGGCCGCGAGCCAGAACGCACCGTTAAGACGGTGACGAACGCTGAACGCCGCGACCAGGAGAGCAAACATCACTCCATCCATATTGCCGCCGCGCATACACTCCTGCGCCGAAATAAACAGTGTCGCCACAACAAGGAGAAGCACCCGCTCCTGCCGTTGCAGCCGCAGCGCACCCGCGTACCACCAGAGCGACAGAGGGACCAGAACCAGATTGCAGCAGACAAACACCAAGGTCGCGCGATCAAGGGATAAGTGCGAAAGCAGTGACGGAATGATCAGCGACAGCGGCGGTGTTACAAAGCCGGACACGCCATATGGATCGCGGCCAGCAAGCCACGCCTGGGCCCCCTGATGAAAGAACTTGTAGTCCCAGCCGCCGTCGACGAAAACGGCAAAGACCGAATCTCTACTCAGAAATAGGTTGTCGAGAACGTAAAATATGACCATCTGCCCGCCAAAGACGAGCAAAACAACCCGCAGAAGCAGACTCCCTCTCGGACGGGATGGTTGCGGGTCGTTGTGCATCATGCTCCATTATGCTGAATTCAAGTTCCCGGCGAAGGCATTTCTTCCTTCTTTTCGAAACATATTAGGCGCTTACGACCAAACATCGACAAAAAATTGTCGATGTTGCCGAGCTCCCATTGCGCCATCCAGTTGCCCCGCAAGGGGCCTCTTTTTCTGAGAGTTTGTGACTTTTTTAAATTCGCGCGTAAGTCGGGATTGAAAACAAAAGACTTAAGCACCCGAAAATGGCCTACAAATCGAAAAAGTCACAAGCTCTGAGCGCAGTCTCGGAAAAAGCGTAGATTCTTACCCCGGAAGTGTATGCAGAATGTGTTCAACAATCTGAGCGGCTGGCTCACTTTCAACTTTCGACTTTCAACTTTCAACCTCATCGGCATGCTGGCGCAGACCCCTGAACTTTGGGGTCGGCGATTTCCCGAAGGGACTTGTGGGAGTTGACGGCTCATTCCAGTCGGCTTGTAGAATGGCATGCCGCCCCAGAGTACACCCGCGCCCAAGCCTCGCCGAAAGGGCGTCCCTGCGGGAGATCGCAGACGCCAAAACTAAGCCTTCTTCTTCCCTCGCCCCTTTGGGGGAGAGGGGGGACCGCAAGGCGGAGGGGGCCCCACGTTTTGCAGGTCGTGGGGGTGAGGGGGTCAGCACGAACATGAATGCTCGGGTGGCGCCGACATTGCCTTTGATGTCGGCGACCGTTAAGAAGCCAGGACAGGTCAGGGTTAGGACGCGTGGACAGCGAGGTTGCGTGTGCTGCTGGAGCGCATACATGAAAAGCAACGTATGCGCCACCCGCGAAAAACCATAACGCTAGCCACGGTCAGTGCCGTTCTGACCGTGTGCTTTTCTTGTAATCGTGCCCCCTAAATCCTTTCGGCCACAAAGCGCTTGGCGTGTTCCTTCAGAATGCATCGGTCCATGACTACCTTGAGGCCGGCGGCGCGGGCGCGTTCGGCAGGGCTCGTAGATCATCTTTAGCCCGCGGGTCACGAATTTGCGCGGTGCCTATTTCCCTTAGCCACTGGCTGCACGAAGGAATTCTTCCACGGTTATGCCCGCTCTCGCGATTAGCGCGCGTAGCGTTCCGCGCGCAACCTCAGGATGATGGGGAACAGAAAGCGTGGCGATGTGGCCGGTCTTGGTGAGAATGATGTGACTGCCCCTTTGGCGGGCGACCTCCCACCCAAGCTTCTGGAAGGCTGCCACCACTTCGCGCGGTCGAAGCAGCGGAACGGGCGGCATCAGCTTACAACTTCCACCTCACGTGTTGTCACCGTCAGCGGCAGGCCTTTCTCAGCGCGCACCTCCAGGCATTCCTTAATGGCATCGCGGATATTTATCTCCGCTTCCACTTCGGATTTCCCCTGACTCACACAGCCGGGAATGGATGGACATTCAGCAATGAAAACGCCATCTTCGTCCTGATAAATGGTGATCAGCAGTTTCATCTCAACTCCTGGCTCGAATTATCGCACAACTTGTCGCAAGAGATTCTTTCCGCTTAAATCCTTTCGGCCACAAAGCGCTTGGCGTGTTCCTTCAAAATGCATCTATCCATGACCACCTTGAGGCCAGCGGCGCGGGCGCGCTCGGCAGCCTGCTCGTGAACCACCCCTTCCTGCATCCACACCACCTTCGCGCCCTTGCGAATTGCGGCTTCCACAACTTCCGGCACGAACTCCGAACGGCGGAAAATCACCACCACGTCGAATGCCTCGGGCACCGCATCGAGTGAGGCATAACACTTCTCACCCAACACCGATTCCTCATGGGGGTTCACGGGAATAATCCGATACCCATGGCGCTGCATGTAAGCGGCCACGCCGTGGCTCGGGCGCGTGGTCTTTGAAGACAAACCCACCACCGCCAGCGTCTTGCCCTGCTCGAGAATTTCTCTGATGGGGTCGGGCATAAATTAAGAAGCTGGAAGTTAGAAGTTGGAATTTAGAAGTCCGCGGCTCGTCCCCTATGGGCATGGAAAAGCCGCGGACCTACAGAACAGGTCCGCGCTACCCTTCCCCATTGTAACTTCTAGCTTCTAACTTCTAGATTCTGCTTTCGCAAGCACTCGTTGCAGCGCTTCGAGAAACTGCTCGTTTTCCTGGTGTCTTCCCACCGTTACGCGAAGGCAGGTGTGGAAACCGTAAAGCTTCATGGGCCGCACGATGATGCCTTCGTGCAGCAAACGGATGAAGTCTTCTTCACAATCCCGGCCGGTGTCAATAAGCAGGAAGTTCCCGGCGGAAGGCGTGTAGCGCACCCCTGCGAGCGTCAGCTCGCCGGTCAGAAATTTCATCTCCCGGCGGTTGCTCTCCACCGACTTTGCGATATGCCCGCTATCGTCAAGCGCCGCCATGCCCGCCACCTGCGCCAGACTCGAGGCGTTGAACGGTGAGCGAATGCGCTGCAAGCACTCGATGAGTTCCGGGTGCCCCATGCCGTACCCCAATCGTATTCCCGCCAGGCCATGCACCTTGGAAAAGGTCCGCAGCACCAGAAGGTTCTTCCCTGCGCGCACACAATCCACCGAGCGGGAATAACCCGGCCGTTGCACATATTCAAAATAGGCCTCATCCAGCACCACGAGGACGCGCGGCGGAATTGACGCAAGAAAGCGGTCAAGCTCCTCGGCCGTGAAGACGGTGCCCGTCGGGTTGTTGGGATTGCCGAGGTAAACCACCTTGGTGCGCGCCGTGATGGCATGGGCAATCGCGGCCAAATCGAAGGTCAGATCGCGCATCGGCGTCTGCACCAGTCCTGCGCCCATGTCTTCGACGGCCAGCCGGTACATATAGAAAGCCGATTCGGAAGTGATCGCTTCATCCGCGCTGCCGGAAAGGAAGGTCTTTGCCGCCAACTCAATTAGGTCGGTGGAACCCGCACCCAGAATGATCTGGTCCGGGGGGAGGCCATGAATCTCCGAGAGTTTCTTCCGCAGGTAATATCCGCTTCCGTCCGGGTAGAAATGAATATGATTGAGGTAGTTCTGGATGGCTTCCTGGGCCTTGGGGGAAGGCCCCAGGGGATTTTCGTTGGACGCCAGCTTGATGGCCGTGTGCCCCAGTTCGCGCTCGACTTCCTCAATCGGCTTGCCGGGAGGGTAGGGTCGAATGCGGCTGGACCACGGAGGAAGAATATCGTAAATCGAGGATCGCGGCATGGGGACCTAAAAGTGTAAAGGGTGAAGTTTAAAGGTTAAGGGTGGTGTGTGGTCAACTTAGCCCTTACCCTTTACACTTTATCCTTTACCTTTCTCTTTCTCTCCCTTCCATGCTTTCAGACGCGAGACTTCCGCGCGCTTCAGGTGACGCATCTGGCCGGGCGCCAAATCCTTGTCCGTCAGGAACGCTATCCGCACGCGTTTTAACTTTACCACTCCTTTACCGATGCGCTCAAACATACGACGGACCTGATGGTATCGGCCTTCCACCAGGGTGATTTCATACCAAGGTTTGTCGCCCTGTCCGAGGGCGCGAATCTGGCAGGGCTCGGTTCGCCGGCCGTCGAGCGCGATGCCGCTCTCGAGCTTGGCAATGTCCGCGGCTTCCGGCCGGCCCTCCAACTTCACTTGGTAAGACCTCGGGACAGCCGATGCCCGCGACATCAGGAAATTCGCCAACTCGCCATCGTTGGTCAAAATCATCAAGCCGGAGGAGTGATAATCCAGCCTGCCGACCGGATAGACGCGCTGCTTGATCCCGCGCACCAGCGAAACCACGGTCGGACGCCCCTGCGGGTCGCTGACCGTGGAAACGTAACCGACCGGCTTATTCAAAAGCAAGTAGACACTTTCGGTGGGGCGGGTCAACAAGCGGCCGTCCACACGAATTTGATCCCGGTCCAGGTCAGCCTTCGACCCGAGCTTGGAGACGCCTTTTCCGTTAACGGTGACGCGGCCTTCCAGAATGATCTGCTCAGCCTTACGGCGTGAGGTAATGCCGGCATCAGCGATGATTTTCTGAAGGCGTTGTTGCATGAGTAAAGTCCGAAGTCCAGGGTCCGGAGTCCGAGGTTCGTGCTCAGCTATCAGACTTCCCTTCCTCGTGGGAAGCCGGGGGGGCGGCGGTTTCTTCGCTGTGGGGTGAAGCCTCCGTCGGTTCGCCCGCCAGCGGCGCAGCTTCCTGGCTACCCTCGGACTTGACCTCTGCCGCCAAAGGTGTGGGTGCCGGAAGCGGCGCCGCAGAGGCTGGTTCACCGCCCGCGGGGACGGGTTCACAACTTGGCGGTTCTTCGGCACTCACCGCGCCGGTTTCCTCCGTTGCTGCTGGAGCAGCTTCGGTAGCTGCCGCGTTTTCTAAAGGCGTGGTCCGTTCGGCAACAGGAAGCGATGCCTGCTGCGGAGTTTCCGGGGTTCCTTCGACCGCCGCGGTGCCGGCCTCTGCGCTGGGAGCGGCGGTGGCTCCACTTGTTGCTTCCGGTGCTTCTCCGGTGGCCCACTCTGAACCCAGGGCGCGCTTCGCCAATTCCTCGAATTCCTTCAGGCTGGGCAACTCTCCCACATCTTTTAGCCCGAAATGCACCAGGAAATCCTTGGAAGTGCGGTAAAGGATTGGCCGACCCACCACGCTCTTGCGGCCCGATGTCACCACCAATTTCTTTTCGAGCAGGGTGTGGATCACGCCACCTGAATCCACGCCGCGAATTTCCTCGATTTCCGGCAACGTCACAGGCTGCCGGTAGGCAATCACTGCCAGCGTTTCCAGCGCCGGCTTGGAAAGCCGGACCGGCGGCTTCAGGCTCTTCACATATTTCCGCAGGATTTCGTGGTGCTCGACCTTGGTCGAGAACTTATAACCATTCGCCACCTGCCGGATTTGTATCCCGTGCGCGTTCTGCTCGTAGTCGGCCACCAGCTCTTCCAGCTTGGCCTTGACCCGCTCGCGCTCTTCGCCTTCCAGAACTTTGACGATGCCGTCGAGAGTGACGGGTTCTGGCGCGACGTAGATAATGCCCTCGATGAGGGCCTTGAGAATGTCGTCATTCAGCATAAGAAAGGTCTTGCGTTGTCCTTTGTCCTTCGTCCGTAGTCCTTTGTCCGTTGTCCTTGGTTCTTAGAAAGGTTAAAGGTGAGGGTTAAAGGGTAAAAGCTAAAGGGTCAGCAAGGGTTTTATCCTTCATCCTTCAGACTTTATCCTTCACCCTTCACACTTTACCCTTTACACTTTCGTCGTCCAGTTCTGCGGCCAGTTCCTCCGCGGTTGTGGCCGCCAGAATTTCTTCAAACCTTTTGCTCCGGGCGACCGTGATCGCGGCAAATAAATCCTTTTGCCGAAGCAGTACAGCACGCAACCGAACCAGCTCCAGCAATGCCAGGAACAGGGCGATCAACGCCTGCCGCCAGAGAAAGTCGCCGATCAAATCCTCCAGCGGAACCGGACCCGGGCGTGCGCGCAGCACCTGCTTGACGTGCTCAACCATCTGCGCCACGGTAACTTCTTCTCGCCGGATCTGGAGTTGCTGCCGTTTCTTGGCGCGTTCCAGGATTTCACGGAACACAGAAATCAGGTCAAATACTGACACCACCAGCCCGGGCTCGTCCTCAGCCTCGGCAAATTCCCCGATACCCGGCTGCGACCACATGGCGTCTTCCAAAAGGCGTTTCGAGTTGAGCATTTCCGCGGCGTTCTTGAACTGCTCGTGCTCAAGAAGCCTGTGCACCAATTCCTCGCGCGGATCTCCTTGTTCATCGGATGGCGCCGTCGGGTCGGGGGGCAGAAGCATGCGCGACTTGATGTAAATCAGTGTGGCCGCCATGAAGATGAACTCCCCTGCCACGTCGATATTCAATTCCTCCAGCATGTGCAGGTAGTCAAGATATTGCTGGGTAATTCTGGCAATGGGAATGTCATAGATATTGATCTGCTGCTTGCGTATCAAATCGAGCAGCAGATCGAGTGGGCCCTCGTAGATTCCGACCTTTACGGGCGGCGGCGGCGGCGCAAGATGCGTCACACGCTTGGCCACCGGAGCAGCAGGAACGTCTCCCTGGCCTTCGGGGGTGGGTGTTTCCGAGTTGGCACTGCCGGGCTCGTCAATCATAGAAAAGTCAAAAGTCAAAACGCAAAAGGCAAAAGGCAAAGCCGGGGATGTTCTCACTTTTGACTTTTGCGCTTTGACTTTTGCCTTTTGACTTCATCATCTGCCCATCCGCCCCTTATGGGGTGAGATTTACCGCCTTGCGAACTTCGGCCATCGTCTCCCGTGCAACCTTGCGGGCTCGCTCCGTTCCATCCTCTAGGATCTCCCAAACGAGCTCCGGTTTTTGCTCGTAGGGCTTTCGGCGCTGTTGGATGGGGTCGAGAAAGGTGTTTAGATGCCCGGTCGCAAGCCTTTTGCAGTCCAAGCAGCCGATTTCCGCCGTGCGGCACTCGCGATTGACGCGATCGATTGTCCCCTGAGCGGAGAAAATCTTGTGCAGATCGAATACGGGGCATTTCTCGGGGTCGCCGGGGTCCGTGCGGCGCTTGCGCGCCGGATCAGTCACCATTGTGGCGAGCTTTTTCCAAATCACGTCCGGTGCGTCGGTCAGGAAAATCGCGTTGCCGTAACTCTTCGACATCTTGCGGCCGTCCGTGCCCGGCAGCCGCGGGGCGGAAGTGAGCAGAGCTTCGGGCTCGGGGAAGATTTCGTGCATCGCCCCGAGATCTCGGTTGAGATAGAGTGCTCTTAAGTCCAACGGAGCCCGCCGAAAGGCTTCCTTGATTGCCCTGATCTTATCCTTCGCGGCCAGCACGCCGGCAGCAAAGGCGCCGAGACCGGTGCTCGTTGCAAGCCCGTCCCAATAGGGATCGTCCGCTGCGTGCTCTCCCTCTCCCCTAAGGAGGACCTCACCAAAGACATCGTTGAACCGCCGCGCCACTTCACGTGTCAGCTCCACGTGCGGAACTTGATCTTCACCCACGGGAACGTAACGCGGTTTGTACATCAGGATGTCGGCGGCCTGCAACAGGGGATAGCCGAGAAAGCCATAGGTGTTGATGTCGTGGTCCCGAATGTTTTCGAGTTGCTCTTTGTACGTAGGCACGCGCTCCAGCCAACTGAGCGGCGTGACCATGGAAAAGAGCAGGTGCAGTTCCGCGTGCTCCGGCAAGCGCGACTGGACAAAAAACGTTGCCTTGGCGGGGTCAAGCCCGCAAGCCAGCCAGTCCGCAACCATCTCCCAGGTGTCCTGGCGCAAATCGAGCGTATTGTCGTAGCCAGTCGTCAACATGTGCCAGTCGGCGACGAAGTGAAAGCTGTCGTATTCATCTTGCAGCTTCACCCAATTCTGGAGAGCGCCCACCAGATTGCCGAGATGGAGTTTGCCGGTGGGCCGCATCCCACTGAGAATGCGCGGGCGTTGAGGAGTATTGAGATTCACTATTCGCCTTTGTTAATGCCTTTAAGCTTTTGTCAAGCCTCGATAGGCCCTGACAATTCGCATACCGCCGAAATTTCGCTAATCTCGCATCGTAACATAGCTGCCTCGGAAACGCGAAGCCGGCGAGGAGGTGCAAGTGGGCAACAATGTTTCGCGCCGGTGGCACGCGGACGGAAGGTAGTGGTACAGTTTGGCGTAGAGGCGGCTTTACGCCGCCAATTGGCGAGGTAAACTCGCCGCAACAACATCAAACTGAACCACTACCGGACGGAAATTCGCGTTTACCCATCCAAGACACTCATGAGATACTGGCGGGCTTTTGCAGGAGACTGCCAGCTCGCTCGGGGTGATCGAGAAGAGAGAGAATCGTTATGGGCGACGCAACACCTTCAGTTCAGGCGAATGGTTCCTCGGTCGCGCCGCGCTTGCGCCGCGTGCTTTCTCTGTGGGATCTGATCTTTTACGGCATCGTGCTGATTCAGCCGATCGCCCCCATTCCCCTCTTCGGGGTCGTGCAAGAACGCTCGCACGGCTACATTGTGGACACCATCCTGATCGCCATGTTGGCCATGATGATCACGGCATTCAGTTACGGACGCATGGCAGCCCTGTACCCGTCCGCCGGGTCGGCTTACACCTATGTGGGCCGTGGTTTAAATCTCCACCTGGGATTCCTGGTGGGCTGGGCGATGTTTCTCGACTACTTGCTGCAACCCCTCCTCAACGCGGTCTGGGTGGGTGAGACGATTCATGGATGGGTTCACTGGATTCCCACCTACGCCCTGATGGCGGTGTTCATTGGAGCAACAACCTTCATGAACTTGCGCGGCATTCGCACCAGCGCCTTGGCCAACAAGTTGCTCCTCGCCCTGATGTCGGTGGTCATCGCGGTATTTGTGGTCCTGGCCGTCCGCTACCTTTTCCACCTGGATCGCTGGGATGGAATTTTTTCCTCACTGCCTTTCTACGATCCGAAAACGTTTGACTACCGGGTCATCCGCAGCGCCGTGCCGCTGGCCGCGCTCACCTACATCGGGTTTGACGGCGTGACGACGCTGGCCGAGGATGTCGAAAACCCCAAGCGCAATGTGCTCTTGGCCACCGTTCTGGTCTGCTTGTTTACCGGCGTGTTTAGCAGTATCGAGGTCTACTTAGGCCAGCGCGTGTGGCCGACCTTTCATTTCGACAACATCACGGGCGCTTTTATGGACGTTTGCATGCGCGTGGGGGGGCGCTGGCTGTTCCTTGGCATGACGGCGTTGACCATCCTCGCGGGGGCAGGCGCCGCGCTCACGGGGGGCCTGGGGGCTGCGCGCTTGCTCTTCGGTATGGGACGCGACAACGTTCTTCCGCGCAGGGTCTTCGGCCACCTGGATCCGAAGCGCAACACCCCAAACTACAACATCGGGATCATTGCCATCCTCGCCTTCGGCGGTGGAGTGGTTCTGTCCATCAACGGCCATGGCTACGAGAACGCAGCGGAGTTGCTGAATTTCGGCGCTTTCATCGCCTTCATGGGAGTTAATCTCTCAACGTTTTGGCAGTTTGGCATCAGACGCGCCACCGGCCGCCCCGTCAATCTCCTCGGAGATGTCCTTCTTCCGCTGTTCGGCTTCGGATTTTGCGGCTGGATCTGGCTCAACCTGCATATCGTGGCAAAAATCGTGGGCGGAGTCTGGCTGGTTATCGGAACTATCTACCTAGGCTTTAAGACACACGGGTTCCGTGAGAAGCCGGTCACGATCGATTTCACCGAGTCATGACCGTGACAAAATCAGGCGCAGGAAGCAACGCCGGCGACACCTCCCACTGTGCCGTGGAGTTCCACTACATCAACCGCGTCGCCGATGCGCTTGGCATCGACCCCGAGCCCGAAGTGCAGCAGGCTTACGAAAAATGGCAAGCGGGCTCCTAGCAGGGCTGACGCGCCACGGTGAGATGCGGCTTCACGCGCCTTCGGCGCCGAAGGAAAGACCCATTTCACGCGCCACCCTCCGAATGTAGTGCCGCCCCTCGTCGTACTCCTCAGCGGATTTCAAGTGTTCCAGCATCAGGGGAGCGTCAACCGGAAGCCCCGAAAGCCCTCGCAGATAGGCGCGGTAATCAATCTGGCCGCGGCCCGGAATGACTTCGCGCAAGGATACTTGGACGTAGTCCTCCCAGCTCAAGTCTTTGGCATGGCAGGATACAATCCATGCTCCCAGCTTCTGAAAGCACTCGTCGATGACGGTGCCGTTGTTGTACATTCGCTCCGGGCAGTTCATGACGTTGCAGGCGTCCAGATGAACGGCGAACCCTTTGCGGTCCACCTTCTTGATCAACTTCAGGTAATCGTCCGGTCCCGTTGGGAAGTTGAAGGGCATCATCTCAATTGAGAACTTGGTGCGGGTGGGCTTGACGGCGTCGATGACGTGGCGGCAATTCTCCACGGTTGCGTCGATAAACTCCTCCGTGAGGTTTTTGGGATCGGGGCCGCACCACGAATGGGGATTGAAGGAGCCGGCAATATCGACGCAACAGCGCGCGCCCAGCATATCGGCCAGGGCAAGCCGCTCCTGCACGTACGCAAGGTTCTGGCGCCGCTTCTCTAGATCCAGATCGAGCATGTTGCGCCATGCGCCCACTTCCGCAAGGGCCACATCCCGCGCGGCGAATTCCTTAATGATGGCCTTTATTCTGTCCGTATCATGGATCTCCACAGGGGGAGCATAAGCGGCACGGTACCCCAACCGGCGATGCTCCTGGGCAAGCTCCGCGGGGTCCTGCGATTTGAGAAAAATGGGACCACCCAACCGCAGGGGCCGGACACTTGAGGTCTCCGGCCTACCCCACACGGGGGGATTCGCCACGGCCAGTGCGGCCATCGTTCCCGTCTGACCGAGAAATGCACGTCGGGATAAATGATTTAGCATCATGAGCTCCTGTATTGGAGTTTAGCAGCTATCGATTTGAGATCCTTATAGTAGGGCCCATGCGGGCTTATGATTTCAAGTCCTTTAATAGCTCGTCGACAGAAGCAGTTTCCTTGACCCGGCCTTGGGCAATATCTTCGTCTGCCTCTCGTTCTCTCTTCTGCCATTCGGGGGTCCAAAACCAAAGCTGGTCTTTGGGGATGAGGCTCGCGGGAATCATCTCGACGCGCTGACCCACCATGCGCATCAGCATGTGGTCGCCCTTCTTGAGTCGCAACGCCTTGGCGATTCGGCTAGGGATCGCAATCCGGCGCCTGGCACTTATGATGGAGTCCTGCCAAACGGTCGTGGTTTTGACCATACAGGCATCATGATAAGATAGGGTTATGGAAATGTATACCTATCCTGTCACGGTTGAACGGGAGGGCCGGAAATACTACGCCTACAGCAAAGACTTTCCCGGCGTGTATGGGCTGGGGAAGACGATTGGCGAGGCCAAGGCCAGCATTCTTGAAGCGATGAGGATTTATATCGCGGAATGCCATGCTAAAGGCCGCCCCGTGTCCAAGACGCGAACGGTCTACTCGGAAACTGTCTCGTTGGCGATCTAACCATCCAAGAATTCCTGAGAGGCGTGAGAGGTGAAGTTCAATGCCGCTCTTGCCGAGAGGGCAAGCCCTCTTCCAACGGAGCGAATTTAGCGTTGTCGATCTCCTGATCGATCTTTTCGACCAGATGATGGCCACGGCCACCGGGAGAAAAATCGCGCTCCATTTCGGCGTCCCAAGCTTGTTCTTCAAGCTCCATGAACCAGTCTGCCAATTCCCTGCGCTCTGGCTCGGGGAGCTGCTCAATGGCTGCTTTAATCGCTTCCATGGTCATATTCCAAGCCTAGCCTTCCTGACTTTCTCTCCAGCGTCGAACTCGGCCAAAGCTTCATTGGCGAGTTTCCCGAGTTGGTCCTGCGAGTTGGCGAAGGCTTCGCTCCAGCGGCGCTCCGAGGCAAGATCGGCGAGTAACTGGCGGGCAAGCGAATCCTGCTCCGGTTGTGGGAGCTTCGACGCCTCCGTGAAAGCCTTTTCGAGCAGCTTCGTCATAAACTCGACTCCAAACTTCCCTGTCGCATTTGACCTTCAGTATATCCCGTCAGGGAAGCAATATCCATTCTCGCTCATGCCGACGTCTGTTCCGCCGCCCTTCGCTGGAATATTTCGATGTAGCAATTGACGAGGGAGACGGCGGCGGGAGTGATGCCGGGGATGCGGGAGGCCTGCCCCAGCGTCAGGGGGCGCACTTTGGTGAGCTTCTCCACGACCTCGCGCGAAAGGCCGGACACCCTGCGGTAATCGAACCATTCCGGAATGCGCCGCGATTCGGCGCGCTTCATCCGTTCCATCTGTCGTTCCTGCTGCTGCAAGTAGCCTTCGTATTTGAAATCCGTTTCCACGCGCCGAGCTTCCTCGCGGGAGAGCACAGGCGATTCATGAATTGCCCCTACCAACGAATCCGCGCGCTCTGTAGGGGCGGTTCGCGACCTGTCCCGATCTGATCGGGAACCGTCCCTACCCAAGCCTGGCAGTCCCTCACTGACCCATTCCATCAAGTCATCGATGGTCAATTCCGGGCGTTTCAAGAGCTGCGCGCCGGTTAAAGGAGAGGGTGCGGTGAGATTTCCGCCTTCCATCAATCCCAGTTTGGTGTAGATTTCCTGGCCCACGCGCGAGCGCGGGTCCAAACGAGTCTCGAGCAGGAACTTCGTTGCCGCGCTGATGCGCAGCTTCTTTTCCAGAAACGCCTCGTAGTCCTTTTGCTTGATGGTGCCGACCTGGTATCCCAGCGGAGTCAAGCGTTCGTCGGCATTGTCGATGCGCAGGTGCAAACGAAACTCGGCGCGCGAGGTGAACATGCGGTAAGGCTCGTCCACTCCCTTGCTCACCAAGTCGTCGATGAGGATTCCCGCATACCCCTGCGTTCGGTCGATGGTCAGGGGCGCCTTCCCTTGCACGCGCAGTCCGGCATTGATTCCTGCCATCATCCCCTGGCAACCCGCTTCTTCATAACCGGTAGTTCCATTGATCTGCCCGGCGAGAAACAGGTCTTGGATCTTCTTCGTCTCCAGCCACGGGTAGAGTTCGGTGGGTTGCACCATGTCGTACTCGATGGCATAGCCGGGGCGGATCATGTCCGCCCCCTCGAGGCCCGGGATCGACTTCACCATGGCCATCTGCACATCAATGGGCATGGAGGTTGACATGCCGTTGACGTAAATCTCGTTGGTATCCAAGCCCTCCGGTTCAAGGAAAATCTGGTGCTGCGGCTTGTCAGGAAACTTCACGATCTTGTCTTCAAGGGAAGGGCAATAGCGGGGCCCGATACCTTTGATCTGCCCGGAGTAGAGTGGGGCGCGATGCACGTTCTCCCGAATGGCGCGATGGGTCTGCGCATTGGTGTAAGTAATCCAGCAAACCGTCTGCGGCTGGGTGATGGCCCTGGTGCGAAAGCTGAAAGGGGTGGGAATCGGATCGCCGGCCTGCACTTGAAACTTCGAGAAATCAATGGTGCGGGCATCGAGCCGCGGCGGCGTGCCGGTCTTGAGCCTGCCCACTTCGAAGCCCAGACGGCGAAGCGCCTCGCCCAACAACACCGAGGGCGGCTCGCCCGAGCGTCCGGCCGGATATTGGTTTTCTCCGCAATGGATCAAGCCGTTGAGAAAAGTTCCGGTGGTGATGATGACCGCGCCCGCCTCCACCGTCCGCCCGTCGCGCAGGCGTACACCGCGCACGCGTCCGTTCGATCCGGCAGGTAGGGGCGGTTCGCGAACCGCCCCTGCTTCCACGATTAGATCGATGACTTCCGCCTGCTTGATGCGCAGGTTCGGCTCCGACTCGAGCACTTGCCGCATCTTCCCCCGGTAAAGCTTCTTGTCGGCCTGTGCCCGTGGCGACCAAACCGCCGGGCCGCGGCTGGTGTTGAGCAGGCGGAACTGGATTCCCACGGCGTCGATGACCTCGCCCATCACCCCGCCCAGCGCGTCGATTTCGCGCACCAAGTGGCCCTTGGCGATTCCACCCACCGCAGGATTGCACGACATCTGTGCGATCAGGTCGAGGTTGATGGTGTAAAGGGCGGTCTTCAGGCCCATGCGCGCCGCTGCCATTGCCGCTTCGCAGCCCGCGTGCCCCGCGCCCACCACCACCACGTCGTATTTTTCCGAAAAGCCCATCGACATTGTTCTTTTTGCCCGCCTGAGGAGAACCCCCTTCATTCTACCAAGGGCCTTCGCCGGAGACCAGCCGTGATTCCTCACTTGGTTGAGTTCAAAATGGAAATATGGTTCAATATGCGGGTTCCCACGTACGCCACGGTGGAGGAGCAAGCCAGGCGCTTGGGAGTCATTCAGATCAAAGGCCCCAGCACGACGAGCGGAGATTTCCCTTTGCCTTTCCGTCCTCAGAAAGTAACCCTCAATTTGGTGATTCTGCTGACGTTCCCCTGCTTTTCAGCCAGGGCGCAAGACCTTCAATTGCACCGCGAACAAGCCAAGTGGATGCTCCGTCAGGTATCACAAGATGTGGAGAGAAACTTCTACGACCCAAGCCTGCGCGGGTTGGACTGGCAGAGACTGACGGCGCAAGCCTCAAAGGAGATTTCCCGCTCGAACTCCTGGGGTGACATGTTCCTGGCTATTTTTGCCCTTCTCGACAGCCTGCACGACTCGCACACCGTGTTCGTCGCCCCTCAGCGCAATGTCAAGCGCGAGTTCGGCTTCGAGGCAAAGCCCTACGGAGACAAAATCCTGATCTACAAGGTCAAGGAGAACGGTCCGGCATGGGAGGCGGGGCTCCGGCCGGGAGATGAACTGCTCACCATCAACGGCTTCAGGGCTGAGAGGAGTACGTTCTTCCAGCTCATGCTCTACCTGCGTGCTTTGCACCCGGTAGACGTAATGCAGCTTAGAGCCAGCCGAGATGGCGGCCCGCCCAGCGACGTGGAAGTGCGGGCCAAGATGACCAGCCAGCCGAGGGTGATGGAGGTCTTCGACGCCTTCAACTTCAACCAACTTCTTCGTGAAGCGGAAGACCAGCAGAAGCAGTTCAACGACGTCGGGTACGATGACCTCGGCAATGCAGTGGGCTATGTGCGCGTGGCTTCCTTTATGGCCGACCGGGACTACTTGTACAGCGTCATGAAGAAGGCGCGCGACTCCCGAGTCGTCGTCGTTGACCTGCGCGGTAATCTGGGCGGCGCGATCGAGGACCTCAAATTCCTTGCTGGTTTCTTTGTGGAGCAGCCGACGGAAATCGCCCAGGCGGTGGGCCGGAAGCGGACCGAGTCGCTCACGGCCAAGCCCGAGCACCCTACGATCGCGGGGCCCATGATCGTCCTGGTGGACAGCGAGACCGCCAGTGCGGGTGAGATGTTCGCCCGCTACTTTCAGATTTCGCGCCGGGCCGTGGTCGTGGGCGACAAGACTTCCGGTCGGGTGAACGCGGCGAGCTACTTTTCGGAAAAGGTTGGACAGGACACGATCATTCCCTACGGCGTGGAAGTGGCGGTAGCGCGCGTTCTGCTTCCGGGAGGCGAGGAACTGGAAAACCGCGGCGTCAATCCCGACCATTTGTGCATTCCCACTCCTGCCGAGCTCCGGGAAAAACGGGACCCCTGTAAGGCCCTGGCCCTCAGCTTGGCGCGGCAGTCAGCGAATCAGTCTGCGCCGCCGAGCCCTGGCCCTGGTCGCTAATCGTGGGTAGCGTTCCCTATTCTGCACGGCTGTGGCTTCTTGTCCTCCAATACCAAGCAAGCGCAGTAAGCGTAGCGCGGACCTGTTTTGTAGGTCCGCGGCCCTTGGGCACGGTTGGTGAGAAAAGCCGCAGACCTTGAAAAACAGGTCTGCGCTCCCAGACCTTGTAGCGCCGACCTTCAGAGCTCGCCATGAGCTCCGCGAATGGGTCGGCATTTTGCGCGAGTGCTCGACCTGCTGACCCTTCGACTCGCTCAGGGCAGGCTCTAAAGGTTTGAAACTGCTAATCCAGCCTGTCAATCTACCCCTCGCAAGGTGGCTGAACATCGGTTTTAGGTCCACGGGGCCTCGTCGACAAACTCCAGCCGGGTCTTACAGCCGACATCGAGTCTCAGCCTCCGCCGGGCTTAAAGCCTCAATGCCAGTGTGGGGACTTTTGTGGGGACTCCTCAGGCATCTGAACTAAATCTGGTGCAACTCGAACCAACTCCATACAACTCGCTAACTTACGGACCTTGGAGGGGTTGCAGGGCTTTCTGCCTTCCAATCAATAAGTTAGCTGAATAGGCCAGAAACGTTTCCTAAACCGTGGGTCGGGGGTTCGAATCCCTCCAGGCCTACCATTCATTCGATCTCTTCCGGTAGTGTGGAGTAACCTCTGTGGAAGGGGCAGTCCCTCCTTAAGGTCGGCCCTGTGCCATAAAATATTAGGGCTACTCCTCAAACTGAGAATTGCATACCGGCGCCGGGCGGTATATGTTATCAGCCGGTCGGGAAGCAAAAAGGTGAATCCTCGGCTAACCGCGCTATGGCGAACGACGATCATACTGCCCCATCGGTCAATGAACCCGAGATTCCGTTGGGCTTGGGAGGGACGTGGCCTCGCCAGCTCAGGAATTTCATTGTCCGTTATCTGGAAGTTCTGTTCATCTTGATTGTCGCCACGATCGTAGTGGCGGTTTTCTATTTCCTGCCGTATAAGATCGCCTTCCTGAACTTTTTCTATCTTCCGGTATTGGCGGCGGCCTATTTCTTGGGAAGGCGCAAAGCCGTGTTGTGTGCGGTGCTCTGCCTTCTCTCGGGCGTGTTATTCGCTTACTACCAACCCGGTTGGTTTACGGTCGGCGGCACTCGCCTTGACGCTCTGTTGGTGCTGGGCGCGTGGGGTGGTTTCCTGATTCTCGCCAGCGCTTCGATTGGCACTCTCCAGGAGAAATTGCAGCGCGGTTTTGAGGAGACCCGGCAACTTTACGAGGAGCTAAAGCGGAGTCGTGGGGCGGAGGAAATGAAGGAGAAAGTAGAGAAAACTCTATACGCCACCATGGACCCGGTCGTCGCCAAGCTGGCGACGGAAGGAAAGCTGCGCTTCGAAAAACGCGAAATCAGCATTATGTTCACCGACCTCACCAACTTCACGGCCTTTTCCGATAAGAACCGGCCGGACATAGTGCTGGAGGAGCTGAACCGCTTCTTGGGCTGCGTTGAGCCCATTTTGGATTTATTCCGCGGGCACATCGACAAGTACATGGGTGACGGCGTGATGGTGGAATTCGGCGCGCCCGTGGATTACGACCAGCATGCCCTTCTGGCGGTTTTGGCAGGTTTGAGAATGCAGCAAAAGGTCGAAAGGCTTGACCTGCCTTGGCGGTTGCGCGTGGGTATTGCCACGGGGAGCGCCATCATTGGCATGTTGGGAGTTCGGCGCCAGGCTTATAGCGTTCTGGGCGATCGCGTCAACATCGCCAAGCGGCTCGAGGAAATCTGTGAGGCGGGAAAGATTTACATCGACGAACCAACCTTTAAGGCCGTCGAGCCTTTCGTGACGGCAACCCAGCTTCGCAAACTGGGCCGGAAATCCGATCAGGAGCATTTGGAGCGCTTGAGCATGCTGGAGGAAAAACTCCGCCGTGAAGGCGAGACCACCCAATTGCTCTACGAACTGGGCCAAACCAGTTTTAAGCTTCAAGATGCCACCGCAGCCATCGGATACCTTGGACGCGCGCTGACGCTTGATCCGGACTCGAGGGAAATCAAGCTCGCTTATGCCGACGCCAATATCAAGCGGGATGATTACGAAAAGGTTCAGCTCAAGGGCAAATTGCAGAGGATCATCGTTTACGAAGTTAATGGGATCAAGGACCGATGGAAGGATCCCAAGGTGATACCTCCGGCCGTTGCCGCGAAATACAGCCCGGCGGAATCCTTCATCGAAGTTCCGGAAGACGTGGTGCTGGCGGTCGAGGCGCTTGATGGCGCCGTGGGCCATTGCCGCGTCGTGGCTCTCCTTTCCTATGCCATTGCTGATCGGCTGGGATTGAACCCGGCGATGAAGGAGGCCATTCTGCGGGCGGGATATCTCCAAAGTCTCGGCAAGGAGGCGGTGCCTCATCATATCTTGAACGCCCCGAGGAGTTTGACCGACCAGGAGTCCAATCTCATTGAGAACTACGTGCTCGAAAGTGTGGCCGCTTGCCGCCGAATGGGTTATGTCGATCCTCAGTTTCTCGATATCGTGCTCCATCATCATGAGGCGTGGAACGGAAGGGGTTACCCCGATCGGTTAAAAGGAGAGGAGATTCCGTTGGGCGCCCGCATTACCGCTGTGGCTGAGGCCTATAGTGCGCTCACATCCTGGCGGCCCTATCATGAGGTCTGGGATTCGCGCGTAGCGCTGAATGAAATTCGCAACGCCGTGGAAAGAGGGCGATACGACCCCAAGGTGGTGGAAACTCTCCATGAGGTTTTTCGGTTAACGTCATAGTGGGGCGCTGCCGAACATCCGCTCCAGGGTGCCATCCCCTCACCCGGTGGAAGCGCGTTTGGCGCCGGAGACCTGCGCTTCCAACTCGGCGATGTCGAGCACGATGACCTTGCGGCGTTCCAGGCGGATGATGCCGCGGTCCACAAAGCGCCGCAAATTGCGCGAAACCAAGTCGCGCACGGTGCCGATTTCCGCGCCGATTTCCTGGTTGGTCTCTTCCAAGGGAAACTCGATCCCGCGCCGCGTGCGGACGCCCAGCTTCAGCGCCCGGTCACGCAGGAACCGCGCCAGGCGGTGGCTGACTTCTTTGAGGGAAAGCTCTTCTACGAGGCTAGCTAGGTAGCGGAAGCGCCAGGCCAGGGAGCGAATGACGGCGAAGGCCACCTCCGAATTCCGTTGGCACAACTCCAGAAATTCGCGCTTGGGGATAAAGAGCAGAGTGGAATCCTCGGCGGCCAGGGCGGAAGCCGGAAAAGTTCCGCCATCGAAAACACTCAGTTCGCCCACCGTCGAGCCCGCGCGTTCGATCACCAGAACCTGCTCGCGGCCGTTTTCCGCCATCTTGAAAAGCTTGATGGTCCCCGATTGCACCACAAACAGGCCCTCGCAAGGATCGCCCTCGCCCACCAGCATCTCGTCCTTCAGGATCCGCCGGACCACACAATGGCTGGCGAGGATCTTCAACTCCTCCGGCGGCAGCACGGCAAAAAACGAGACCCGGCGCAGAGTCTCCACCGCATCCAGAGCGGACATCGCCCTCATCTTAAGCTCGGCGGGCATGGCGCGCGACTCGACCTCAATCGTTGGGAATAAGCAGGGGCCCGAAACCATCAGCTTATCAAAACCTCCCTGGAAAGGCACGACTTAAGTCATCGCGCCGCGCACCGCGACCGCTTACGCTCCTAACGACGAGGGCCGGCCCCAATCGGCGCAAGAGACGGTAGTGGGTCAGTTTGGTTTCTTGTAGCCGCGGTCTCTGACCGCCGGCTTTTGCTTCAACAGTAGGGGCACGCCATGGCGTGCCCCTACAGCAAACTGACCCACTACCAAACAGACGGGCCCTCCGGAGGAAGCTTCATGGCGTACATCATCGCTGAGCCTTGTATCAACACCAAAGACACCGCCTGCGTGGACGTTTGCCCGGTTGACTGCATCCATCCGCGCAAAGACGAAGGGAACTTCGCCGACATGGCGCAACTCTACATCGACCCGGTGGAGTGCATTGACTGCGGCGCGTGCGTCCCGGTCTGCCCCGTCTCCGCCATTTTCCCCTTGGATGACCTGCCGGAAAAGTGGAAGAGTTTCACCGAGGTCAACGCGCAGTATTACCAGAAATAAAGAGTGACCCCTTGCGACACGAGGCGCCGGGCGGGAAGCGCGCGCGGCACCCTTCGCCGGGATGATCACGCGGCACGAGTTCCACAACTCTACGTGCGAAGCTGGGGAAAAATCCTTGTAGGGGCACACCATGGTGTTCTGTGTCAAGACACAGAACATCGCGGGGTGCGCGACATAAAAGTGGGAACCAGGCAGCTCTCTTTTTTTGTGGCACGTAACCTAGCGTAATGTTACGCTAGGTTGA
>Ga0187849_1001937_pt1 | contig 20897 bp, 16 predicted proteins | sample June2016WEW_4_10_2_FD_132412 | JGI IMG/M metagenome (GOLD analysis project Ga0187849, IMG submission 132412) | Peatland microbial communities from SPRUCE experiment site at the Marcell Experimental Forest, Minnesota, USA - June2016WEW_4_100 | ecosystem: Environmental > Terrestrial > Soil >...
CGCCCGGCAGTTGAACGAAGTGGTGCAGCGCTTGCTCGACCGGATTGTCTTTATCCGTATCGCGGAAGACCGCAAGGTGCTTGAGTACGGCCAGTTGCGAAGGGTTCTGGAAGACTGGGAGATTCACGGCGGTAAGTTCCACATTTTCGACTGGCTGAATGACCTTTTCCATAAGGTCAATGAGGACTTCAACGGCGAAATCTTCAAGCCGCATCTTTCCGAAACCATCAAGATTGATTCCGAGCTGCTGGCGCGCATCATCAAGCGGCTGTATCCGCCCGAAAGCCCCTACCGGTTTGACGTGATCGGCGTCGAGCTGCTGGGCTCAATTTACGAGCGCTACCTTGGGAACACCATCCGCCTCACTCCCAAGCAAGTGAAAGTGGAAGAAAAGCCGGAAGTGCGCAAGGCGGGCGGAGTTTATTACACGCCGCGCTATATCGTGGATTACATCGTGCGCGAGACCGTGGGCAAGGCCATCGAGGGCAAATCGCCAAAGCAGATTGAGAAGATTCGCATCCTCGATCCGGCCTGTGGGTCAGGTTCTTTCCTGATTGGCGCGTTCCAATACCTGATCGATTACCACGTCAAGTGGTATCTCGCCCATCCTGAGCAGGAAGTGCGGCACGCGCACCCGTCGCTTGACTTCATGCGCGAAGTCCACACCGACCCCGATGGCGCGAAGCGTCTCTCGGTCTATCGCAAAGCCAAGATTCTGCGCCATAACCTGTTCGGCGTCGATATCGACCCGCAGGCCGTCGAAATCACCATGATGAGCCTGTACCTCAAGGCGTTAGAGGGCGAGAAATCACAGTTGCCGGCCAAACAGCATATCCTGCCGGAACTGAAATACAACATCATGTGCGGCAATTCCTTGATCGGCCCGGACATTTATGACCAGGGCGTCCTGTTCGCGGAAGATGAACGCGACCGCATCAATGCCTTCGATTGGAATTTTGTAGCGCAGGGCCCGCCCTCCGGCCCTGCGGCTCTTCCAGCGCAAGGTGAATCTGGACCTTGCGCCGATTCCGAGAATAATCGTCTTGGCGTGCCACCCCAAACGCGGCGCGCTGGAAAAGCCGCAAGGCTGGAAAGCGAGCCTTGCGCTACAGTTTCCATCGGCCAAGTGATGCGCTCGGGCGGGTTTGACTGCGTGATTGGCAACCCGCCGTATATCCGCATCCAGGCCATGAAAGAATGGGCACCCGTCGAGGTGGAGTTCTACAAGCAGCATTATAAGGCGGCCAGTTCCGGCAATTACGATATTTACGTGGTGTTCATTGAAAAAGGGCTGAGCCTGCTGAATAAGCAGGGAAAGCTCGGCTTCATTTGCCCGCACAAATTCTTCAACGCCCAATATGGCGAGCCTCTTCGCAAGTTGGTTGCAGAGGGAAAGAATCTCTCTCGCGTTATCCACTTTGGCGATCAGCAGGTCTTTGAGGGGGCCACGACGTATACGTGTTTATTGTTCCTCGCGAGAGCCGGGTCCAAACAATTGGAGCTTGAAAGGGTGACTGACTTGGAGGCATGGCGCGGAACAGGCGAAGCCACGGAAGGCAAGATTCCTGCGGCCGATATCACTGGGTCAGAGTGGAACTTCAAGGTCGGCACAGGCACGGGATTGTTTGAGAAGCTTGCGCAAATGCCGGTCAAGCTCGCTAATGTTGCGGCGCGGATATATCAAGGCCCAATCACGAGCGCTGACACGGTGTATCTTTTCAAGGATTTTGCAGAGGGTAAAAGAAAGAGTACAACAAAGGTACTCTCACCCGAACTGGATGAATGGATTGAAATTGAATCGAGGATCCTCAAAACAGTGGTTCGTAGCGGAAGTATTAACAGGTACTCAGTGCAGCCGACTGCGCATGTCCTGTTTCCTTACCAGGTAAAGGATTGCTCAGCGCGCCTTTTCACTCCAGCCGAGATGAAACGGGACTATCCCCTGGCTTGGGATTACCTCAATCGGAATAAGAGGCTTCTGGAGACCCGAGAGAAGGGCAAGTTCAAGGACGCTGAGTGGTATCGGTTTGGTCGCACCCAAAATCTTGGCATGTGGGAACAACCCAAGCTCCTGGTGCCCTACATGGTCACGCACCTCGCTACGTACGTCGACAATACGGACGGATTCTATTTTATCAACGTGACCACAGGTGGATATGGAATCACCTCAGCGGACCCGACGGTCAGTCTTTCCTACCTTTGCGGCTTGCTGAATTCGAGACTCCTGGATTTCTATTTCAAAAGTGTCACGACCCCTTTCCACGGTGGCTACTTTGCTGCGAATAAGCAATACATCGAGCAACTTCCCATCCGCCCCATCAACTTCTCCGACCCTTCCGACAAAGCCCGCCACGACAAGATGGTGGAACTCGTTGGCCGGATGCTGGAAATGAACAAGCAAAAGCATTCCGGCAAGCTCGCCCCCTCGCAAGTTGACCGCGTCGACCGCGAAATCGCCGCCACCGACACTGAAATCGATAATTTGGTTTACACACTCTACGGAATCACAGACGAGGAGAGAACGATTATCGAATCGTGACGTAACCGCCGGCCTCAGAAGCTGCGACTTTCCAACGGCCAAGGCTGGTCAGTCGGTGATTTTGCGCCGTTTGACGTTTGGCGTTGCCTTACGGATTTCCTCGCTATATCGACTTCGCCAGGCAGAACTGGCCTTCCTCCGTTTCTCCAGGCCCTTTGGAGTCTTCATCCAAACGCTATACCTGCATTTGTCGCCGCAGTAGTTGCGGCTGCTGTTCACAGCGTATACCCAGCGGCCACACACTTGGCATCTAAGGAAGCACTCCAGGACACCAGCGAAAGCTAGCCGGTCGATCAAGCCTAATTCTTCAACCCACTCTTCAATTCGCCCGTCAATACCGGGCAGCATTATGTAGGCAATTAGGCAGGCGCTGAGCACAGTGCGCGGTTCGATATCGCGCAGTTCTAAGTGATTTGGGTCATCAAGTCGGCCGCATGCCTCAGGCGGGACGAGGCGGTAAGTTGACGTCAATCGGTCAAGGACAAGCCTGTAGCTGAGTCCCGCGGCATTGAGCTTATAGCTAACCCACAGGTCAAAGACGTGGACGGCCACTCGAATCGAAAAGTCAGAGATTATATTCTGTAGTTCGAGTTCCTTTTCAATTCCGTCGAGATTACTCTCAAGGAAGTCTAAGGCTTTCAGCTCGAGCAACCCGCGGTCATTGCCGAGATCCCCCCTGGTTATCTGTGAACGAATGGTGCGGCGATATTCTTCAAAAGAGCCAAGACTGCCATAACTGTGCATCCTAACATGGAGAGCGATAACCTCTTCGCGTAATTCATTGTCGCAGGTCAGCAATGGCCAGTTTGCGCTGACGCGGGCTGAGCTTGAGCTCGATTGTGAATCACTGGCTGTGTGCGTAGCCTTGGACGGATCGTGGGTCGCCGACTGTAACATGACCAAAAACACGAATTGATACCACAACCGTTCTCCTGGCTTGGAGTGCCTGATCACGAACTTCATCGCGGCCTCTCGGAGCCACGGGTCTTCATTCAGGTTAAAAAACCCTGCCAAAGCGCCGCTAAACCAGAGATGGTCGGCAGGCTCACGAAGACCTCTCGCGATGACCTTCATTAAAGATTCGGCCGCGCCTTCCATTGACGATCCAATCCGTTGTCTTCCCCGGAGGCTTCTGGGTCCCAAGTCGGCGAGCAAACCGGTTGTAACCGATGGTGGGACTGCATTTAGGTGGCGGACCAAATCTTCCCCCTCTTCAAGGTAGAGCCGACCTACACCTGGGCGGAGATGTTCATGCTTGCGTTTGCGTGATATACGGAATTCAATCATTTGAAGTTGGAAACAGTATACGGGGATTCAAAGGCGCATGTCAAAGGCTATCCTTAGCTCGAAATGAGCCTTGACAGGTCTCGGAACTACACGTTTTGGAGGTGACCTAATGGGAGAACTCGCTAACGCTAAATCGACGCCTGATCTGGATGGTGTGGTGATTTTGCAGGGTGGCCACCAAGAATTGTTTCTGTTTTATTTTCAAGGACTTACAAACCGCGTGGGTCGGAGAATACCCAAAATACGACAAAAGGTCGGCAAAAAACTGGCGACCAAGCTCATTGATAGGGGCGGACCAGTAAGATAATGAAACCGGTCTCAGAGATAGGAGCCGACGATGAATCACACTCCCAAAGTTAAGTTCAAGACCGTGCGCAAGGAAGACTTCCAAGACGTGATGGCTGAGGAAACTGCAAGAGGGCGTCGCCAGCCGAAGAAGGCTGTAACGCTAGCCCGTGAGCGCATGATTAGAAAAGTCGGAGACATGCTCGGTGATCCGGGATGCGACAAGAGAACTTTTCTCGCGGTTATTCGCGAGTACGGGATAAAAGAGGAATCGCCCGAGTTTCTTCAACTCTGCGAGTTGTGGGACGCTCGGCACGGCTAGCAGCAAGCGCCGCGCGCTCGGCGTTCTTTATGCGCTTGTCTTGTTCCTCGGCGGGCAGCGCGGAAAGGTGGCGCGACACGATCTTCGTAAACCGGTCAGAAAACTCGCTTGCACTTATCCGCTGGCGTTTTTTTGACATCTTCAGTCCTACCCTCTCGCGACTTTGCTTACCTCATAACATCTTACCACACCGGACTATGGTGCACTACCCTGTATCCCAGTCTATCAAGGAACTGCTATACTTTCCACGCTTGATCCCCCCCTACTGGATCCGGAGGGAATAAGTGAGCGCAGGAAGTAGTCCGAACGATTAGGCACCCTCCCAAAAGATTTTCTCCTCCCGGCAGGAACCATTTCCGACTTTTTGTCAGTCAATATATCTTGGATTATATACTCAGATTTAACTTGACAATTACGATAGCCGTTGATAATTTTTTGTAGGCCAGCCTCAACTGGCTGAAAGGGCGCGGCCCTAGCCAAGCGGTCGGCGCTACAATCATCGCTGCGGCTTGCCATGATGTACCAGAAACAAAAGGGGTTAGCGATGAATAGCGCGAAGCCTGCAAAAATCTATTTCATTGAAAATAAAATGGTTAGTTTATTCTGGAGTTGCCAAGGTAACAAAAAAAGGGGGCCCCAAAATATACGAGCGAAGCCTGAAGATTATTGAAAACAAATGGAGAAAGAATGCCCGCTTTCCGGCTTGCCATTATGTTATTGAAAATAAGCTAGTTATAGTCTTCTTGCCATTATGTTGATGAAAAGAAAGGAGAAAGGCGTTGGACGCGAGGTCGAGAAGAGCAGGCAGGGGACCGATGCGGGTAGTGGTGTCATTTGGAATGCGATCCCTTTCGAAACACAGGTCATTCCCGCGAAGGCGGGAATCCAGTCCGTCAGCGGCGGATTTTCAATGGCTTGCGGATGGATTCCCGCCTTCGCGGGAATGACTGCCCATGGGAGTGCCCATATCTCGCAAATGACACCAGTACCCCGATGCGAGAGTGGCAAATTCTGAAGTCAGAAGTCTGAAATAAGAGTTCTGAAGTCTGCTTACCCGTTGGTGCGTAAGAAGCTTTTCAATGGCCCGATGACCCGATGAGCCGATGGCCCGATTGCAAAGACAGTGACGAGTGACCAGCCGGATGCTGAAAAACTCTTTTTCGGGATAGCTATCTTGCTAGCCTCATATGAAAACAAAGGACTTGCAGGTGCCGAAGCAGGGCAAAACAGGCCGCTTTTCGACTTTTTCAGGATCCTGCTAGTGGCCAGTGACGAGAAGCAGGCGAGGTCGGAAGTGAGAAGAGCGGGCAGTGCCGACCGACAAACACCCGGCGTGACACACTTTCCCATATCGGTTATCGGCTGCGTAAGGTGGGAAGGTGAACCGATTTACTGACCTCGATAATCGCAAATCGCAAAGCACAAATCACAAATCACTCAATGGCCCGACGGCCCGATGAACCGATTCCCGCTAGATTTTTTCCGCAAGGAGTGCCGCGACGGCCTGCAACAGGTCTCGGTCTTGGTCTGTAAACGCCGCGGGCCGGTCGCTGTCGATATCGATTTCGCCCAAGACGCGGCCCTGATGCTGGATGGGCACCACGATCTCCGAGCGCGTTTCCAGGCTGCACGCAAGGTACCGAGGGTCGGCGTTTACGTCGTCAACGATCAGGGTCTGACCGGAGGAAGCCGCCGCGCCGCAGATGCCCTGGTGCAGGGGAATGCGCGTGTGGGGAGTGGGCTTGCCCACGTAAGGCCCCAACACGAGTTCTTCGCCCTGAAGCAGGTAGACGCCCACCCAGTGATAATGCGGGCGCTCGCGGCGCAACAAGGTGACGACCTCCGCCAGCAGCGAAGTCGCGTCCGGCGTGCTCGAGATGAGGCTGCGGATGGAGTCCAGAATTTCCAGGTTATTCATGAACAATCTCCAGCGCCTGACCGCCAATTCTTTCCCGATGGCATCATACGACAGGAAAATCGAAAGGGGTAGGGGTGCAGCGCGGGTGGGGCAATTTGATGTAGAGGCGGCTTTACGCCGCCAATTGGTCCGTCAGCCGACGGATAAACTCGCCGCTACAACATCAAATTGACCCACTAGCGGGTGCAGCGCGGGTGGGGCGGCAAAAGAAAATCAAAAGGCAAATGGCAAAGGGTCAAAGTGAAAAGCCGTACGTCCGTAAATCCCTGCCCAAAAAACAGGAAATTACGGTATTGCCATGCAGAGAGTCTGAGCCGTGGGGGGGCATCGCTCTCCCCATCAGGCCCGTGATTTTTTTGTGAGTTTTCCACAACTCTTTTACGATCAAAGTGTTGTATATAATGTGGCGACTATGGCCATAGAGTCCGACCTCGATCTGATGCTGCGGGTCCGCGATGGCGATTCGGCATCTTTTGAGACACTTCTGCGCCGCTATCGCCTCCCTTTGGTCAGTTACTTTCGCCGCATGGTGCGCGATCAAGGATTGGCGGAAGACTTGGCCCAGGAGGTTTTCCTGCGCGTCTACAAGTCGCGGGAACGCTATCAGCCCGAGGCACGGTTTACCACTTGGCTTTATCGCATTGCCACAAATTTGGCGCTCAATGCGATTCGCGATCGAAAGGATGAGGTTTCCGATACGGCGAGCGACGATTACGACGGCCCCCCGGCTCTGGAACGGTTCGTTGATCCCCAGCCGACGGTGGAGCAGCGATTAATGCAGGGTGATCGCGAACGTCTGATTCGCCAAGCCGTCGAAGCGCTCCCGGAAAATCAGCGCGCGGCAGTGATCCTGCACAAATACCAGGAAGTGGATTATCGCCAGATCGCCAAGATTTTGAGGGTCTCGGAAAGCGCCGTAAAGTCGTTGCTCTTTCGAGCTTATGAAATGTTGCGAGTGCGCCTGGAGCCGCTGCTCCGGGAGGGCCGGATATGAAATGCCTTGAAACTGAAAAACTGATTAGTTACGCTTATCGCCTGACGGACGAACCGGCGGCATCCGAGGTGCGCGCGCACTTGGGAGAGTGTCCCCGCTGCCGCGAGATTTTAGAACAATACGGACGGCTGGACGCCGTGCTGGACGAATGGAAGGCGGCGAAACCCACGCCGGGGTTTGACGCTCGCGTGCGCCAGGCGGTGGAGGCACAGCAGGCGAGGCTCGAGGCCCAGGGTTTCTGGGGCTGGGAATGGGCTCGCGGCCTGGCAGTGGCGTCGCTGGGCGTTTTGATCATCGCCGGAGTGGTTTGGTTCACCCAGAGCCATTTCTGGGTTTTCAACTCATCGCGGGCTGCGACGCGACAGCCGGCGCAGGCGCGCGGCCCGCAGACTCCGGCACAGGTGGCGAAGCTGCAATCCCCAACCGTCACGGCCCAGGCGGGCGTGAGACCGGCGCAGGCCGCCCCCGAACTTAAATTGGCAGGCGTTGCCCTGAACGATGACAAAGACGCCCAAGCGTTGGAAGACTATGATTTGGCTGCGAATTTCGACCTACTCTCGGAACTTCCTAAGGGAGAGCCACGGGTTGCCAACTGAACCTTCGGCGGCCGTTTTGCGCGCCCGAAGAGGAAATTCCCACCCCTGCCGCGGTCTGGTTTGGACGGTGCTGCTGTCGCTTCTCCTTTTACCCGCCATGATCCGTGCGCAGAGCAGTGGCAACCAGGGTTCAAATCCCGCGGGTGGGGCGCAACCGGCTCCCCCTGCGGGCGGGGCGGAACCGGATCGCCGCGCCGGCGGGAACGCACAGCAGCAGCTTCCCAGGCCGGGAGCGATTTTCAGACGCTTGCGCGAATTGCCTCCCGCGCAGCAAAGACGCATTATGGCGAATAATCCGCAATTCCAGCGCTTGCCGCCAGAGGTCCAGGAGTTGATCCATGAGCGCTTGCGGGAATGGAACGCCATGACCCCCCAGCAGAAGGAGCGCATTCGTGAGCGCGAAGAGATCCTGGAGGGCCTTTCTCCTGCCCAGAGGCAGGAAGCACGCGTCGTTTTCTTCCAATATCGCGACTTGACGCCTGCTCGTCGCCAGGCAGTGACCGTGGCCTTCCGCCACCTGCGTGACCTCTCTCCTGACCAACGCCGGGCCTACTTAGATAGCCAAGAAGCGAGGGAACAGTTTTCTCCCCATGAGCGGGACATCCTCGAGGGGCTGAACAAACTCCTGCCGAATTCTCGCCCGGCTGCGCCCAACGACCCTGATCAGGAAAGGATTTCCCCTTAAAGCAAGTGTCGCGCGGACCTGTTTTGTAGGTCCGCGGCTTTTCCTTGCCAATAGGGGACGAGCCGCGGACCTACAAAACAGGTTCGCGCTACACCTGCTTGCGTGCGGCGAAAATCAGATCGTGGGATCCTTCGATTTCAAAGGGAGTGCGGGCGAAGTCGCCCCAGAAAGTGAAGTCGCCCAGACCGGCCTGCGCCGCGAGGTCAGTGAGGAGCTTTTGGAAGAGGGGAATTTGCCGGGACGTCCGGGCGTGGGCTTGCCATTTTCCCGCGGGCTTTTCGCGCGCCAGAAACATGGTGTGGAAGTTGATGTGGTCCGCATGATACTCGGCGACCTTCACCAGCAGGATCTCTTCGCGGGGAGTCTCGCCGGCCAGAAGCGGGAACTGGCTGATCCGCTGTGGCCAACGCAAGTCGTAGTTCAGGTTTTGCGTCAGGAAGATTCCGCCTGGGCCGAGAACGCTGGCGACTCCGCGCAACGCGGCGAGCAACTGGCCCTCGGCGGAGAGACCGGGAAGGGCATTGCCCAAACAGAACGCTGCGGCGAATTCCGCGGGGAGTTCGGCGGCGCCTTCCAAGGTGAGCAGTCGGACCTCGGCTTTTCCGTGTGCGGCGGCAATGGCGGTCGCGGCGGTCTCAATTCTCCGGCGCGTAAAGTCCACCATGCCCGCATCGGCGTCAAAGCCCAACACGTTAAAGCCCTGTTGCGCGAGCGCTACCACGTGTCCGCCCGTGCCGCATGCCGGAACCAGAACTTTTGCGCCCGCCTGGCGCGCCAGTTCTTCCAGCAGCGGCATTTCCCGCGCCAAGCGCTTTTTCCAGTTGATGACCGCGTCGTAGTACGACGCGAAGTTAGTGGGCATGGGACACCGGGAACAGTCTCTTTCTATTTCAGTTCTGCCGGCACAGGAATCGTCACCTGTCCCGTGGCCGCCCATTCGGTGCCACGCACGAGCGTCAGGCGGAAGCCAGGGCTGTCCATGGCCTTTACATCGTGGCCCAGCGCGGTTTGGAACACTCGTCCCGAGCCGTATTTGAGAGTCCAGATGAGTGGTTCATCTTTTCCCGTGCCACAACCCTTGCCGTTCTTTCCGCAGTTGTTCGGATCGTCGTAGGCCGTCGCCAGAATGAGAATATTCGGTTGCAGGGAGAGCCCGTGATAGAGTTCGTCCGTCTCCGCGAAGCTCGGGGGCATGCCTTCGGTGATGGGGTTTTCCGGGTCAACGATTTTGACCGTGTAGGCATGATAGGGCCCATGGCCGGCGGTGTCGCGCCAGGTGCCGCCCACCAGCTTATCGTATTCATCCCACCCCCAGAAGGCGTTGTTCGAGGCGTGGTAGCTCACCAATCCCTTGCCGTTCCGCACGAAGTCGAGCATGGCTTCGCGCGCACGGTCGTCCCACCAGGGCCCGGCGGAATGCTTCATGTCGTTGTAGTTGAGCAGCAGCACGTCGTAAGGCGCGAAAGTTTCCGGTCCATTGCCGCGCACTTCTTCGTTCACGCGGACTTCAAATCGCCCTGTCTGCTCCAGGACTTCGCGCAGCACCGGCGTGGTGGCGGCCCATTTATGATTGTTCACGCCGGTAAGAATAAGAACCTTTACTTTGGGTGGAGCCTGCGCGAGTAACGACCCCACGCTGAAAACGATGGCCAGAACCGTCGAACAAAATCGTGACATGATCAAGATTCCTCCCACGAATGTAGAAAATTGCCGGCGCCCCCCGCGGCCGCCGGCGCGGACAGTATCCTACCACGTTGCCTCTCCCGCGGCTGAATTTGTATGGGCATGCGGATGGGGAGGCCGGTGCCAGGTTCCGTCAAAGTCGCGAGGGTCACATACATTCAGGGCCGTGTATGCATCACCCGCAAAGAGACCCCTCACCCGTCCCGACATGCGGGACACCCTCTCCCCAAGGGAGAGGGATAGAAATCAAGATCACCGCCCTCTCCCAGGGGAGAGGGTGCCCGACGGAGGAGGGCGGGTGAGGGGTCTTCTTCAATCCCATCGGCCTTTGACCGAAGCCAGAGGCCGGCGCGCTTTCCCTTGCCTTGCGCTGCCAACTTCCGGGATACTGGCTGGCGCCCGTTGCTGGCGCGAGCCGGGAAAAGCCGCGGGTCGCCATGTGTGAGGAACCATCCGCCAATCGGGAGGACTCTGTGAGCCGTCGTGCTACTTTTCTCTGCCTCGCCATTTTCTGGCTGTTCCTAAGTGTCCCTGCCACGCACAGTCAACAGGCCAATCTGGACGGCCTGCTTGACCGCGAAATGCCGTCGCTTCTTTCCACTTACAAGGCGCTGCACGCTGCGCCCGAGCTTTCCCATCACGAAGAGAAAACTTCGGCTTTTGTGGCCAGCGAACTCCGCGCTCGGGGATACACGGTTACGGAGCACGTCGGCAAATACGCCGAGCATCCGGACTGGGTCAGCTATGGCGTGATCGGCGAGCTGAAGAATGGCAACGGCCCAACGGTCTACATTCGCACCGAACTCGACGCGCTACCCGTGGAAGAGATGACCGGGCTGCCTTACGCGAGCAAAGTCCGGACGAAAGATGATGCCGGCCGCGAGGTGGGCGTGATGCATGCCTGCGGGCACGACATTCACATCACCTCCTTTCTGGGCACGGCGAAAATGCTGGTGGAGCTGAAGGACCAATGGCGCGGCACGCTGGTGATGCTGGCGCAGCCCGCGGAGGAAGCCATCAACGGGGCCAAGGCCATGCTTGACGACGGCCTCTACACGCGCTTTCCCCGGCCGGATTACGTCCTGGCACTGCACGATGCCTCCTCAGTCGAGGCGGGCAAGGTGGGATACACGCCGGGTTACGCTTTGGCCAGCTCGACTTCTGTTGACGTCACCCTTCGCGGCATCGGCGGCCACGGCTCAGCGCCGCAAGTGGCCAAAGACCCCATTGTGGAAGCAGCGCAGTTCATCCTGGCGATACAGACCATCGTGAGCCGGGAGAATTCGCCCTTCGATCCGGCCGTAGTCACGGTCGGTTCGATTCACGGCGGCACCCGGTACAACATCATTCCCGATGAAGTGCATTTGCAGCTTACCATCCGGACTTATAAGGAAGAGGTGCGGCAGCACATTCTGGCGGCGCTTGCACGCATGGCCCAGGGGATAGCCGCCGCTGACGGCATTCCGCCATCACGCGCTCCGATTGTGACCGCCAGTGAGAGCGAATACACGCCGGCGACCTACAACGACCCGCAACTGACGCTACGCTTGGCACAGGTATTCAAAAAGGCATTGGGGGCGGAAAACGTTGTGGAACTGCCAGCGGCTATGGCCAGTGAGGACTTCTGCCGCTTCGGTCTCGAAAATCGCCAAATTCCGATTTGCCAGTTTACCTTGGGCGCGGTGGATCCGGCGAAGCTTGCGGAGAGCCGGCGCACCGGCGTGCCGCTGCCCGGATTGCACTCCAGCCTGTGGGCGCCGGTTCCCGAACCGACGCTCCGCACCGGAGTGAAATCCATGACCAGCGCGGTGTTGGACTTGATGAAGAAATAGGGCGGTTAGGATTGGGTAGGTGCCGCCCCGGCGGTGGGCTCAACCTGGGGAGAGGATTTGACCGCAGTTTCCACGCTGTCGTAAACGTCGAAGACATTGACCAACTTGATGATGCTCAAAGCGGCGCGCATTTTCTTTGTCAGGTTGGCCAGTTTCATTCCGGCGCCGCGAAGGCGCTCTATAATGGGTAGCCCATTTTCGCTGACTCCTCGTGCCGGAGAATCGCAGCGGGCGTGAAAGGATGGCTTGTGGACTTGCTCTTATCGGACCGGGAAGTGCGCGTGCTGGGGGCGCTGATCGAGAAGGAAATCACCACGCCGGATTATTATCCGCTGTCGCTCAACGCGTTGACCAACGCGTGCAATCAGAAGTCGAACCGCCATCCGGTGATGGCGCTGGATGAGGCGGCAGTGAGGGAAGCGCTCGACTCCTTGAGCCGGAAGTGGTTGGCGGGACCAAGCTCAACCGCAGAAAGCCGCGTGACCAAGTTCGGACACCGCGCGCAGGAGGTCTTTAACTTTGACCGGCGCCAGACCGCCGTGCTGTGCGAACTCATGTTGCGCGGTCCCCAGACGCTGGGCGAACTGCGCGCGCACGCCGAGCGCATGTATCGCTTCGACGATCTCGAGACGCTTGAGTCCACGCTCCTGAAGCTCAGCGAGCGACAGCCTCCCCTGGTGAAAAAACTACCCCGCCTGCCCGGGACCAAGGAACCGCGCTACGCGCAGTTGTTGGCCGGTGACAACCCGGAGTGGACTGCCGTCGCCGAACCGGATGCAGTTGTCGCCACGCAGCCGTTCGACGACCGCATTCCGCGCCTCGAAGCCGAGGTGGCGGAACTGAAGCGGCAGCTCGACGACCTGCAACAACAGTTCGACCAATTCAAAAAGCAGTTTGAGTGACCCTCAGCTAACCTGGAGAACCGTCTCCCCCAAACTCAGCGCCCGCGTGCTGCCGTTGATGCGAACCGAGGTAATTCCCGTGAGGCCGGGCGGAATGTGCAGCCGCACGTGCTCGGCGCTCGCGGGCACGGCGAAATGATAATCGAAGCGCAGCGTTGCCCCCTGTCTTTGCAGTATGAAATCAATCTTGCCGAATCGGGTCGGGGCTTGTTTGACGGTGATCTTGGCACCCTCCGCTAGCCACTCCGGTTGAACGCCCCAGCAGAGTTCCAAGGTTTCCTCGTTTTCGAAGACCAGGGAATTGCGAAGCAGATGGATATACTGGCCGGCGGCCCAGCCGTGCGGCATGTCGCCGGTGCCCACGTGGGTATCGGGGTAAATCTCCTCGATCCAGGCGTTGGTGGGCGAAGCGTGGGCAACGTAACCATTGAACAGCCGGTAGAACATGGGCAACTCACCGCGGAGCAGGTAGCACATGGCCCAATCCACCGTGATGTAGGTCCAGATTTTATCGCGGTCTTGGAACACATACTCATCTTCCTTCGCGTGGCCCGCCATGCGCTCCAGCGTGCGCGTCATCATCTCGTCGTGGGGAGCCAGAAATCGCGCCGGATAGAGCGCGGCCATCGTTCCCCAGATATCCAGGCGCGGGTCGAAGGTACTGCCGGGGATGAACTGGTGGTTGCCGATTCCCGCATAGGCGAGCTTTACGGAAGTCAAAAGGTTCGCGCAGAATTGATCGTAGGTTTCCTTGATCCATTTCGTGTCGGCCACTTCCTCGAGAGCTTGCGCCGCGGCGAGAGCCTGGCGCAGTCCCAGCACGGCCCAGAAGTTGTGGTAGTAGATGTATCCGTTGCCGATGGCCTCGCCGTCGCCCTCCGGCAGCAACCCGAAGAAGATGGGCTTTTCACCGTGCTCGGTGCGGAGCTGCGTTTGCTCGGTAACGTTTTTGATCCATTGAGCCCCTCGGCGGATGCTGGGATAAACTTGGCGGAGCCAGGATTGGTCGTGGGTTAGTTCAAAGTGATGCACCAGCGCCCAAAGCGCTTGACCCTGCCCATCCCATTCGGTAAGAGGGTACTGCCAAGCGCCGGATGCCTGTTGGCCCATCGACGCAGGATAGCCTTGCAGAGGGGCTTGCCAGAACAGCCGGAGAGATTTCTCCGCCTCGCGGGCATACCCGGCCACGTCGAGCGCGGCCGCAAGGTATGACCCGTCCCGGTACCAAAATCCGTTATAGACCGTTGCTCCGGGTTTAAGAACGTAGAGGTCATCACCGCCCACACCCGCGCCGGCCAGCCGGGTGCGCAGCAGGAAAATGTTCAGCAACGAGGTTTTGTAGAGATCGTCCAGATGGCGCACGCCGGTCACGAACTCGGCCCCGGGTTGGAGAAACGAATCCCAATCTCTTTGGGCGGTGGCCCTCGCCGCTGCCGGCGAAATACGCGTGATCTTTTCCACATCGCCCGAATGGGATTGATATGGCAAACAAATACACTTGCTGCCTGCGCCGGCGGCGTGAGGCTGGTAGTTGAGGGCCACGGAGCACGCGCGGTCGCGAAGTTCTTCCCTGCCGCATTGAACGTAGAAGACCGCTTTCTGGCTCAGCTTCCCGGCTTTCACTTGCTCAGCATCGACCGGTTCGTCGAACACCCAGATTCCGTTCAGAAGTGTTTGCCGCGCCGCGCCCGTCGACGACGCATCGCACTCGACCTTAACCAGGATTTCGTTGCCCGTGGGCCGGACGACGAATTCCTCGAGCACGGGGACACCCGACCCGGTCAGGCCTATATCCACGACACGAACCTGCTCTCCCACCGAAAGCCGGAGGAGCAAATCTCCGAGTTTGAGGGGGCGGAAAGTGAGCATCCCCAGGAAGAGGTGATAAGTCGCACCGCTCGTCACCGGGAAGCGATATTCGATGTCGCGGTCAAGGTATTGAGCGATCCGGAGGTTGAAAGCCGGGTCAGTCCCCGGCAGGGGTTTCGCATGGGTCTCCGAAGGGCCGGCTTGGGGGGTCAAGGAGTTGTAGCGTGCTTGAGAAACTTCCATCGTCTGCGGCGGTGGGAAGAGGGCCAGAACTTGATCCCCGCTCGTCACGCGGTCGTGGTCAACTTGGATGGAAGTCGTGAAGGGAAACCAGAGGGTGACACGATAGGGCGCGGCGGATTCCTTGATTTCGACGTAGTCCGCCGCCACTCCGCCTTCGTCGGCCGCGAAGGTCCCCCAGCGGAGAGATCCTTGGGGCGAGCGGACTTCGCTCTCGACGATCGGAGCATATCCGCCGGCGAGAGACTGCGACCATTCCATCCCCGTCACCGGCTGAAGTGGCGCTCCCATTTCCAGGGTTGTATCTACGTTGTGGTTTTTGAGTTGGCCGAATTTGTCGACGATGCCGGGAGGTTGGTCGCGGAAGCCAATGGCCGTCTGCAAATTTGTGTTGTAAAGCACGGATGGACTGCTTGGGGCGCTTGCCCCGCTCGGAGAAGATTCACTTGAGACAGGTGCATCCGCAAGAGCGGCGGCACGCGAACTCACGTCTACCCCCGCGGTGGTTAACCCCAGGACTACGCCTGATCTCACCAGAAACTGCCGTCGATTGGGCCCTTTCATTATTGCCTCCGTATGAATGGTACATAATAAGCCGCACATATTAGCGCAAAGAGAGAGAGTTTTTGAGAATATATGAGGCAGGGACGCGGATGCGCACCCTCGCGTGGTGGCCGTCATCGCGACGAACCGAAGGTGAGTGCCCAGTCGCAGACGGTCGCAATTCGTGCGCGCAGCCATGGTGAAGCCCATTCGGCTGAAACCTATTTATTGGGCAGGCGGATTGTGTGGCAAAATCTAGGTCCCGCAGAAACGTGCGCTCTATCCGCAGTTTTGGCTAGGGTGCGCGGGAGCTACGTCAACGGCAGCGCCAGGAAGGCTGCCGGCGCAGATCAATCGCGTCAGGAGGGAATCCGATGAAAAACCACAGGAGAACAACGCCATCCGAGCCGGCGGGAAAATCGCGCGGGGAATCGCGCGGGTTATCGCGGCGCGGACTGTTCCAGGCAGCGGTGGTGATGGCTCCTCCCTTGTTGGGAGCGTTCGCTTCGAGTTCTGGCGCGGAAGAGCCAAGCCAGGGGGCGAAGCCGGCACCGCGGGGACGCGCCAATTCGTGGTCGTCGATTCGCAAGTCTTTGCACCAACAGGCGGCCCGCGTCAAGGTATTCGACACCCACGAGCACATTTGGCATCAGGACCGCCGGCAAAAGGAGGAGCCGGATTTCTTCCTCCTCTTTTCTCATTACACCAGTGATGATCTGATTAGCGCGGGAATACCGGAGTCCGTCTGGAAAGAGACGCGCGGATTGCAGGACCACAACATCCCGCTGGAACAACGCTGGAAGAGCTTTGCTCCTTACTGGCGGTTCACGCGCACCACGGGCTACGGCCGTTGTATGTTGATCGCGGCGCGCGACCTTTTCGGAGTTGACGATTTCAATGAGCGGACGTTCAAAACCCTTTCCGAGCGGATTACGGCGGCGAACCGGGACCCCGAATGGTACAACACGGTTTTAAAGATCAAAGGCGGAATCTATACTTCGCTGTTGGATGACCTGGCGTCAGGCCCTGATCACCTCCTGGACTTTGATCCAAAGTTTTTCCGGATCATCAGGCGCATGAACTACCTGGTGACAGCCGAGCCCCATACGGCGAATCTGATTGAGGAAGCCACCGGGGTGTCCATCGGCAAGCTGGCCGATCTGGAGAAGGCGCTCGGGCAGGCCATCCAAAACGCCATGCAGCAGGCCAGCCGCATTTCCCCCGAAGGGCTGGCGGGAATCAAGTGCGGCCTTGCCTACAGCCGAACCCTGGCATTTGAAAATGTGGCCCGGCCTGATGCCGAGAGGGCTTTCGAAGCGATATTCTCTAGGTCGAATTTGGGTGAGCAGGAGCAGCCGACTCACAAGGCACTTCAGGATTACATGATGCACCGGTTAGTCGAGCAGTGCGCGGAGCATCACCTGCCGATGCAGATTCACACCGGAATGCAGGCCGGCAACCGCAACCACGTGGCCTGGACAAATCCCGCGTTGCTCAGCAATTTGCTGGAGGAATACCCACAGGTTCGATTCGATATTTTCCATGGCGGGTACCCCTTCCTGGGTGAGCAGGCAACGATTTGCAAGAACAACCCCAACTGCTATGCCGACCTCTGCTGGCTGCACATCATTTCACCCAGCATGGCCAAGTTCCATCTGCATCAACTGATTGACACTGTGCCGGGGAACAAAATCCTGGGGTTCGGCGGCGACTTCTTTCATGTCGAGGGCGCTTATGCGCATTGTCAGATGGCGCGGGAGATCACGGCCGACGTCCTGGCCGATAAGGTGGAAGCCGGTGACTTGCCGGAAGGCCACGCGGCCTTTCTGCTCGAAAGGATTCTCTATGGTAACGGGAAGGATCTCTTCACCAAGAGTTGAGGCCTCGAACCCGGGCAGCCCGCATCGTTCCTCGCAGCATGGCGAATGGCCGTCCAGCGGTCCAACCACATTTTTGGGCAAGCACGAGAACTTTTGAATGTCGCGCACTCGACAACGACAGGAGCGATATGGCGAATCGTAGGAATTTTCTAAAGACGGTGATCGTGGGGGTAGCGGGGGGAACAGGTGTTGCGGCCATCGGGGCTCACAAGCAAGGTGGCGCCGATCCTCAGGGGACGGAAAAGGCGAGGACCATTCCCGTCGCCGTCATCCAGTTTGACGCCGCGTCCGGGCAGGTGGACCGCAACCTGCGCGAAATGGAACGCTTAGGCGCCGCCGCGGCGCAAGCCGGCGCGCGCTGGATCCTGTTTCACGAATTGACCACGTGCGATTACGTGGAGAAGGCGGACGACGTCGTGGAGGCCGTTCCCGATGGGCCTTCCACGGTACGGATGGCAAAGGTCGCAAAGCGGTTCAAATGTTTCATCGCCTTCGGACTGGCGGAGGCCCATCGCGGTCGCGTATATGACGCGCTGGTTTTCGTTGGACCGCACGGTTATGTCTATCACTATCGCAAAACCTGGCTTTGGCATCGGCAAAAGGATACGAGTTTCCGCGATGAATGGAGCCGCTATGATCCCGGAGCGGGACCGCAGATCTTCGCCATCGATGGCGTGCGCGCGACGTGCTTTATCTGCTCCGACGGTGACTCGGCACGGTGCATCACAGAGATGGCGGCGCTGAAACCGCGCGTCGTTTTCTACCCCAACAACCGCGAAAGTTGGCCGTCGCTGGACGTGCTCGGGAAAATGGCCAAGACGATCCAGTCGCCCCTCCTGGTGGCGAATCGCGTTGGCCGCTCGGTGATCTTCGACTGCCCGGGCGGTAGCGCCGTCATTTCTGCTCAGGGAGAAGTTTTTGCCCAGGCCAATCGCCAGGGCCGGGAAGAGATTCTGCACTGCAAGCTGGAACTGCCAGGGGTTTGAGCGCCGGAGGTGCGGTCCGTTCTTGTGCTCTTGCAGGGGTAGCGCGGACCTGTTTTGTAGGTCCGCGGCTCGTTCCACATGGGCAAGGAAAAGCCGCGGACCTACAAAACAGGTCCGCGCTACCTTGACCGCCGCGTGGGTGAAAAGAAAGGGGGACCGGCGAACCGGTCCCCCTTGAGTTTTGGCGCGGCGTGCGCGTCATCAGTCCTGCTTAGAAAAGAGGAGTTACCGACCCACGATCGAGCACCGCTTTTGCCGCTAGCGTGACCTTGGGGGAGCTGCTCGGCGTTGAGAAGATCCATCCTCCCACGGAAACCACATCGTTCACCTTCAAACCCGAAATGGTGAGAGTCGTAGGCGAGAAGGTTGTCGCCTCGGTCGTTTGAACGGTGATATTGACGGGCGCCGGGATCGGCGGAGCGCTCGCCGTCGCGGCGGCGGGCACGAAGAAGACCGGGAGGGTGCTGAGAGTAAAGCTCAATGCGCTCGCATTGACGGCGGCCACCGAGCCGGTGATCTGACTGGGCTCAAGCTTGATACTATTGGTCGTAAAAGTGATCGCGGCAGCAGCAGTGATGGGGGTCGAACTGGACGAACTGCTCGCCGTGGTTACTGATCCCTGGACGACCACCTGCACTTGCTGGCCCACCTGCAAGTCCGAAGCACTGGCAAAGCTTAGCCCGTCGGGAATCGCGAAGCTGCCAGAGTCAACGGCATAGGTGACACCGGTAGGCGGGACGGTCACGGTGACCCGTTGCCCAAAGGGAAGTACGTTGGGTGTGGGCGTGGGCGGCCCTTGCTGTGGGACCAAGTCCATGACCGTGTTGCCGCCTGAGGTGCTCAAGCGGAGGATGTTGCCTTCCACCACCGTTTGCCCAGGAGGCTGGGCATAGTCGACTTCATCCGCGAGCAGGGTTCCACCTGCCAGGAGGCTCACTTCGACTTTCACAATTTGCCCCACGGCCAGGCAGGAAAAAGCTTCAGTCGAGCAGGTGGCGCTGGTGGGGAAACCCTTATAGGTAGTGCTGCTGTCTACGCCGATGCTAACGGTTCTGCCATTGCCAGATTGGAGACCGAATAGGTTTGTGCCAATGCTCTGAATCGTCCCTGATAAATGACCGAGTTTGGCAATGGGCCCGCCGGAAGCATTTGGCGGCGGCAACTGCGAAATCGTGACGCCATTCGTAGCGGCAAGATTCACGGTGAGATCCGGCTGGATGACCGTGTTCAAATGGATGTCGAGCTTAAGGCCCAGGGGCGTGTTTGCCGCCAAGGTGACAGGAAAAGGCGCCGTGGAGAATGTTAGCATCAAGGGAGTAGTGGTCGGAGTGAGCTGGCACACCTTGTTGTTGTCGCACGCATTGGCGCCGGTGCCGATCGTGGCGCCCGAGCCGTTGAAGATCGTGAGTTGTGGATTGGCGAAGGTCAGGCTCAGGCTGGTGTAGGTTCCTGCCGGCACATTCTTGCTATCGAGAAAAGCCGAGTCGGTCTGGAGCTGGGAGACATTTACGGGGATCGGATTGGTGCTGGACAAAAGCGAAACGCTCCCCGGTGACAGAGTGGCTCCCGTGATGCTCAACTGGAAGAACAGAACCGTCACACCCGCCGGCGGCGTGTCAGTGATCGTAAGGCTGACCGGCACATCGGCTGGGTTCGGAGGGCTTACCGGGGTCGTGGTGACCTGAGATTGGCTGCCACATCCCGACATAAACAGGAGGAATACTACAATGGAGAAAAACTGCGCTGCTTTACGCATCTTTGCCTCCTAGGGCTAATGGGTCACATCGTCGCGAATCAATCTGTGTACGGTCTTCTGGCTCATAAGTGCCAGCTTAGGAATAGTGCGGTCGTATCACTCCGCGAGCCAAATTAACCGGTGATCGGCCGATTTGACCCGCACGATTCGAAAACGCTGAAGCTAAATAGTCAATGAACTGTATAGACGACCTCCTCTGCATGCAGCCAAGCGTGACGCCGGTGTCGGGAGAAAGCTATATACTTTACCCCTTTCCCGCCTACCTGAGAGGCAAGAGACAGAGAGCCGCAATACAGACCTTAATCTCTGGTTCGATAATATACACTTCTCCCTCACAAAGGGAAACCCCGAGGCGGGAAAAAGTTGCTTTGGCTGCGCGATTTAACAATAATTTTGCTTTGCGAAGGATCACCTGGGAGCGCCTGGACTCGACGCGGGATTCCCGCCAACAGATTTGTGACAATTTGGCCGTTTCTGGACATTGCGGCGGGAGGATAAGTGCGATTCCCGGGCGGGGTAAATTTTAGACCGAAGTTACCCTGACAATTGGCGCTAAATTCTGGGTGAAGCCTCTTATTATGCAGGGGTTGAGAAGAATCGTGCATTTCAATATGTTCCCATGTAAATCTAAATATTCCGC
>Ga0187849_1001938_pt1 | contig 20888 bp, 18 predicted proteins | sample June2016WEW_4_10_2_FD_132412 | JGI IMG/M metagenome (GOLD analysis project Ga0187849, IMG submission 132412) | Peatland microbial communities from SPRUCE experiment site at the Marcell Experimental Forest, Minnesota, USA - June2016WEW_4_100 | ecosystem: Environmental > Terrestrial > Soil >...
AGTAAATATCCCCCGGCAAAGCCGGGGGCTTTACGGTTGCTGGCCCCTCAAAGGGGCCTGATCGCAACCGATCAGAGGCAAAGGCCAAAACCTCGTGAAACACCGGCCTGGACGTTGCATCGCAATCGCAAAAATGGTGAAGCACACTGCCGGATATGTCAAACTTCTGCTGCCTCCCCGGCAGAGCCGGGGGATCTCCCCACGGATTAGAAAATGCGATCCCGTCCGGCAGAAAGCAGGCAGAAAGCCAAGCTATCGCTCCGAAGTCCCTGGTCCCGACCCGCTCTCCGGAGGCTTTACATTCAGGGCGCCGGCGACCAGGCCGCGGGAATCGTTTACAGTGACTTTCTTGGACTCGCCCGGATCCAACCAGAAGTAGTTGTCATCAATGGTAAAAGAGTCCAGGTGACCAGGTCGCAGTACGTGCGCCGCCACGGCGGGAAGGCTGCCGGTGTTTGCCAGGATCACCGTGTTGCCCTCGACCTGCAGGCTCAATTTCGTCTCGGGCAGATTGAACAGCGAGTCTTTGGCGTGCTCGAAATTCGACCAGTAAAAGGACCGCTGAGCGAGCGAGTTATTTCGCCGAACGTCCACCACGGTCAGCATAGGCGATGTGTCGGTCTCATCCGCGCTCAGCTTCAGGGTCCCAACCTGCCGAACGCGATCGATGGAATCTGATCCGCGATAGGACTCGCTCCTGATGGTCCGAAGTTGCGAATCGTATACGCGCACCGCAACCTCCCAAGCCGAACCCTGCAAGGCGTCCGTATCGTCCAAGAGAAACACGGGAATCTCGACGCTTGTCCGGTTCAGGTTAATCGAAGGAAACAAAGCGCATCCCAGCAGGGGCGAAAAGGCGTCCCGCACAATGTAGTGGGCGATCTTCGGCGCCCCATACCAATCTACGGTGGACCAAGCTGCGGCTGGGTAGTTGTCGTTGATCTTATAGTACAAGGCACCCGCAGAGTGGGGCCAATTCGTGCGGGCCCGTTCGAGGGTGTGGCGTAGCGCTGTGGCTTGCGCGAGTTGCGTGGCCGTGATGAAGCGCTCCATGGTGGCACCTTGCGTGAAGTAACCCGCCTGTTTCGCGAGCCGGGCCATATCATCTGCAGTGTTGAAGATGGGTGTGTGATGCGCGAACGTACCATCGGGAGGCGCGGGCCAGAGGTCCCTCTCGTTTTCGGGCAGATAGCGACGTACTGATTCCATTACGGGCAGACTCGCGAGCCCGAACTCCCCGAAGAACACGCTGGTGGTATTGAGGTTATCATCCAAGTGCGCGTACCCCCACCAGGCGTCATACCTATGGTCGCTGCCGCCCCAGGGTTCGCCGCGATGGAACATACGGGTTCCGTCGAGTTCGATGCTATAGCGACCCATCATGTCAATTGCAGGGCCGAACGGGCGCGGGGATTCATTCCCGCCCGCATACATCACCAGCGCGGGATGATTGCGGATGCGCAAGGTGTTGAGCCGGACGGTCTCTTCCAGCATGTCATAAGGCTGATCGTTGTGGCTGTCCCAAGCCGTCGGCCACTCCTGCATGACCATGATACCTTTGCGGTCACAGAGATCATAAAAGTCGTCCGTTTCGGGCATGCCTGAGCCCCAGGCGCGAAGAAATTGCACGTGTTGCTGGGCGGCCAGGCTGAGGAATCGGTCATAGCGCCCTCGCGAGAAATCCATCGAGGAATCCATCGTGCACCAGTTGGATCCCTTGACGAACATCGGACGGCCGTTGATCACGAAAGTCCAATTGTAATGATCCGGCCGCGGGCCGTCGGCCTGCGGAAACATCTCCACGGTCCGGATGCCAAAAGTCAGTTGCGTGGTGTCCGACCGCGCACCAGCCGCAGGAATGAATGAGAGCCTCAGCCGGTACAGGTTTGGATCGCCAATATCATTGGGCCACCAGAGCCTCGGCGAGGGAATAGTAAACCGCAACCGCTCCCGCCGGGCAGCGGTTGACGAGGAGACCGAGTACGTGAAGTTGATGGGCGTACCCTGGAAATTATCGGGCTCGATGGTTCCCATCAGCTTACCGGACCATCCGGCGGTCGTTCCCTGCAGATCCACGCTCAGTTCCATCAGCCCCCGCTGGGCGTCAGCCGTGGCCACGAATGGATGCATTAACCGGACTGGCGGTGTGTCCTCAATTCGAACCGAGCGCCAGATGCCCAGCGCGGGGATGGAGGAGTAATGCCAGCCCCAGACGTTGTTGAAGACCACCGTATGGCGCCAATCGGAGTTGGACCACAACTCCTTCTTGCCGGGCGCCGGGTCGATCTTGACAATCAAGGTGTTACTATCGCGGAGCAAAGTCGCGACCGGGAATTCCGGGCCGCCAAACATGCCTTCATGGCTGCCGAGCAGCGTTCCGTTCAGCCACACCGTGCAACGGATGGCGCAGCCGTCAAATACCAGGCGCTCGCCGGCCGTCCCGCGAGGCCTTGCAAAAGTCCGCTTGAACCACCATGTTTCAAAGCTCTTGTCGTGCGCAATTTTGTCGTTGCGGCCGAACTTGGGGTCTGGGATCTTTCCCGCCGCGGTGAGAGCGCCGTGCACGCTACCCGGTACTTGCGCCGGGATGGCTTCCGGCCAGGAGCCAGTCAGGCGCTCCTGCTCTTGGCCTGCCTCAGCCATCTGCCACTCACCATCGAGAGACAACACCACCGAGGTGGGAGGATGCTGCACCATGTCGGCGCGCAGTTCGACCGTTGCTGGCGAGCCGGACAGCGGCGAAGCGCCCGCCTGGTAGCTTTGGCGCTCGTAATCGTCGAGCGCCAACCGCCGCACGATACGTGCTGAATTGGAGTTGGCCGATAGGTCGGGGACTCCCTGCGCTGTTCCGGCGTCCATATTCCACAGCCCCAGAGTCGCGGCATCGGGTTTCGAGGCAGATCCGGGAATTGCCGACACAAGGCGCAGGCCTCGGGAAATGCGCACCTCATCGATGAGACCCGAGCAGCCGGGAGGGTCCGAGTAGGGCCCCGTTTCTGGTGCAACGGTCACGGCGCGGCCGATCCAGAGGCCGCCGCCGTTCTCGCCTTTCCGGTCCGCACGCCTTACGCCCTGGGTCGCGACCGCCGCGCCATCAATGAACAGGCGTACAGTGGCGCCGTCGAACGTCATGGCTACGTAATGCCACTGATTGTCCACGATATTGCGTTCCGCCATAGTCAACGCCGGCGTATAGCCGGGCAGATAAGCGCTGAAGTAGCCGCTGCCGGAGAATGTGAAGATCTCCCAATGCCGGGGTGCCTCCCGGCGCTCGCTCGAAACCAAGATGTTGGGTTGCCGGTCACTGCGCAGCTTGACCCAACAGTCAACGGTAAACGGCGGCTGACTGTAGTCCGGTCGGTCCGCAATCGAAAGCACGCCGAATTGCGCGTTCAGCGCCGTGCCAAACCGTCCCGGGGAATAGTAGTGGGTGGCGGGCCAGATCTGTGAGCCTACCAGAAGGATACTGAAGAATGCTTGCAGGACTGCTCTCATGGGTCACCTCTCTTTGCATCTCTTGCGCGGCGGCAGACGGCCCAGCGCCGCTCATCATTTCCAGAAACGCTCGATTTCCTCCAGCGTGCGGCCCTTTGTTTCAGGCATGATCTTCCAGACGAAGAAGAACTGCGGCACCAGGACCGCCGCAAAAATAAAGAAACTGCCCGGCACTCCGAGGCTGTCGCGCACGATGGGAAACATCTGGTTGTAAACGCAGTCCGTTACCCAAACCGCTAGCGTGGCAATCGCCATCGCGCGGCCGCGGATGCGTGTGGGAAAGATTTCCGACATCACCACCCACTTGATGGGCCCCATGGAAAAAGCGAAGCAGGCGACGAACAGGCACATCATGCCCACAAGTAGCGGACCTTCGGTGCGCCCGGAGTGGAACAGGACTCCGATGGTGGTCAGAGCGGCAAACGCGCCGGCATTACCGACGAAAAGCAGCGGCCTGCGGCCCGCGATATCCATTAACCAGATTGCGATCACCGTGAATATAACGTTCACGAGCCCAATCGAGACAAAGCCGCCGAGCGCCGAGCCGAGCGAAAAACCCGCTTTCTCCAGGATTCCGGGCCCGTAGTACAGAACCACGGTGATGCCGCTGAGTTCCGAGACGATCGCCAGGAACAGAGCTACAAACAACGCCTTGCGGAGTCCGGGCGCAAACAACTGGGCCAGAGAGCCCGTTCCTTCCGCAGTCGCATCCTGGATTTCTTTCATCTCACTTTCGGCAACAGCGGGCCCACCGATCTTCCTCAGGACCCGCATCGCATCGGCGGTGCGCCCGACCTTCGTCAGCCAGCGGGGAGTCTCTGGAATCGCGAAGCAAAGGACCGCGAAAACCATGGCAGGGAATACCCCCATCCCGAACATGCCGCGCCAAACTTGATCGACTACCAACCAATGGTAGAGGCCCGATCTGTGGGTTCCGGCGGCACGCGACGCCAGATGCTGGAGCCACGCATTAGATAAGAGCACCAGGCAGATGCCGATGGTGACAGCGAATTGAAACAGGGTCACCATGCGCCCCCGGAGACGTGGTAAGGAGACCTCCGAGATGTACAGCGGGGAGACCATGGACGCGAGACCGACTCCCACTCCGACCAGCAGCCTGGACCAGATGAGCGCGTCGATATTCCACGCCAGGGCGCATCCGATACTGCAGATTGCAAAAAGGAAGCCGGATACGAGAAGAACAATCTTTCGGCCGAATCGGTCGCTGAGCGTGCCTGCCACTCCTGCCCCTATGGCGCATCCGACCAGGGCTGAACTGACAAGCCAACCCTCCATGGCCGGACTGAGCGCGAACTGCGCCTTCAAGGGAGCGAGCGCACCCGAGATGACAACCGTGCCAAAGCCGAACAGCAGGCCGCCGAGCGCGGAGACGATGGCTAGGAACGTCAGGTATATCAAGCCCTGCCCATCTGCTTTCTGGCGGCTCGCGGGGCTGATTGCCAGGTCGGACATATAGGCTCCTGAAAACGGAATCAATCGCCGGCCGTCGAGGCGGGAAGCCGGCGCGTAGCAGAGCGATACACCTTGCCCTCAATTCCCAAGAGCGAGGCTACGTGCAGGAGTTCGCGTTCCCAATCACCGTAGCAGCCATGGATGTGGTTGCAGGGATAACTGGCCAGGAACTCGTCGGCCGGGCACTCCAGCCGTGCAAAAGCGATCGGCCATTCGGGCGTGCACGTTGCGCCCTTCGCCAGAGCTACGTCGCGCGGAAACTCCACAAATTCTCCGGGCACGATGGCCATCCAATACCGGCCATTTTGCCGCGCCAGCCGCGCCAGCGTGACTTTGCCGGGAGCCGCGAAATGATGCACCGAGGCGCCGCCTGCCGGATAATAGGAAACCTCCGGGTACAGCGTCACCTGTTTGAGATTGACCGCAGGATCTTCCGAGCCGCCGGCGAAGTACGTCGCGTGGGTGCCCGAGTTGGACAGATACCAAACGTCGTCCTCAGAGTCGTAATGCCGCACGTCGGCAAACAACACGGGCTTGCGACTGATAAACTTGAAGATCTGCATGGTGAGCGCGCCGTCCATGTCTGCTTCAGTGGCAGCCACGATCGGCTCGTGCGGGCCATCCCAGTCATACGGATCGTTCAGAAAGGCTTCGGCCACGTCCAGCGTGACGAAATAGTCCGTGAGGTCGCCGTGAGCCTTGGTTCCGACAAAATCGAGCCTCCGCTCCGAGATGATTTGCCGGTAAGCGTAATACGAACGGATCTGGAGCTTCAGCTTTTCCGGTGTGAGGACCTTCCCGTCATACTTGATCTCGCGGACGTGCTTTTCGAGCCAGCCGAGGGCGGCCTCGACGCGACGGCTATCGGCGCGTTTGGCGTATTCCACGACGTCGTGCTGTTCGATATGCTCCACATCGACCCCGAAGATCTTCTGCCATTCATCAAGGTTCGCCACCGCCGTGTACATGCCCAGCGCACGCCCGCCAAAAAGGCCGTAGGTCTGCCCGCGCAGACGCGAGAGTGCGCCGGCGGCGTTGATATAACACATGACGCTCGCCAGCACGGCCGGATCCTGGATTTTTCCCCAGATCCGAATGTGCGGCCGGCCGAGTTGTTGTAGCGCACCGGAGGCGGCCAGCATGCCCACCATGCCGGGTTCAGACGGATGCAGGTTGCAGAACAGCAGGTAGGGCCCCGGTGCGAATGCCGTGGCAATCGCCGAGAGGTGCGGAAAGCACCAAATGGCATAATTCAGGATCGTCAGATCGCATCCCGTTTCCAAGAGGTGCCGCGCTTCGATCTGTGCGAGCTGCTGGTTCCAGATGATCTCGCGCCCCGGCACGACTTCCACTTGGCCCGTGCCTTCGAGCGCTCGGGCAAGATTATCCTGATATGTCTGATTGACCGGCAGCAGCTCCTTGTGGATATACTCGCGGCCGTCTGACAACGTCAGGATGCCTACCTTCAACTTATTCATTTTAAGTCTCCTTTGAGGCCTGCGCGGTTTTCGCCGTGCGGTGATAGTACTTGATCTCCAGATCTTTGAGGAATTGCAGGCCTTCGGAAAGCAACTCATCGCTCGACGTGCTCAGCTTGCGCCAGATACAGGTGGCCGCGGCCATGGCGCCGGAAACCTCGCTGAAGGACTCCATCCCGACCATGCCGCTGTAACCGGCGTCGGCCAGTGCCCGATAGAGACCATCCCAATCCACGCGCCCCGTTCCGGGCGTTCCGCGATGGCTTTCGCTCAAGTGGTAATGGCACAGGTACGGCGCCGCCTTCCTGGTGGGCTCATAAAAATCCGCCTCCTCGATGTTCATGTGATACGCATCGAGGTGAATGGATACGTTCGGCTCGCCGATCAACTCCTTTAACCGGAGCGCCTGATCGCAAGTGTTCACAAGGAAGCTTTCATAACGGTTGATGGGTTCGATGCCGACAGTCACGCCTAGTTCCGCAGCATAGCGCGCGGCCTGCCTGAGCGCGCTGGCGGCCCGCTCCCAGTATTCTTCGCCCGGAAGGGAGGCGATCCGGCGGCCGATCGCGGAATAGGTGACGCCGGTGAATACAGTAGCGCCCATGTCCGCAGTTGCCCGGATGCACCCAAGCAAGTACTCGACCCCCCGCCGGCGGGTGGCTTCGTCTTCGCCGGTAGGATCGTCAGCTTCGGAGCACGCCGTAGATGTGCACAGGCCGATACCAACATCCGCCGCACGCTTGCGAATCGCTTTGGCATCCACCAACCCCAGTTCCATCAAGGGGACCTCGATAACATCAAAACCCAGACGTCGAGCACGATCGATCAGATCCAGCGTCTGATTGCTCCAGCTTGACGTCCAGGCATAAGCATGTACCGCATACTTGAGCTTCTGCATGTTCATACCCTCGAATCAATGTGTGGCAGCGGCCACGGATTTAAGTTTGTCAACAAGGGCAACCGCGTTTCGGCAGTTGTCCCGGATCTGGTTCCAGCGCTTGGCGGCAATGTCGTCGGCTGTGGCAATCCATGTTCCACCCACGGCGACAACCGCTTTCAGCGCGAGATACTCGCTGAGGTTAGCCTGATTGATGCCCCCGGTCGGGATGAAGCGCACGCCGGTGTGCAGATAGGGCGCCGCGATGCTCTTCAGCATGGGGACGCCGCCCGCCGCGCCGGCAGGGAAGAACTTCAAGAACTTCACTCCCCGGCTGAGCGCGCTTTCGATGTCGGTGGGAGTCATCACGCCGGGCGAAAACGGGAACTTCAATTCGAGTGCCCGGCCAACGATGGCAGGGTTAAAACCCGGCGCTACGCCGAATGTGGCTCCGCATTCGACGGCACGCATCAGGTTACCGGCTGTCAGGATCGTTCCCGCGCCGACAAGTATTTCGGGGCGCTCCCGGGCGATCCGTTCGATGACAGCAGCGGCCGCTTCGGTACGGAACGTGATTTCCGCAGCCGGCAACCCACCTTCAGCCAGCGCATCGGCGAGGGGCAGCGCCGCCGCAACGTCCTCGATGGCTATCACTGGAATAATGCGCAACGCGGCGATTCGTTCGTAGACTCTCTCCATGAATCAACTCCTATAGTTCTACTTCTGTGGCTGGGCACCGGCGACTGGGGCTCTGCATGCTGGGCCAGAAACCACTCCGCGGACAACGCGCTGCAGGAGCGCCGGGGTGCAGATTCGTCCTGCGATGTCGGCTAAGCGCTCGAACATGAGGTCGTCAATGTTCACTTTCAGGACCTGGGCAATCACTTGAGTCCAGCCGTGCAGAAAATACAACCAGCCGTCCTCGACGGTGAGATGGCGGCTCTCGGCTTGCGCGAGGGCCTGGTGTAAAAAGTCCAGTTCGCCTCGGTAGTTCAGTTCCCATGCAATGCCATCTTCCGGAAACACGCCGCTGTCGGTGATCGGGGAGCCAGGTGAGTCCTTGCCCATCCCTGTAGCATTGATCACCAGCGAAGCGGGCGGCATCTGAGCCATATGCCGGTCGTTGGCTTCAGGGTTGCTATTACAATAGTATTCGAACTGAATATCTGTATTTAAGCCAGCAATCATGGACTCCAAATGCTGGAGGCGTCCTGGTGAACGGTTCACGATCACGATACGTTTGGGGCGATCGCCGCGATTGGGCTTGTGGGCGAAATGGAGAATGATAGCCGTGGTTGAACCGCCGGCGCCCAAGCATAGAACATGGCCGCCGTTTACGCGGAAGTAGTCCTCGCCTAGCAAGGAGTCCAGGCTCAGCCCGGCGGAGATGGGGTCCTTCGCATGCCCTTCCAGCGCCGATCCATTCTTAGAAATGCTGGAAACCTCGCCGCAGGTGACCGCATATGGATCCGCATAGTCGAACATATCGCGCGCCGCTTCGAACAAGTTGATTTTGTGACTAGTGACCAAGGCGCCGAGCGAAAGAGGGTCGTACTTGATCTGTGCCACGGCGGTCCGGTATTTCTCCGGATCATCGTGGAGCTTGAAATCCATGCCTTCCATGACCACGTCGGGGTGGCCGAGTTCCTGCATCCAGAGTGGAAAGACCTTCATAATGGATGAATTGGCCGTCGTCACGCCGATGAAATACATGGTCGGGAGGGTCTTTTTGCTGATACTGTACACGGGAGCGGGCGCCTTGGGAAGAATGCGATGTTCCGGTTGCGAGCCGGCCAGAACGGCGAGGCAGGCCCGCAAGGCTCCCCAGCCCATCGCGTCCATAGCGCCGTCCGTGTGGGAAGCGCAGTGCGGGGTGGTGATGATCTGGGCAAGTCCGAAAAACGGATGACCGGCCGGCGGCGGTTCCTCGGCATAAACATCCACGGCGGCTCCGGCGATGTGGCCCGCTCGTACCGCCTCGGCCAGGGCCACTTCATCCACCAACTCACCCCGCGCAGTGTTTATCAGGTAGGAACCCGGTTTCATGCGCGCCAGAAAACCCGCATTCACCATGTGCCGCGTCTCCGGAAGCACCGGAACGTGCAGAGATACGAAATCCGATTGGGCCAAGACCTCCTCGGCAGTCCTAAATTCCACGCCCAAAGAGCGCGCAGCTTCCTCATCTGGACGCGGGTCGTACATCACCACGCGGCAGTTCCAGCCTTGCAAGCGCCGGGCGACTTCTTTGCCGATCGAGCCAAAACCGAGCAACCCAATGGTCTTCCCTTGAATGGTCAACCCTCTCGTGCGCGGCCACCCCCCGCCCCGAACCTCGAGAGCACTTTGCAAAACCGACCGGCCCAGCGAAAGCATCAGGGCGATCGTCAGTTCAGCAACCGAGACAGAGTTTGCATCCGGCGTATTAGCAACCACGATAGAGCGTTCGTGGGCCGCCGTGAGATCGACGTTGTCGACCCCCACTCCATAGCGTGCGATAACCTTCAGCCTGTCCGCATGCTCAAGGGCCGCACGGTCGATGGTGTCCAAGCCCGCGATGTAACCGTCGATACCCGGCAGCAATTCCTGCAATTCCGCGGAGGTGAGCGGTCGGCCCAGTTGGTTGTAAATCACCTCGCCGACGGCCGCCTGGAGCTCTGTCCGCAGGCGCGGGTCGTTCTTGCCGTACGTGGTCGGCGTTACCAGAACGTGGTAGGATTTCAAGTCTCGCATTGGTTTCACCTCGCGACAGGCGCCGACCAGCGCGGATTGTCCACCACTTCAACGCAGCCATTTCGCTGGATCACTATTTTTCGAAAGCCGCGCTGTTCGATGGCGGCGTAATCGTGCCCTGCATGGCCTGGATAGGCAAAGAAGGTGGCGAGGTCGTCGATCCCGGTGTTGATTGACCGGTGTGCCCAGCCGGGCGGAGCGTACACGATGCGCCCGGGGGAGAATTCCTCTGCGGCCCAGTCGCCCTCTTCATTTTCCATCAGCAAGAGCCCGCAGCCGCGCAGGCAATAATAGATCTCGGCGGTCTCCCGCACGGCATGGTAGTGACCCTTGGTCATAAAGAATTCGTTTCCGACCCGACCCGGGTGGACGATCGAGATGCCGTGGAGTAATTCGCCCGCGACTTCCGGCCGCCGCTTCTCGTACACCTCGTAAATGAGCGGATCGGACGGAACCATCTGTTCGTAGGCCTGTTGAGCATTGAATTGACCCTGCAACGCGGACAACCGCCGTTGCAGGTGGGTATCAAAACACCTCAGCAGGTCAGGGCTGAGGCCCAGTTCAAAGGCGAACGGGCGCGAACCGGCGGGAACACCGCAACCGACGCCCTGCGTCGAGCACCTATTCTTCATCAGACCCCCTTTCTTTCCGAGCTTCGAAGTGGGCAAGGGGCTCCAGGACGACCTTCAAACCATTTCGGTCCCGTGCCGCCTGGAAACCAGCTATGACGTCACGAAGCGGGAACCGCCCACTGATGAGCGGGGTCAAATCAATTTCACCGGAAGCCACCATATTGGCGGCCCAACGGCAATCCGCGGTGCTGCAGCCGGTCGTGCCGGTCACGACCAACTCCCTGTAGTGGACCAGGTTGGCGTCGAGCGCGATCAACGGCTGCTCCTTCGGCAGCCCGGCAAAGAAAATGATCCGCCCGCCCACGGCTGCCGCGCGCACGGCATTCTCGAGCGCCGCGGGGGCGGCGGTGGCGACGATGACCACGTCGGCGCCCACGCCGCTGCTCTCACTCAGCACGGCATCTACCAGCTCCTCACGGCCGATATCGATGACGCGGTCGGCGCCAAGTGCGTACGCTGTCGCGATTCGTTGGGTGGATTGCTCACTCATCAGCACGCGGCGGGCGTCGCGACGTCGAGCTAGCAACAGGTGCATGATACCGATCGGACCTGCTCCCTGAATGAGCACGACATCGCCTTTACCCACGGACACCGCCTCCTGGCCGTGCAGCACGCAGGAGAACGGCTCGGCGAGCGCCATGCCGGCCGGATCGACGGCGGAGTCTACCCCGATCACGTTGCCCTGCTCGATGGCCGGCTCGGTTATCCGCATGTACTCGGCGAACGCTCCATCGATGGTGATCCCGAACGCGTCATAATCTGGGCAAAGGTTGTTTTTCCCTACCCGGCACGACCGGCACCTTCCACAGCCGATGTTAGGCGCGATGAAGACGCGTTGTCCGGCATGGTAGCCGCGCACGTTGCGGCCAACTTCCGCCAACCTGCCCACGACCTCATGTCCAGGAACGCGTACCGTTCCGGGGCTGTACTTGCGATGGCTACCCTGGAAAATTCGCAGGTCCGTGGCACAGATGCTGGCAGCCTCGACGCGCAGGAGCATCTCGTCTGGAGCGACGGAGGGAATCTCTCGTTCCTCCACCCGCAGGTCTTTAGATCCGTGATAGACCGCAGCCAGCATGTTCAACGTCCTGCAACGGTGCGAGCTTCCAGTACCTCTCGCATTGCTACCGGCCGGTGTTCCAAAAAGGACTTGGTCGCCGCCAATACCCCAGCGACTGCCCAGCGCCCGTCGGCACCGGTCGCGCGAGGGCGCGCTCCGGTCCGGACGCAATCCAGGAAATGCCGCAATTCCGCGACGTAAGCGTCGGCGAATCGCTGAGGCCACGTGCGGTAAATGGGCGCGATAAGTCCCTGGTCGCGATTGTTACAGATGACCACGGCTTGGCTGCGCAGATCCCCGATTTGCAAAATGCCGCGTTCGCCGACAATCTCGACGCGCGCGTCGTATCCGTAGTCGCACGGGCAAACGCCGGTGATGCAGCCGAGTGCACCGTTCTCCAATCGAACTTGCACCAGAGCGGTGTCGTAGAAATGTGGAGTATCGACACCGTGCGCGGCACCCTTGGAGTTCGAAACCTCCGCATAAACCCGTTCCGGGTCTGCCCCGGCGAACCAGCGGAGAGTGTCCCAATCATGGCTATTCACCTCGGCCAGCATTCCGAGGGAGGTGCGAAAGTCCCGAGCCCAGACGGGCGGGAGGCCAGGTCCATGCGTCAGAGACTTAATCAGAATGGGACGACCGATCTCACCCGCCTTGACTCGTGCCCAGGCGGTCTCGAACTCCGGATCATAGCGCCGCATGAATCCGATCTGAAGGGCTACGCCGGCCCGCTCGCAGGCGACGATCATCTCGTCGCACGCGGCGAGATCCAGCGCCATGGGCTTCTCGCACAGCACGTGTTTTCCGTGCCTTGCGGCAAGCACAGCCAGGTCCTTGTGGGTGAAAGTGGGGGTGGTGATTACCACGGCATCGAAAGCGGCACGTTCCAGGGCGTCTTCGAGGGTAGCGTAACGCGCTTCCACCCCGGTCTTTTCGCCAGCCGTGCGGAGTGCATCGGGCGATTGGTCCACCAGCGCTGCCAGCACGCCGCCGGGAAGCTGGTTGACCAGTGTGTTGGCATGCACCTGTCCTGCGCGTCCCGCGCCCACCAGACAGACTCGTATCGGTTCAGGCATATTGTTTGAATCCTTTTTCGAGCACTCGCTGCCACGCTAAGTACCTTGAAATCGCCCGATCATAGGTCTTTCGGAGCGATGGGTCGGGCTGGTGACAGGACTCTTGCACGGGAGAGCCGGTGAGTGCAGCTTTCGCCAGATCGGTGATGACTCCGCATGCCTTTCCCGCGATCAATGCGCTGCCCCAGGTGGCCGATTCCGCCCGCATGACGCGGCGGAAAGGCACATCCAGCACGTCGGCTTTAATCTGGTTCCATACGGGGCTCTGCGCTCCACCGCCTATCACCCGCGCTTCCAATAGCTGCTGTTCGGACCACAGCGAGCGCAAGATGCGAAGATAGTAGGCGTACTCGTAGGCCACTCCTTCAGCAACTGCCCGAATGAAGTAAGCTCTGGTGTGTCCCCAGGAGAAGGCCAGCCAAGCGCCTCGCATCTCGGGAGCGGAAGGACAGATCCGGCCGCCCAGGTGCGGCGAAAACAGGAGGCCATCGCAGCCCGCTGGGGCTCGGTCGACTTCCTGGAATATGGCGTCATAATCGCCGCCCGAGAACTGGTCGCGGAACCAGCGCAAGGCCAGTCCTCCGCCGCCAATGTAGGCCAGCGGATTCCACACCCCCGGTATCACCGAGCGCATCACCAGCAGTGCACGATTCTCGAGGTCGGCCGCAAAGCGATCCGTGCAGCAAGCCAACACAGACGCAGTCCCGGCAGTGTCCAGCAGCATGCCGGGCCGGACCACCCCCGCTCCCAGAGCGCCCGCCGCCGTGTCGCCGCAACCGGCCGCCACCGGCGTTCCGGGGCATAGGCCGAAGGCACGTGCGGGCTCCTCTTGCACCTCGCCGATTACTGTCCACGGTTCGACGATGCTCGGAAGACGGGTGCGATCCAACCCCAGACTCTCGCAGAGTTCGGCCGACCAGCTGCCGGTGCGAGCATCCGCCGCCGCAGTGAAATGGAGGAAAGTGTAGTCGATATAGGCGTCCTCGGCGGACAAGCCAGCGAGTCGGCCGGCGACGTAGCAGGTGGGCATCACGAATTTCGCGATGCGCCGCGTTTCTTCTGGGCGCTCGTGCATCCACCACAGCATCTTGGGGCCATGATTGCAGGTCGGTGGACAACCCGTAAGCGCGGTGATGCGCTCAGCGTGGGTTCGATTCAGTTCCTCGATATAGGGCTGGCATCGCATGTCCAGCCAGGAATCAAACCGAGTGGCCGGGCGAAACTTCTCATCGATAGCGCCCAGCCCGGCCATCTGACTGTCGAAGGCAACGCCCGCCACCTCACCTGCCGGGACAGCCGCCGCCGACAGGCATTCGCGCACTGCTTGTGCCGCCGAATGGTAGAAATCATCCAAGCTCTGCTCGGCCCACCCGGGTTTCGGATGTTGCAGGGGCACTTCAGCTCGCGCCTCGGAACACAGCGCGCCATCGGTACGGTACAGTGCCGCCTTGGTTGCTGTCGTGCCGAGATCTACACCGAGTAGGAAGCGCTTTTTCATCCGAAATCTGCTCCTGTCGATCGTGTGATGCTGTAATCACAGGATGATTTCATATCATCCCGTAGGATCGATGTCAATACTTTCCTTTTCGATTTTTTTGATGATCGGATGCAACTGACTGACCGGCCAAGGTGGATGCGAGGCTCCATCGCGGCGCGGCCCTCATAGAAATGCCCCACCCCCGCAGGCGTCAACCCGAGGTCAGTTACCCAGGCCCGATACCGGTATCCTCCCATGGCAAACAAGGTTGGTTGTGGATCGTCTTCCTCGATCAAACGCCGCGCCACCACGAGGCGGCGGGCCTGTCGCCAGCCGTGGGCGCGGAACTCTCCCTCGGCGCACTCCCAACGGGTATTGGCGGGCTCGCAGCGGAATCCCGGCAGCAGGCGTTTCAGCCCGGCGCTCATGCGAGCGACCACCGCGTAGTCCGCTCGACGGGTTTCCAAGGTTGTCAGTACGGGGTCGTAGCCGAAGCCGGCATCGGCACGAAACCGCAGTTCTCGAATCTCCGGCGGCACGATGGTGAAGCTGGTCTCCAGCAAAGCGGGACTGCCCTCCCATTTGAGGAGGCCACGCAAACGCAGGCGTTTGAGCGGGCGCGAAACCTGGGCGCTGGTTTTCTCGTGCCAGTGCGGGCGCAGCGTCTTGTTCTGCAATCCCCGAAGGTTGAATTCCCCCCGCACCAGGGTCGCGAGCAAGTTCTGGTCCTCCGCCGAGAAAAGTTGAATCCCCGATAGGTGCGATCATTTTCGCGCACCGGTTCGGAGACCTTCTGCAACGATCGAGGCCGGCCGAGGAGTCATCGAGGGTGGAGATGAACTCCAAGTAAAGGTGTGAGGGATGCCCTTCTGGCTCAGTCGCCGGGCCAGGCGATGGTGCCCGTTGAGGTAGACGTGCAAGTGGAAGGGACACCAAGTAGGCACGCGCACGTAGCACAGCCCCAGATCGGGATCGATGAAATAGAAGTAGTAGTGGAGGCAGTTGCCATCGTCGGGACGCAAGTAGGTTTCGCCGCTCGGCTTGTCATGCCAAGGCTGATAGCTGACGCACGGTTCCATGGCGGAAAAGATCCACACCAGGCCGGGATGATCGCCGCGCTGCTTCAGCACCTCGTGCACCTTATCTTCCTTACGGAAGCTCTGGGTGCGGCAAATGAACTCGATTTCCAGCCCCTGCTCCGCCGCCAGGCGCTCGGCGTTGTGGCGCAGCGCGTCGCGCAGCCGTTGAGCAAAGCGAGGGGTAGTCAAAGATGCGAAGCTGGTGAGCGTACAGGTAGGTCGTCATCCCTTGCGCATAACACAACCCCGGCAAGGCCTTGGATCAGAATGCGGTCGTAACAGGAAATCACGCCCACGATCTCTTCCTTGTGCCGCTCCGTAAACAGTACCAAGCCCATCTGACACCTCCCTGCGTCGGGAGCAGTATCATATCAGGTGGGCAGCACCAAACCTGTTTGGTTCCAGCTTCGCCGGGTTATGAAGAAACGCGGGCGCGGCGAAGGTCGGCGAGGGAGTCCTGTAGGAACCCAACCTCTCCACGAGCATTGAGTATGGGTGCGGTCCCCACTACCCATATAACTGTTCATATCGACGCAGTGCTGATTTGTACACCGCTCAACCTGCATGCACCAATGGTCATTGATGCGCTGCGCGCCGGCAAGCACGTGTTCATCGAGAAGTGCTTGATCTTCAAAGAAGAGGAAGGAGAACGGATTCGAAAAGTAGCCGAAGGCCACCCTCAACAGGTTCTGCAAGTGGGAATCCAGCGGCGTTCGAGCGCCCTTTATAAAGTGGCCATGCAGATGGCCCGCAAGGGTGCGATAGGCAAAGTCCTGTTGGTGCGTGCCCAGTGGCATATGAACAACGACTGGCGCAGGCCAGTCTCGGACGCGAAGTACGAGCGGCTGATTAACTGGCGGATGTACCGGGAGTACTCCGGGGGGTTGATGGCGGAGCTCGCTTCCCATCAGATCGGCGTGGCAAACTGGGCAATCGACGCCGAGCCAATTTCTGTGCTCGCCACGGGTGATATTGTCTACTGGAAGGACGGCCGAGAGACCTGCGACAACGTAGAGGCCATCTTCGAATATCCGGGTGGAGAGAAGCTTCTACTCAGCTCCGCCCTCTTCAATGCTCATCTCGAGGTCGCCGAGCTGATCATGGGCGATCAGGGAACGCTTGCTATCACCCTCGGCAAAGGCCTGTACTTCCGCGAAAAGGTCGCCAAGGTGTCATCCGGCGCCGCAAAGGAAAACTGGAAGGCCGGGGCTACGGTAATTGCAGCCAGTGAAGGAGGAATTCCCATCTTTCCCGAGAGGATCAGCGGATCGGAGCCGTTCCTTGACCGCGAGTTGAAATATGCCAAGCGGTGGCTTGCCTCGTTGGGCATTTCCGATTACGAGGAACCACACGACCCGTGGTACAGTGAAATGGTAGACTTCTTTGCGAGCATTCGTGAGGGGAAGCCGGTGTCGGCGTCGCTAGACCTTGGCATCTCGGAGGCGCGAGCCGTCATTTATGCCAATCGCGCCATCGACACCGGGCAGAAAGTTTTCTGGGGGAACCAGCAGGCTTGAGTTGCGTGATGCAAGGGACTGCTAAGAGGCGGAGGCAAACTCTGCGGCCCGGAACTGTACCTTGCTGAATGTCGTCACCGCGCATGAGGTATCCTCCTTGGAAATCCTTAACATGAATTATGCCTCATCGCATATGTCTAATAAAAGGACGAATACGGGTTTTATATCACCCTGCTAAATGCCTGACCTTGTGATGGCTACATAGCGGTATCCCTTTTCGTGGCTTCGTAAGACGTCTAATACGTCCTCCCCCGCAAGAGCACGCGATCGAATCGGCCCTCAATGACGTAAAGCTCTCCAAACTCGTAGAGATTCCAGCTCACCATGTTGAAGAAACCGAGCGGGACGAGCGAGAAGTCGTAGAGGAACATCACCTCGTTAAAGGACCAATCCTGCAAGCGCGGAATCTTGGAGAACAAGACCAGGACAAAGCCAAATCCCACCACCGTGGCCGCCATGGAGGAGAAGAAGGCGATGATGAAATCCGCCTTGTACGCCATGCGCACTTTGGCGTACTGGGCGAAGTAGAGGATGGGGAGCCGGAGGTGTCGCTTGACGGAACTCAGTGGGTTTGCCAAAGCGCCTGATGGCCGATGTAGTTGTCGTCCGGCAGATTGGCTAGAATCAAGCGCCGAATCTCCAAGGGATCGATATCTCCCTGGTGCCGGCAAACGACCTGACCGTCGGGTTTGATCAGCACCGTGTACGGTAAAGCGCCATTCCAATCCGGATCGAAAGCCGCCATCAGCAAATAGATATCCATCGACCCGAAAAGCAGGTTGGTGGTGGAGGCGTGCACTTGTTCCAGTTCCTCGGTGACCCCGGCCTTGGCGTCAGGATAATTCGCGCTGACCGTGATCAGGTCAAACTTCCGGTGGCGATACATGCGATACATGGTTTGAAACTCGGGAAGCTCTTTCACGCAGGGCCCGCACCAGGTCGCCCAGAAATTGACCAAGAGGAGCTTGCCCGTGGGATTCTTGCGCAACTCCTTGAGGTCATCGGCGCTCGCCAGCTTCAGCGTCACCGGCTCTTGCAGAGTGGCGGCCATTTCCGCCTTGCGGCCCTCCTCCTTTTCGGCCCACTTGATGGAACAGCCAAAGGAAGGCGTCTTAGGGACGGCCACGGGTTTGCCCGTCAGCAAGGCGTCCAGAGCCTTGCGCGCGTCCTGCTGGGTGACGTACTGCTCGCGGGGATTATTATCGATGCGCCCTTCGTAGCGGAGCTTGCGTTCCGAATCAAAGATGAAGACGTGCGGAGTGGCGCTGGGACCGTAGGCCCGCGTCACGCTTTGCGTCTCGCCGTCGTACAGATAGGGAAAGTTGAAGTGCCGGTAGGCGGCACGAATTTTCATATCCTCGAACGAATCACCCACGTCGGTATAACCCATTTCATTAAGCCGCACGGCCAGGGGAATGTTGGGTTCGATGGCCACGAAGGCCAGACCGCGGTCCTGGTAATCAGCCACCAGCCGCTTGATGCGGTCTTCATACAGTTGCGCTGTGGGGCAGTGGTCGCAGGTGAAGATGATCACCAGAATCTGGCTGGAGGCATAATCCTTCAGGCAATGGGTCTTGTCGTCAATGCCGGGCAAGCAGAAGTCCGGCGCTTGCGCCCCGATGGGTAAGATCGGGTGTTCGTCCGCAGCTTTCAGGGCGGGCGTAAGAGCCAGCGCCAGGAGTGACGCAATCAGAATTTTTCCTGCCATGTCTTCAATCTCCCTCGAAGGAACTCTTATGATCTCAAAACCGCCAGTCCTGTCGCTGCCAAATTGGGCCGCCCGCCCCCTGCATGCAGAGTCTCGGTTTACATTCTGGCGCCTGCCGTTTCACTGACGACGCTTATTGCTCAGCCAATTCCTCCTCGGCGGCAGCCACCCCAGCCTCATGGTGAGCCACTGACTTCTTCCGAAGGTCTTGCGAGACGGCAAGGGCCTGCGCGGCCAGGTCGGTCTTTCCCAATTGGCGGTAGGCCCTGGACAGGAGGTAGTGCAGGTCGCCATCGTAGTCCGTGGAAACTGCTTTCTCGAGCTCGGGCACGGCACTGGCGGGCTTGCCGACACGCATATAGGCTCGTCCGAGGGCCGCGCGAGCTGGTAGAAACCTGGGATCAAACCGCAACGCCCCCTGGAAGTACTCGATGCTCTTGGGGATCTCGCGGCCTTGGAAATACACGCGCCCCAGTAGGTAAAGACTGGGCGTCCGCGTGGGATCAATTTGCAGCGCTTTCTCGATCTCCGCTTTACCCTCGGCTGCATTTTTGTCGAGAAGGTAGGCGTGGCCGAGCTGTTCATGCAATTCGGCGGAGTCAGGATGCGCCCTAAGAGCTGTGTGAAATTCTTCAATCGCTTTCTTGTAATCGAACCGCGATTGGTAGTATTCCCCTTGAATCTGGTGAACGCGCCAGGAATCCGGAGCTAACTCCACCATGTGGTTCAAGCAGGTGAGGGCAAGACGCTGGTAGGACCGTATGAGCCAGTAGCTGGATTGCGCATTCGCTTTGTCACGATTCAAGGCTTCGGCAAAAGCTGCCGCCGCTGCCTGCTCGTCACCAAGAGCCAATTGCGCTCTGCCTAGCAGAATGTCCTGTTCTGGACTTCGCAATTTCTGCGCTAGAAGGAGCTGAGTACATTCCGCGTAGCGATGCGTAGCGCAGGCGACTCCGATTTGTTCATCTGGGATGCCCACTTTTTTTTGTGTCGCGCCCCAGGCATGCAGGCTTTGTAAAAACAGCGACCATTGCTGTCTGGCCTGTTCGCTCTGGCTAGCCGCCCCATAGACACTCGCGAGCAAGAATTCTCTGGCAGGGGAATCGGGAGCGGACGCAAGATCCTGCGCCAATGTGGTGAGTTTCGGGGTTGCAATCCTTATCGAAGGGAAGTTGGTTTGGCTTCCCAGGAAGGGTGGGAAAACCTCCCAGATTTTCGTCACTTCTTCGAGCGCAAGTGCTGCGGCGTTATGTCCCAGATCCGTCGCGGCCAGACCCAACAGGGCCTCTTCACTTTTGGCGTCACCGTGCAATTCGGCGCGATACTCCGCCTCGGCGTCTTCCAGCTTGCCCTGCCGCAGGAGCATGTCACCCAAGGCGGCATGCAATCCCGGAACCTTATCATTCAGCACCAGCGCACGACGGTAATTCGCGGCGGCGTCCACCCACTTATGATCCTCGGCAAACGCATCGCCGGTAAGCCTCGCCTCCCAGGGCGTATCCTGGAACTTTTTTGAGCTTTCATCGGCCAACTGCTTGGCCATCGCCATGTAATTCTGGCCAATGCCATACCAGCCTTTGACGGGGTCAGCATTTAAAGCAAAGAGCTTCAGATAGATCTTCGTTGCGTCGAGGTAATTGTCCCGATCCAAGTAACTTGCGGCCAGCGTCCGGAGCGCTTCCTGATTCGCGGAATCCTGGCGCAAGACTTCTTCGAGGGGCGGGATTGCTTTCGCCGGAAAGCCCAACTTCAGGTAGGTCATGCCCAGAAACAGGTTGGCAGCAACCAGGTGCGGTTTTTCTTGCCGTGCCTTCTCGAGCTCAATGGTGACTTGCTGATACTGTCCCACCATGAAGTAGTCCAGACCCAGGTTGACGCGCGCCTCGGTAAGATCCGGCCTTAGCCGCAACACTTCCCGGTACTCCTGGATGGCGCGCTCGGCCTGGCCCGCGCGCGTTGCCTCCTGGCCTGCCCTGAAATGTGCGACCACTTCGCTTTCAGTGGATTCTCCGCTGGGGTTGGATTGTCCCAAGGCTCGCTCCGCGTTCGAGGTGCAAACACCGAGAAAAGAAAAAGCCAAGGCAATGGAGAGTACTTTGCGGGTCATCATCTGATACCAAAAGGCCGCTTGATTCTAGCACATGTTTAACTTTATGGCGTATTCCCTTGACTCAGGTTTTGCGACTCAGACAGTACGGCTTAGAAATACCGGGGTTGGAGCGCGCGGACTATCGGGTTGGTCGAGTGCGCAGCCGTTTGCAGAAAGAGCGTTTTCTATGACGCTGA